>ERZ1673962.144-NODE-144-length-59076-cov-41.247810_pt1 | contig 59076 bp, 43 predicted proteins | sample MGYA00580188_ERZ1673962 | MGnify/ENA primary metagenome ERZ1673962 (study PRJEB41334, sample SAMN05608104) | rock metagenome | biome: terrestrial subsurface; feature: shale formation; material: shale | place: USA: Pennsylvania ... | reverse complement strand
GTCTCGGCTGCGCGCTTGTCGATATCGTCGCGCGTGATGGTGGAGACGGCCTGTGGGGTTTCCAGGTAGCCGGTGTCGGTCTTGGTAGCCGCTGTGGTGGTCACCGTCATGGTGTCGAGGGTCTCGTCCTGAGACTCACGGTGGTCGGCCGCCATGGCCTGACCGGCGAAGGGCAGGCCAAGGCCAATCGCCAGTGCCAGAGGGTGCCTGGGCAGGGTCATCAGCAGGGAGCGAGTGGCTTTATGTGCGGCGGAGTCTTTCATGAGCGCGGTGTTCCATCCGGAATGATTTATATAGGAATGATTCTTGTTCGTCGTTCTCTCCTGTGGGTAGACGTTCAGATGACAGCTTTCTGAACCATGAATGAGAATTATTTTTATCATTCTCTTATGTCGTGGTGTCATGAGGGCTGACCATCGCCGTCATGCGCGCTCTCGCTGGCTGGCGCAGGCCGTTATCCTCGGCTGCTACCGACACAAAAAAACCGCCCCGTGGGGCGGTTCTGATGACGCGATGCGCAGGCTCGCGCTGTGCTGAAGGTTACTGGTCGACCATCTCGCCCTGCAGCGTGACGGGAATGTCGCCTACCAGCTTGCCGTAGCCCAGCAGGTTGAGCAGGGTGCTGCCGACCTGATTCCTGGCTACTTCTGCACTGTCCAGTGAGATGGGGTCGGCGTTGATGAAGGTCAGGTGGGTGGCATCCTGACGGGTGACCTCCAGCGGCAGGGTCTCGCGGTGGGTGCGGTTGCCATCGGTGGCCGAGAAGGGCACCTGCATGCGCGTCGTCTGGCCGGGCTCCAGAGCCGCGATGGCCAGCGGGTCAAGATTCAGGGTCAGCGTGGCCAGGCGCATCTGACTGACGCCGGACAGCCACGGCGGCAGCTCGCCGACCTTGTCGAGCAGATCGGTCTGGCCGACGCTCAAGGGAATGCTCATCTTGCCGTCATCTCCCACGGTGCCGCTCAGGCCATTGAGGTGATGCACGTGCTCCACATTGCCCTGGCTGCCCTGCGCGGTCAGTGTCGCGGTGGCGCCGCTGCTGTCGGGCACCAGCTGCCAGGCGGCCTGTGTCGGCAGGCTGACACCGATACCGCTCATGGCGAAGGCCAGTGCCGCGGCCTTGATCGGGGCACCGAAGCGGCTTTTGGCGGCTGTGGCGGTGAGGCGGCTGGCGGGTTTGCCGGTCGAGCGACGCGCAAGCGTGCGACTCAGGGCGCGGGTCCAGCGAGAGAAAGGCAATGACATGTCATGACTCCTGATGGCCAGGGGCTTGATCGGGCGAGGCCCGCCATGAGCGCCTGGAAAAGATTCGATGCTGCAGATGGGACATTGGACAGGCGGCGGCTCCAAGGGTTCGCGACACTCGTCGCAGCCGGGAGGGGAGAATCGCTATGTTGTTGAGTTTTCGGGCTTTCCCGAGGCTCATGCTTTCGCTATCATATGCGCGCTGCATGGGCCCATAGCTCAGTTGGTTAGAGCACTCGACTCATAATCGATTGGTCGCAGGTTCAAGTCCTGCTGGGCCCACCATGCATGCATGCCAGTGGGGGTCATTCAGCTGATGCTCAAAAGCTTCAGTGCCCCCACAAGTCGCCAATGGCGGCTTTTTTTGTGCCTGCCATTCCGGCCTTTCTTGCTGTTCTTTCTTTCCCTTCTTTCCCCCACCAGTGCATCAATGGCGTGATTTCTCGTGGTCCTGAACCACGAACGCCCCATGCCGTGGGGCATGAGGCGTTTTCCTCTGCATTGCCGCGGATCATCCGGTTCGGGTGATCTCTTGCAGGGTCGCTATCACTGAGTCTCTTCTTCCATTTCCTGCTCAGTGTCATTGGCGGCACCGCTGATGGCGTTGCCGGCGGTGGTCAGCGCATTGGCGGTCGCCTGACGAGTGTCCTGCCAGGCACTGGCAGCGGTGTTCTTGGTTTCATCCCAGGCCGCTGCGGCGCTCTTGCGCGTGTCCTGCCACCAGTCGGTGGTGTAGTTCGGCTGCTGCTCGAACTCGCTCACATCCATGTCGAGGTGGATGCGGTATTCCAGGGCATCCAGATCATCGCCCTGTTCGGTCTCGAGGGTGAACTTGCCCGTTTCCACGACGTACTGGTTCTCGTCCAGCCCCATGGAGTCATCGCTTTCGACGACCAGAGCGGCGACCTGCATGTTGTCGTCGAGCAGGATGTCCTCGACTTCACCGATCACGTTGTTGTCATCGTTCTGCAGGTAGACGTCGGCATCCATCAGCTCATCTGCGGAGTAGAGCCCCTGCGGACTGGCCATGGCCATGCTGGTAGTGGACAGCAGCGTGGTCGCGGTGATCGCACCCAGAATCTGTTTGCGGTTCATATTGCTCATGCCGTACTCCTTGCGTGTTGAATCGGTACTTCTGGTCCGGTCCCTCAAGCGCTTCCTTCTCGCTCGTGGCGCAAATGATTCGCCAGAACCATGACCCTACCCACTGAGATCCTGACGAGACCGACAAGTTTCAAGGGGGGGGGGAAGAAAAACTTGTACGAGAATTTCTCTGTCTGTCACATGCAAGGTGTAAAGGGGCAATGTCGTCGTGCCAAGAGAGTGGGCTTTCTGGTGCTCCATAACTGTCGCGAACAGGCCGCCCGCAAGCGCTCTGTCAGCAGGGCTCTGACGAAGGGTTCGAGTAGAGGGGCGAGCAGAGAGATGAGGTGCTGAAGGATTGCATGGATACCAAGGCCCGCGCCGTTCAAGGCAAGAAGTCGAGATGATGCACGTGGATATGTCGCAATCAGTGCGCGTTCAAGGCTTTTTCTGCTCTCTGATTGGCTGCCTGGCGAGTGGAACAAGCTGTTTTTGCACTTCATAAGAGGCTTTTTTGTAGCGAAATGTTACACGGTTCTGGCGGGGCGCTCTCGTGCTACAGCGGGCGCATGGGGAGAGGTAAACGCTTGATCAGCGCACACGAAAACGCCTGCCAATGCGTCTACATTAGCTATACAGATACGTTCTGATACGCGTTAAAACTTGTACAAGGTTTTGGAAGTGTCTAACTTTGCAACTGTCGAAGCACGGCGGGGCAGGCAGGAGATCACCCTGATACAACATTGATGGAGCCGCAGAGCCGCTTTTTCAATCCCTTGTCAGGTTGCCGCAAGTTTTTACATCGTCATGCCGCCCGCTCCACCGGTTTCGAGCACAAGGTTTTCATCATGGATCCAATGGAGGGCATCGAGATGAACACAGTACGTAAGGTTCCCATGGAGTGTTCACGCTGTGGCAGCAACCGGGTTCACCTCGAAGATTCCCCGGCAGATGATGACATCGTCAGTTGTGCAGAATGTGATGAGTTTCTGGGTGTCTGGTTCATGTTGCGTGATCGCCTTGAAGTCAGTGCCCGCAAGCGAGCTGCGATTGACCCGGCCCTGATGGCGCAGAAGGTGGTCCAGCAGCTGGACGCCTCGGCCTGAAGCAAGCGCATGTAAGGCCAGTGTTCGCCAGTGCGTGTGAGGGCGCACAAGAATTTTTACCTCAGTGCCAGTCGGATTCGCTGTTTCGCCCTGGTCGCGGGCTTGTTGCCCGGGGCAGCGAAACTGAATTTATGGCACTGCAGGTGGAGTCGAGATTTCCGTGATACCGCTGACGACTGTTCAGCGTCCTGGTCGACCTGCGGCGAGCCGCGTTGCTTCCGCGATAGGTCCTGTTCTGCCTGAGAGTGTTTTCCCGGCCTTTGGTCGGGATTTTTTTGGCTTCAAGCCCATGAATACCCGTCTGACGCCCGTTTGAATAACGGTGCGGCGGACACCCCCTGATCTGGTATGCGTTTGATCTGCGTCATTCGCGAGGTGTTATCAGACTGTAAGATAGTGCTGTCAGACTCTTGCCGGTCGCGCTGCCATGAAGTGTGTTCCGCGCTCTGCGCGATACCTTCCGCAGCCGTGAGCGCAGAGACTGACCAGCGATAAAATTGTGGCATCTAACCGAAAGTGCAATGGAGTCTGTCGCTATCTGTCTCCATCATGCGCACGCAAACCGAGCCACGTCTTGATGTTTTCTGTACTGAGAATCTGGTCATGACATCGTCATCTTTTGCGTCGAAAAGGAGTTCGCGCATGTTTACCCCATCAGTCCCGACCCGTAATGGCCCTCAGTGTCCCGAATGCAACGAAGCGCTGGATTGGCCTGCCCGTGATCTGCCGGATGATCACATCCTCAAGTGCCCGAACGGCCATGCGTTGTGTTCGATGGGCGATTTTCGCCTGGCGGCACGTGAGATGGCGCTGCAGGAAGAGTTCCGCCTGACGCGTGATGGCGCCAGGTCACACGGCCAGCACCGTGTGCCGGAGCGCCCCGTCGCACGCATGTCCAACACCGCAAGCCACGGCACCAGCCATGAGTCGCTTGCCGGCAGCATCAGCGCCGCGTGACATCTGTCTGTTCGCGCCTGCCCCTCAAGCCCCGGCCACCGTGCCGGGGCTTTGCGTCTGAGCGTAGTGCCGGGCAGTGCCTGGGCGAGGTAGCTCGGTGAGGTATCTCGAGCCGAAAGACGAGCGACTCCCCGCCAGCGGGGTTGCATGCCGTGTGAGTGGCCCCATGTCTTGGGGAGACGCCAATCGACCAGCCTCAAGGCGAGCGGCTCAGACACCGAACAGGAGAATGCTTCATGTCAGATCTTTCCGAGGAACTGCGTATTCCCAAGCCGTGCCCGGACTGTGGCAGCCAGCGAGTCCGCGTCTCGCAGGTCCACAATCCCGACGACAAGGTGTTCTGTGCATCCTGCGGTACCTACGTCTGCCTATATGCCGATGTGGCCAGGATGCGAGAGGAGGGCGCGAGCAGCGAAGCGGAAGAGCTGCTGGAGCAGGCCTCCAACAAGGGCATGAAGAAGTGACCTGATCTCTGGCCGAGACACCGACAAAAGAAAAGGCCCCCCACCGTGAGGTGAGGGGCCTTTTCTTTTGTCGGGCACATTTCATGTCAGGCGCAGGCCCTATTGCTTGCGAGCCCGCGCCTGGGGTCGCGTCTAGCTCTCGTCACCCTGGCTCGGGGTAGAGGCCTTGGCGATGGCGCCAGTGTTGTCGGCGGCTTCCAGCTTGGCCAGCATGTTCTCTGACTGACGCTTGAAGTTGGCGAGCGCCTTGCCGGACAGAGACTTGTTGTTCGGCAGCTGAACGCGCATGGCATCGACCTGGCGGTTGTTGACCATCACCTCATAGTGCAGGTGCGGGCCGGTGGAGCGGCCGGTGTTGCCTGACAGGGCGATCTTCTCACCCATGGTCACGCGCTCGCCTTTCTTGACCAGCGGGCGTGACAGGTGCAGATAACGGGTCTTGTAGCCGTTGTCCATGCGCAGCACCAGATAGCGACCGGCCAGCGGGTGGTTGCCGACCAGCTCGACGACGCCATCCGCGGTGGAAAGCACCGGCGTGCCGATGCGCACCGCGAAGTCAGTGCCCTTGTGCGGGCTGATGCGTCCGGTCACCGGATGGCGACGGCTGAGGTTGAACGGCGAGCTGATGCGCGCCTTGTGCGCCAGCGGATAGCGATTGAAGGCCGGGTCGAGGCCCTTACCGTCGGGGGTGTAGTAGCGGCCATCGCTGCTGTTGCGCACCACGGTCAGTGACTTGCGAGAACCTTCATAGCGTGCGGCGAGGATGCGGGAATCCATGCTGGTGCCGTCGATCATGTCGGACTCGACCAGCACCTGGAACCTGTCACCCTTGCGCGTATCGCGACGGAAATCGATCTTCTTGCCCAGCACCTGGGTCAGCTGGCTGACTTCCGCGACGCCCAGGCCAGTGGCTTCCGCTGACAGGGAGAAGCTGCCACTGACCGTACCGGCGAACATGCGCTGAGTGGCCTGGGTCGCCTTCTCGATCTTGGCGACATTGAAGCTTTCACCGCCGGCCTCACGCTTGACCATGAAGCCGCGACGCGCATCCTTCATGATGCGCAACGCCAGCAGGTTGCCGTCTTCATCCAGCTTGTGATCGAAGCTGTCGCCGATGCGCCAATGGGTCAGCACGCGCTTGTCAGGCAGCGCCTTGAGGATGCGCGTGGTCTCGCTGTAGCCAAGGCCCAGCGAGCGCTCCGCCATCACGGCGAAGGTATCGCCGGCCTGCACGGTATAGGTCTGCCACTCGGGCACATAGACTTCCTCGGCCGCCAGCTCGGTCTGCAGCGTCGGGCTTTCGCCGAGCTCGACCGGGTCGACGGAGAGGTCGTCATAGGAGGTGCCGCCGGCCTGTTCGTCGGTCGCGGTGCCGATGACGGCTTCTGCCGTCTTCACTGCCGCCGGCGCCAGTGCCACGATCGGGCCTGCCGTCTGGCTGTCGGGATGATAGTTGGCATCCGTCAGCAGCGTCGGCATGTCGAAATCGATGGCGACGATCTCGCTGGGCGTCAGCGCTGCCAGCGGAATGTCACCGGAGGTCGAGCTGGTCGCCGTCTGATTGGCGAGCTGCGCCGGGCTCAGGGGAGACTGAGTGTCATCGGCGGCAGCAATCGCCAGCGGCAGCTTGGCCGGGGTGCTGGAATTTGCACTGGCCAGGTCGATGGCGATGGACTGTGAGGCCGTAGAGACATCAGGAGCATCGAATGTTTCGAGAAGCTTGTGAGCACCCAGCACGGTAACCATGGTGGCAACAGGTAAAAGAAGATACTTGTGCGCGCGAGGGAGCGAATGAAGGATTCGCAGCATATGTGACCGATAAAGTTATGTGAAATGAAAAGATGGCAACAATGAGGCATTCGAACCTTAACCAAGGTTCCCATCGTTCGATAGGCTGGACGCATGTCCAGTATGAGTAATTCAACCCTGTTTAGATCATTGACGGCGCAATTGGCGGTACCGGCAACATGAGGTCTGGCGAAAATAGCGCCATTTTTGCTTAGGAAACGCTGTTCAGGCAGTAAATCCTGCTTGGTGTTAAATTTTGTAAAGTTACGCAAAATAGCGTATTTGGCCTCCTGCATTTCAGAGGATGCCGTCCTGATGTCCGAGGATTGCGACCAGATGTCGGGAGTCTGACAGCACAGAATGCTCTTTTGCTCCCGTCGGGTTGCAGTATCAGGTGTCTGGTTTTTTGCGTCTGGCATGTCAGGATTGCCCCGTGCATTCCCGTACGTTCTGCAAGAGGAATCCTGATGTCGTCACGCGTGACACTGGCTCAGTGGCAGATGCTGGCCGCCGTGGTGGACCACGGCAGCTTCGCGCGCGCGGCGGCCGCGATCCACAAGAGCCCCTCGACCCTGAATCACGCCGTGCATCGCCTGGAGGCCTTGCTGGGCGTGCAGGTGCTGGAGCCGGTCGGGCGCAATGTCCGGCTGACCGAGGCGGGTGAATTGCTGCTGCGCCGGGCGCGTCAGCTGATCGAGAATGCGCGGGCACTCGAGGATGTGGCCGATGCGTTGTCGGCAGGTATGGAGAGCGAGATCGCCATCGCAGTGGATCAGCTGTTTCCGCCGGATGTGCTGGCACGGGCGCTGGAAGCCTTCTCGACGGCCTACCCTCAGGTGCGTGTCCAGCTGCACGAGACGACGCTGACCGGCGGGCGCGAGCTGTTCGAGGAGAAGGAAGCGGACCTGTTGATCAGCGGTCTGATGCTGGATGGCCATCTCAGCACCCCGTTGCTGCGTGAAACCTTCATCGCCGTGGCGGCGCCGGGGCACCCGCTGCACGCCCTCGGGCGGCCGCTGGATCTGCGTGATCTCGTGCAGCATCGCCAGCTGGTGGTGCGCGACAGCAGCCGTTCCAGCGGCATGGATGCCGGCTGGCTCAAGGCCGAGGCGCGCTGGACGGTGAGCCACCTGGCCACGTCAGTCGATCTTGCCGAACGCGGACTGGGCTTCGCCTGGCTACCCCGTACCCGCATGAGCGAGGCCCTGGCCCGAGGGCGGCTGCTGCCACTGCCGCTGGCCAATGGCGGCGAGCGCGAAGTGTCGCTGATGCTCTATCTGCCGGACGATGATCGCGCGGGCCCTGCCGTCCGGGCGATGAAGGCGCAGCTGCACGCTGCCGTCGAGCAGGACGCCAGCGAGCGGCGCTCCTGAAAGCGTGCAGGGTCTGAAAAGCGTGAGGGCTTGAGAAGAGCGCACGACGTGATCGTTCGAGAAACTCGATCGTTGCCACGCAGTGAATTCGCTTGCGCTGTCGCGCTCGACTCTTAGGCTGGGGGCATCCCTCAGCCATATAAGGAGCGTGCAAGATGGGCTTACTGGTCGACGGCAAGTGGCAGGATCGCTGGTATGACACCGACAGCACCGGCGGTGAATTCAAGCGCGAGAGCGCGCGACTCAGGGATTGGGTCGTGGCGCCCGATGCCCCGCTCGAGGGGCCGCAGGGACAAGCGGCCGTGCCCGCCAGTGCAGACCGCTTCCATCTCTACGTCTCGCTGGCCTGCCCGTGGGCGCACCGCGCGCTGATCATGCGCTCTCTCAAGGGACTCAAGCCGCTGGTCGGCATGTCCTACACCAGCCCCTTGATGCTCGAACATGGCTGGAGCTATCTCGAGGAAGAAGGCTCCAGCGGTGATCCGATCAATGGCGTGCGCTATCACCACCAGCTCTACACCCTGACCGACCCGCACTACACCGGCCGTGTCACCGTGCCGGCGCTCTGGGACAAGCAGACCGGTCGCATCGTCAACAACGAGTCGGCGGAACTGGTACGCATCTTCAATGACGCCTTCGATTCGCTGACTGGCAATGATCTGGACTTCTATCCGGAGGACCTGCGCGGCGAGATCGATGCCATCAATGCCGAGGTCTATGACAAGGTCAACAATGGCGTCTACAAGACCGGCTTCGCCACGCGGCAGGAGGTCTACGAGCGTCACTTCACGGCGCTGTTCGAGTGCCTGGATTCACTGGAGCGCCGACTGGCCGACTCGCGCTATCTCGCCGGTGAATGGCTGACCGAAGCCGACATCCGCCTGTTCACCACCCTGATCCGCTTCGATGCCGTCTACTTCGGGCACTTCAAGTGCAATCAGCGCCGTATCGCCGACTATCCCAATCTCTCGCACTATCTGCGCGAGCTGTATCAGTGGCCGGGCATCGCCGAGACCTGCGATCTTGCGCATATCAAGACCCACTATTACGCCAGTCAGCAGACCATCAATCCCACCGCTATCGTGCCGGTTGGCCCGAGTCTGGCGCTCGACGCTCCCCATGACCGCGAGCGTCTGCCGGGCCAGGGCATTCGCCGTCACGCCTGAGGTCTTGAAGTCTGAGCTGATCGCGCCCGAGTTGATGGCGCCCGAGTTGATGGCGAGCAGCGGCGATTGGATCAGGCGCGCGGTGTCGGGCGTCTGATCTTGGCCAGCCAGCGGTCCAGTGCATTGCCGAAGTCGCGTTGCTCACGCTGGCCGTATGCGGACGGGCCGCCGGTGTGCTCGCCGCTGGAGCGCATGCTCTCCATGAAGTCGCGCATCTGCACCTTGGCGCGAATGTTGTTGCTGTCCAGCGCTTCGCCGCGGGTCGTCATCACCAGCGCGCCTTTCTCGATCGCCTCCAGCGCCAGCGGCAGGTCGGAGGTGATCACCATGTCGCCGGGGTGGGCGCGCTCGACGATCAACTGATCGGCAGCATCTGCCCCTTGTGGGACCGACAGCGCCTTGACGTGCATCGAGCGTGGCAGCGGCACCTGATGATTGGCGACGAACCAGGTGGGAGTCGCGGTGCGTTCCGCCGCGCGCACCAGGATGTCACGCGCGGCGCGCGGGCAGGCATCGGCGTCGACCCACAGCGTGGTGACATGCTCGGCGGGATGTTGTGGGGAGGGGGCGTCATGGTCTTGCGCGTCAGTCATGCAGGCTCCTGTCAGGTGGTTGTTCAGCGAGTCGTGATGGCAGGGCGCATGCCTGCCCGAGGGCGGCCGGCCTGCGACCAAGGTCAAAAGAAAGGATGCAGAATGCGTGAGAGGCTGCTAGAATGCCAGCTCCTCGCATGTAGTGACCCACCATCCTGAGTAGCCGAGCCCGACGTGATCGCCGTTTCTTGTGGCCATCAGCCGGTATTTCGCGCCTCCCGGACCGCGTGGCGTAGCTTGCCCCAGCCATCCGTGACCCCTCGATTCGATCGATGTCCGGCCGCCGCGATGCAAGACCCGTCCCTGTCCACAGTGTGCATGATGGAGCGCCCCGAGACTCTGAGTAGAAGAGCCTCTGGTTGCTGTACGGTCGCCGCAGCGTTGTGCCTGAAAGTGGAATTGCGTCCACCTTCAGAGCAACCCGGGCCCGTCCATGCCAAGACGTCCAGCACTCGTACGTTTTTTCTGATGATGCCAGCGCCTCGTGCCTGACTGCATCGCCAGACGGAGCCCTTACGCTTCGTGTCGGTTCAACCCGACCCATTCTTCAGCTGCAAGCCTTACTTGTAGCCATTTAGGTGTGAGATATACATGACCACGACTTCCGTCGTCGATCGCTTCAGCGATCTTGCCCTGCTGCCTGCCGTCCTGACCTCTCTCGAGAAGCTGGGCTACGAAACTCCGTCCCCGATCCAGGCTCAGACCATCCCGAGTCTGCTCGAAGGCCGTGACATGATCGGCCAGGCACAGACGGGTACCGGCAAGACCGCTGCCTTTGCACTCCCGCTGTTGACCCGTCTGGACCTCGACCGCCGTGAACCGCAGGTTCTCGTGCTGGCCCCGACCCGTGAGCTGGCCCAACAGGTCGCCGTCAACTTCACACGTTACGGTCAGTTCATGCGTGGCCTGGAAGTGGCCACTCTCTGCGGTGGTCAGGACTACCGCGAGCAGATGCGTAGCCTCAAGAGCGGCGCGCAGATCGTCGTCGGCACCCCGGGTCGTGTCATCGACCACCTGGACCGCAAGAGCCTGAACCTGAACGGCCTGAAAGCCCTCGTGCTGGATGAAGCCGATGAGATGCTGCGCATGGGCTTCATCGATGACGTCAAGCGCGTCGTCGCCGATACCCCGAAGGAAGCGCAGCGCGTCTTCTTCTCCGCGACGCTGCCGACCGAGATCGAGCGTATCGTCAACCGCTACCTGGTTGATCCGGTCAAGGTTGCCATCAAGTCCGAATCGCGTACCGCTTCCACCATCGAACAGATGATGGTGCGTGTCGAAGGCGGCGCTAAGCTCGAAGCGCTGTCCCGTCTGCTGGAAGTCGAGACCGTCGATGCGGCCATCGTCTTCGTGCGTACTCGTGCCGCCTGTACCACAGTCGTCGAACAGCTGATCGCTCGCGGTATCTCCGCGGCAGCGCTGTCCGGTGATCTGGACCAGTCCCTGCGCGAGCGCACCGTGACTCGCCTGAAGCGTGGCAAGGTCGACGTGCTGGTCGCGACCGACGTCGCCGCTCGTGGTCTGGACGTGGCGCGTATCACCCACGTCTTCAACTACGACCTGCCGGGTGACAGCGAATCCTTCGTCCACCGTACTGGCCGTACTGGCCGTGCCGGTCGTGAAGGTCGCGCCATCACCTTCGTCAGCGGTCGCGAAATGCGCAAGGTTCGCTGGATGGAGCAGGCCCTGGGCCAGCGCATCACCGAACGCCAGCTGCCGAGCGAAGAAGAGATCCGTGGCCACCGTGACGCCGCCTTCCGTGCTCGCGTCGTCGAAGCCCTGGGCAGCAGCTCCAACGGTCACCGCGCTCTGGTCCAGAGCCTGGTCGAAGAAGGTCACGATCCGGTCGAGCTGGCCGCTGTCTTCGTCAAGATGGCTCGCGCCGAAGAGACGCCGATCCAGTCTCTGCCGAAGCCGGGTGCGCGTCGCAACGAGCGTTCCGAGCGCGGTGAGCGCACCGAGCGTCCGGAACGCGGTGAGCGTCGCAACTCCGCGCCGGTCGCACGTGAAGGCATGAAGCTCTACCGTGTGGCCGTCGGCCACCGTGATGGCGTCAAGCCGGGCCAGCTGGTTGGCGCTCTCGCCAACGAAGGCGGCATCGAAGGTTCACGCATCGGTCGCATCGACATCCGCAACACGCACAGTGTCGTGGAACTGCCGAGCGGTCTGCCGACCAGCATCGTGTCCAAGATGGCGCGTGCTCGCGTCGCTGGCCGCCCGCTGGAACTGGCAGAAGACGGTGCGGGCGCTCGTCCGCAGCGCCGTGAAGGTGGCAACGATGACCGTCGTCGCGCCTGATCAGGCCTGAGTCGGGCCGGCACTGATCGCAGTGCTGGCCACGGCTTCTGAAAAGACCGGTACCTCTCACGAGGTGCCGGTTTTTTTGTGCCTGGACGAAAGGCACCACTGGGGCTGGTATCCTGTGCTGGCGTAGGTCCACCGCTCATCGTAGCTCCACCGCTCATCATAGCTCCACCGCTCATCATTTCCCGAGGATGCCCACATGATCTCTTCACTCGATGCCTTGCGCCGTGGCCTGCAGGCCACGCCTGCCCGCCAGCTGATGCTGTGCGCTCTGCTGGCGACCCCTTGGCTGCCACTCAGTGCGGCCCACGCCGAGTCCGGCATGTCCGCCAGCAGCGCCACGCCGGAGATTCGCGTCCCGCTGGTCTCGCTGGAGGCCCTGCGTCTGGCGCCGGTGGTCTCACCGCAGGGCGAGGCGCTGGGCAAGGTCGAGGATGTGCTCAGTGACACCCGTGGTCAGATCCATCGCCTGCTGATTCGCCCTGATGGTGGCGACAAGGCGGCCAGCATCGACTTCGCGCGCTTCACCCGTGAGGCGGTCAGTGACCCGCTGGCGGCTGAGGCCCCCGGCGATATCCGCTACCGTCTGGTGCTCGACATGACGCCGGAGCAGCTGACGGCCCGCGCGGACCAGCCGCTTTCCAATCGCCTGTCACGCCAGCTGGAACGCAGCATGGGGGAGGTCGGCAACGGGCTGGACACCTTCCGCAATCAGGCGGCGGAGGTGCTGCGTTCACTGGGCAAGCAGCTTGAAGGTGAGGGCGATCGATAGCATCTGAGGGAGAGAGACCCGCAACCGCCGTGAGGGAATGCATGAGTGAGTGGATGACAGCACTGCACGATTGGAATCTCGACCCTGCCGCCGCCGTTGCCAAGCAACGCGAAATGGCCACTCGACTGACGTTGACGCCGCCCTGGGGAGCAAGTCCCGGTGAGTGGCCAGCGACCATCACCGGGGTCGATATCGGCTTCGAGGATGAGGGTGAGGTGACACGTGCGGCGGTGGTGACGCTGGATCTGGCGACGCTGGAGCCCCTCGAGCAGCAGCTGGTCCGTCAGCCGACACGCATGCCGTATATTCCGGGCTTGCTGTCGTTCCGGGAGCTGCCCGCCGCCATCGCCGCCCTCGAATCGCTGGAGCGTGCGCCCGAATGCCTGATGGTGGACGGCCACGGCATCGCGCACCCGCGCCGCCTGGGCGTGGCGGCGCATCTCGGCCTGTGGTGTGACCTGCCATCCTTCGGCGTGGCCAAGAAGCGTCTGTGTGGCAAGCATGGCGAACCGGGCGAGGAGCGCGGTGACTGGGTCGCGCTGACGGATCGCGTGCGTGAAGCGGATGGCGAGCTCGGCATCATCGAGAATAGCGAGCTGCCCAAACGCGAACAGCGCAGCCAGCTGGGCGCCGTGCTGCGCTCACGCGCGAAGGTCAAGCCGGTGTTCGTCTCGCCGGGCCAGCGCATGAACCTGGATACGGCGCTGGCGATGACCCTGCACTGTCTGGGCAAGACCAAGCTGCCCGAGCCGACCCGACTGGCGGACCAGCTCGCCAGCCGGCGCCTCAAGCGGCTCCGCGATACCTAGCCGCCTCAAGCGGCTATGCGATGCCCGGCAGCCGCTAGCCCTCGATCTCCAGTCGGCTCTGGCCGTTGCCCGAGGGGCGCACCGCGATACGCACCGGAATGCGTTCATGCATCTCGGCCACATGCGAGATGACCCCGACGCGCCGGCCGCTGGCCTGCAGGCCATCCAACGCCTCCATCGCCAGGGCCAGTGAATCCGGGTCGAGGCTACCGAAGCCTTCATCGATGAACAGCGATTCGATGCGCAGCTCACCGGAGGCCATGCCCGCCAGGCCCAGCGCCAGGGCCAGTGAGACCAGGAAGGTCTCGCCGCCGGACAGCGAATGCACGCTGCGCAGCTCGTCACCCATCTCGGTATCCACCACCACCAGCCCCAGCGGGCTGGCGCCGCGTGCCAGACGATAGCGGCGAACCAGATTGGCCAGATGCAGATTGGCATGCTCGATCAGGCGCTCGAGGTTGAAGGCCTGGGCGATGGTGCGGAACTTGGCACCACTGGCACTGCCGATCAGCTCCGACAGCGCGCCCCAGCGTTCATGGACTGCGCGGGCGCGGGCCAGCTGCTCGCCAAGTTCGGCGCTGCCACTGCGGCGCTGATCATCATTGAGTATCGCCGCCTGAGCCGATTGATGGGCCTCGCGCACGGCAGTGAGCGGTGCCTTGAGCGCCGTGATCAGAGTGGCCAACGCCTCGCCAAGCGCGTGGGTGTCTTCCTCGGGCTGTGGCTGCGCATCCTCCGACGCACCAGCGGCATCTTCTTGCGGGGGTTGCGCATGAGCCTGCAAGCGAGCATGCAGCGCCAGGGCCTGCTGGGCCTGGGCGCGGATGACGCCCGTCTCTTCCGTTGCCGCCGTGCCTTCTCCCGCGATACCTGCTCCTGACGTCTCCTCGGCGGGCGCTGCCAGCTGTTCGAGTGCTGCCAGCTGCTCGAGTGCTGCCTGCCAACTGGAGGTCCGAGCGGCCTGCCAGTGGGTGAGCTGACGCGCATTGCGCTCCTCACACAGGGCATCCGCGCGTGCGACGCGCTCGTGGGCGCTGCGCAGTTGCTGGCGCAGTGCCTGCAGCTCGTGATCCTCGACGGCCAGCAACTCCGCGATGCGCGCGTCATCCAGGCCGGGATTCGCTGTCTGCCAATCCACGCGTTCGCGGTCGAGCGAGTCTTGCTCTTCGCGCAGCTCCGTCTGGCGTTGCTGCAGATTGGCCTGCTGCTGCGTCAGCTGCTGTTGCTGGTCGCTCAATTCCTGCAGTGCCTGCCGCGCATCCTCTTGCTCGTTGCGCATCCGGGTGGTCAGCGACTCGATCCAGTCAGACCAGTCGCTCACGCTGGCATGCTGTCGCTTGGGGTCTGCGCTCAGCTGCTGGGCAAGCGTGTCACTGAGCTGCTCGATCTCACTCGCCAGCGCAGTGATCTGCGTCTCGCACTGTTGAAGCTGCGCCTCGCCATGCTGGCATTGCGTCGTCAGCGTGGCGTGACGTGTTGCCAGTGCCTGGCGTTGCTCACGCAGCGGCGTCAGCTGGCGCAGTGTCGTCACCAGCGTGTTCTGGCGGGCGTCCAGTTCCCCAAGGCGCTGCTCGATCAGTTGCAGTGCGTGGGCAGCCGGCAGCTGCGGCAAGGCTTCAAGCTGGGGCTGCTCCGACAGCGAATGCCGGGCCAGAAGCTCGGTCAGGTTTGTCTGGCAGCTCTGCGCCTGCTGCTGCAGGCGTTGCAGCTCCGTGTGCAGCTGAGTCTGTTCCTGCTGCAGATAGCCGAGCTGCTCCTCGAGGCGGGCGTGCTCGTGACTGGCCGTTTCCATGGCTTGCTGCGCGGTGGCCGTGGCCTGGCGGCGCTGGTCAAGTCGCTCGCGAGCCTGCTGCTCCAGCTGAGCGATCAGCGCCTCGGCCGGTGCGGCCTGGCCGGCGGCGGGGTGCTCGTGGCTGCCGCACACCGGACACTCCTCGCCCTGGACCAGCCCACGGCGCAGCGCCATCACGTTGTCGCTGCGCGCCAGACGCTCCTGCTCCTGCTGGTGGCGCTCGGCGTCTTCCTCGTGGCGCGCCTGATCACGGGCCTGCAAGGCCTGCGCCTGCCGGGCAGCCACATCCCGCAACGCCTGTTGCTGTCGGGGCAGTTGCTGCTCCAGCTCGACAAGACGCTGCTGCACCTCATCACGGCGGGCCAGACCACTGATCTGCTCGCTGAGTACGGGCTTGAGCTCCAGTAGTGCATCGCGCTGACGTTGCAGCTGGTCACGATAGTCTTCGGCATCGCGCAGCGGCCGGCCGGACTCGTCGACCAGCGTTGCCTGCAGCTGCTGGAGTTGCTGCTCCAGCTGCTGGCGCTGGCGATCCTGAGCCTCCAGCTCCTGCTGATGTTGGCCGAGCGTGTCGCGCAGGCGTTGCTGTTCACTCTGCTGGCTGGCGTGTGCTTCGCGTTGTTGCGCCAGACGCGAAGCCACCTGACGTGCCTCTTCAAGTTTCGGCAGTTGCTCGCCACGCCAGGTATCACAGCGCTGCATGCGTTCATCGGCGGTGTGCCTGGCGGCTCTGGCCTGCTCAACCCTGGGCGACAGGGCGCCGAGCTGCTGCTCCAGCTGGGCCAGTTGCGTGACCAGCTGCGCATGCTGCGGCGCGATCGCCGTGAGGCGCAGCAGGGCAGGACGAATCGGCGCGAGGGCCTCCAGGGCGCTGAGTTGCTCGCGCTGACGGGAAAGCCCATCGCTGGCGGCGTGAGCCTCGGTCTGCTCCTGCTGCGCCTGACGCAGAGCCTGTTCGAGCTCGCCCGCCGTGGTGGTCCACTGGTGATAGGTCGTCAGCGCATCATGCTGTTCGCTGAGCCGGGTCATGGCCGTCTGACGCAGACGCACCTCCTCCTCGAGCGCCTGGCGCTCCTGCGGGCTGGCTGGTAACTGGCCCTCCAGCTTGCGTTCCAGTTCATTGACGGCCTCGCGGGCGGCGCGCTCGCGCTCATGGGCGGCCATCGAGATCTCGGAGTAATGGCCGGTATCGGTCAGCTTCTCCAGCAACTCCGAGCGTTCATTGTCATTGGCACGCAGGAAGGCGCTGAACTCGCTCTGCGCCAGCAACACGGCGCGGGTGAACTGCTCGAAATTCAGCCCCAGCCTGTCGATGATCAACGCCTTGGCGTCATTGCTGGTGGTGTTGAGGGTCTGAGCCGGCTGGGTGTCATCGCCGGCGGGCAGCAGCTGGAGATGTTGCTTGGCATTCTGCAGGCGCCCACCAGGCTTGCCGCGCGCGCGGCTGACCGTCCAGCTGGCGCGATAGCGCAGGCCATCGCGGCCGATGAAATCCACCTCGGCCTTGCCTTCGCCGCAGCCACGCCGGAGCAGGCTGCGCGGGTCCTTGAGCGTCAGCTGATGCTCGCCGACATCCTCCAGCTGACCGCCACTCGGCGTCTGGCGCAGGCGCGGCGTGGTGCCATAGAGCGCCAGACACAGGGCATCGAGCAGCGTGCTCTTGCCGGCCCCAGTGGGGCCGGTGATGGCGAACAGGCCGGCATCGGATAGCGGCGCCTTCTCGAAGTCGACTTCATGCGTGCCGGCAAGCGACGCCAGGTTGTCGAGGCGCAGGGCGAGAATCTTCATGCCTGACCTCCCTTGGCCTTGTCTGCCGAGGCTGTCTTGTCTATCGAAGCCGCCTTGTCGGCCTTGCGAGCGGGTCGGGTGGCCGACTCGCCTTCGAGGCGCGTCTCGCGCGCGGCCTCGACCTCCTCGAGCAGCTGGGCGAAATCCTCGATCAGCGTCGGGTCCGGCTCACTGTCATAGGTGGCGCGATAGTGACGCTCGAACAGCCCCATCGGCCCCAGCTCATCGAGCTTCACGCCCTTCGGCGCGCGATGCTCGGCACTGGGTGCCGGGTAGCGGGTGACCAGCTTGATCAGTCGCAGCGGCGCGCCTTCCAGCAGTGCCTCGATACGGGCGCGCAGATCGATCAGCGGGGCTTCCAGCTGCACGGTCACTTCCAGCCACGGCCAGCGTGTCGGCTCGAGATCCGCCTGCGCCTCGGCGACCAGCGCCGTGAGCTGGGTGGTGATCTCGGCCAGTGGCGCAGGCCCGACGCGCGTGAGCGCGACATGGCAGGGCACGCGATGCTCCGTGACCTTCTCCAGGCTGTCATTGTTGAGCGTGACATCGAGGATGCGGTGACCGTAGTCGACCTCGGAGAAGTCCATCGCCAGCGGCGTGCCGCAATAGCGGATGCGCTCCTCGCCACCCACGCGCTGCGGGCGATGCAGGTGGCCCAGCGCCACATAGGCGATGTCGTCGGGGAACAGGCTGGTCGAGAGCGCCTCTTCGCCGCCCATCAGGATCGGGCGCTCGCTGTTCTCGGACACCTCGCCGTCACGCATGTGGGCATGGCCCATGGCGATCAGCGCCTCGCCGGGCTGGCGGGCGGCGCGCGCAGCACTGACCAGCTGCTGGTGCACGCGGGCCACGCCATCGCGGTAGGCCTCGCTGCGGGTGCGTTCGGCCTTGCCTGCTGCTTCTCCTTCCTGCTCGGCTTGCTCGCCGCTGCTCAGGCCGGTGACTTCGGCCGGGCGCAGGAAGGGCACCGCCAGGCACAGGGCGCGGCGCTTGCCGTCACGATCATGCAGGGGCACCAGCAGATGCTGGCAGTCGAGGCTGTGGGCATCGCCGCCGTCGGCGGAATCATCCACCCAGCGCACGCGCCCCAGCGCATGGGTCTTGAGACGTGCCAGCAACGCGGCCGGCAGCTCGATGCGGGAGCCGGAATCGTGATTGCCGGCGATCATCACGATCTCCAGCGCCGCGTCCTGTTCGTGGGCGCGCACGATGAAGTCGTAGAGCAGCTCCTGGGCGGCCAGGCTCGGGTTGACCACATCGAACAGGTCTCCGGCGATCAGCAGCGCATCCGGCGCCAGAGTCTTGAGCTGCCCGAGCAGCCAGTCGAGAAAGGCAGCATGCTCGACGTGACGGCTCTGGCCGTGAAAGCTCTGGCCGAGATGCCAGTCGGAAGTGTGCAGAAAGCGGAAGCTCACGATGGGGTCCTTGCGAAGTCGTCTGGCCGGCGGCTGGGGCTGCGGCTGGGGCAAGCCGGGCCGGGTGAAATGCTGCCCAGTGTACGGTCTGGCTTCGCTGGGGCGGAAGAGGGCGCGGCCTCAAGCCGCTCAAGGTGCGGCGCATTATCAGGCAGATGATCTGGATCAAGGCCTTCCACGGGCAAAATCGACAAAAGTCGCTACGCTGAAAGTCGAGGCCCTTGTCATTCACCGACAAGCCCACGCGATGGCAGCGTGTGGGAGTTGTCTCAAGCGAATCACATCAGCGGAGAAGCCCGCATGGGGCTTTCTTGCGCACAGTCTTCGCAACGTCTTCAAGCTGACTTGGATAACAATCAGGCTGGTGACAGAGGATGCTGTTACCGACGCCCAGAGATGACAGGAAGGATTCGAAATGCGCCAAGGTCTTTTTGCTTCACCTCGTCCCGACAATCTCGGCCTGCATGATGGCATGCTGGCTCCGGCCCCCAGCACCCCCAACGGGGTCAGTTCCCAGGCCACTGACAGCAAGCATTATGTCGCGCCACTCCCGATGCCGCAGGATTGCTGCGTCAGTGCGATGGAGAAGTTGCACGGCATCATAGAATCGATGGGTCATGCTGAAATCGTCAGCGAAGATGGCGGCTATCTGCATGCCGAGTTCCACACCCCCGTGCTGGGCTTCGTCGATGATGTGGAAATCGTCTGCAATGAAGAGGAGGGGGTCTGTCATGTGCGCAGTGTCTCGCGCAGAGGGCATTCCGATCTCGGCAAGAACCGCCAGCGGGTCGAGGACATTCGCCAGCGCCTGGAAGGCTGGGGCTACTGCAGCTAACGCTTGTCGATGAACCTGAGCTTGAATCTGAGCTTGAATTCAGGTCTCGGGCGTCGCCCGGCAGGCGAGAGAAGATGACTCACTGCATGACACCCACCACATCCCTAATTGCTTGAACTGCACAGGATGACGTTCACCACCCCGGTCCGCCTTCTCGAGGCGCCGGGGTTTTTCATGCCAACTCTTGGCAAGGTCGGCGTGATTTCCCGCAAGACCCCTGCCAAACAGTGAGCGAACGCTACCCAGCCAAGGTCGCCTTTGCTACTCTGGACGCGATACATGAGACGCATGATTGCATCGATCTGTATTGTGTTTTTTGCAATACAGTGATGCGTCGTACGCTGGCAGGATTCCGCATGATCGCCACGCCTCCGGGGCAACCCCGGTGCTTTCAGTCATCATCAGCACGACTTCCGCTCCGTGACCGATGATGTCTCTCGGTTGGATGATGTCTTTCGACAGGATGATGTCTCCCCGACTGAAAGCCTCCAAGACAAGATGTGCGACGCGTGAATCACCCTTGACCATCGCTGGACACCAGCCCCCGCTAAACAGAGATCCATGAACGATTCCGTCCCCGCAGCGGGCTCCGCCTCCGCTGCTCACGATTTGCCCAACGAAAATTCGCTCAAGCGTGGTGACATCAAGGTACTCGGTCTGTCCGCTCTCGGCGGCGCCCTCGAGTTCTATGACTTCGTCATCTTCGTGTTCTTCGCCACTGTCGTCGGCCAGCTGTTCTTCCCGCCCGACATTCCCGAGTGGCTGCGTCAGGTGCAGACCTTCGGCATCTTCGCCGCCGGTTATCTGGCGCGCCCGCTGGGTGGCATCATCATGGCCCACTTCGGCGATACGCTCGGCCGCAAGAAGATGTTCACGCTATCCATCTTCATGATGTCGCTGCCGACCCTGCTGATGGGCATGCTGCCGACCTATGCCGTCATCGGCATGTGGGCGCCGCTGCTACTGATCATCCTGCGTCTGTTCCAGGGCGCGGCGGTCGGCGGTGAGGTGCCGGGTGCCTGGGTGTTCGTCAGCGAGCACGTCGCACCGCGTCACAATGGCCTGGCCTGCGGCACGCTCTCGATGGGGCTGGTGGGTGGCATCCTGCTCGGCTCGCTGATGGCCAGCGCCATCAACAGTGTCTACACCCCGCAAGAGGTCAGTGATTTCGCCTGGCGGATTCCGTTCATCATCGGTGGCGTGTTCGGGCTGTTCTCGGTCTATCTGCGTCGCTGGTTGCACGAGACGCCGGTATTCGCCGAGATGCAGCAGAAGAAGGCGCTGGCCGCCGAGCTGCCCTTGAAGATGATCCTGCGGGAACAGCGTCCGGCGATTGCCGTGGCGATGGCGGTCACCTGGATTCTGACCGCTGCCATTGTGGTCGTGATCCTGATGACGCCGAGCCTGATCGCGGGCCTCGAGGGCCTGAGCCGTGCCGCGGCCTTCTCCGCCAACAGTCTGGCGATCGTGGCGGTGTGCGTCGGCTGCATCGTCTCCGGTTACATGGTCGATCGCATCGGCGCCGGCGTCACCCTGGTGCTGTGGAGCGCCTTGCTGGGCATCACCTACTGGGTCTTCCTCGCCACCATGCACTCAGACCCCAGCCTGCTGGTGCCGCTCTACTGCCTGACCGGCTTCAGCGTCGGCATCGTCGGCGCGGTGCCGAGCATCGCGATCCGCGGCTTCCCGCCGGCGGTGCGCTTCACCGGCCTGTCGTTCTCCTACAATGTCGCCTACGCCATCTTCGGTGGCTTCACGCCGATTCTGGTCTCGCTGATGATGACCGTCTCGCCGCTGTCGCCCACCTGGTACGTGGCGGCGCTGTCGCTGATGGGCGTGGTGCTCGGCCTGTGGCTGGCGATCAGCCCGCGCGGCCGCGAACTGATGCGCATCGTCTGATCAGCGTATCTGGCATCGCAGGATGAGAGGCAGGCCCTTGGGCCCGCCTCTGCCTGAAAACGCGCATCACCCTCTGGGTGGTGCGCGTTTTTCGTTTGGGCCGGCGCCACGGCGACGCTAGGATAGAGCCATTCATTGTCTCTTCCGCGCAGCGGCTTGCCACGGCCACGATGGCCGGGTTGTCACTCCCAGCAGGATGCCCGCATGTTTACCGTTCTTCACGCCAATCACCTCGAGGACCTGCGCGATCTGGCCCTCAAGGTGATCAAGGCCGCGCCTCAGCCTCCGCTGGTGCCGGAAACCTTCCTCGTCCAGTCCAACGGCATGGCCCAGTGGCTGAGATTGTCATTGGCCGAGGCCGATGGCATCGCCGCCTCGGTGGATTTTCCACTGCCCTCAAGCTTCGTGTGGCGTGCCTATCGCGGGGTATTGGGCGGCGTGCTGGGCGACGAGATTCCGGAACTGTCGCCCTTTGACAAGGGCCCGCTTGCCTGGCGTCTGCTGCGCCTGCTGCCGGGGCTGCTGGCCGATGAATCCCAGGCCGAATGCTATGCGCCGCTCAGGGATTACCTGTGCCGCGACGAGCGTGGCCAGCTGATCGAGGCGGTCGGTGAGGACGCATTGCCAGCGCTGCCCGAAGGCCCGGAGGCTGAGCGTCAGCAGTGGCAGCTGGCCTGCCAGCTGGCGGATCTGTTCGATCAGTACCTCAACTATCGCCCCGAGTGGGTACGCAGTTGGGAGAGCGGGCTTGAAGACGACAACTTCCGGGATGCCTTCGCGCGCCAGCAGGCCGCAAGCGAGCTGCCGGCCAATCTGCTGCCCGACAACCTGCCGGACAGCCAGCAGTGGCAGCCGGCACTGTGGCGCGCGGTGCTGGCCGATGCGCCATCCAGCAGCCGCCAGCATCACCGCGCCGCCCTGCATGGTCGCTTCGTCGCGGCGGCGCGCGCGCTGGAGACACTGCCCTCGACACGTCGTCATCCGCTGCCGCCACGCCTGTTCGTGTTCGGTATCTCGGCGTTGCCGGGCCAGACGCTGGATGCGCTGCATGCGCTGTCCGGGGTGATGGACATCTACCTGATGATCACCAATCCCTGCCGCCATTACTGGGGCGATATCGTCTCCGACCGCGAAGCCGTGCGGCGCAGTTCGCGAGCAGACAGCCAGCGCATGGACAGCGAGCGCCTCGCGCAACAGCGTGCCCGTCACCCCGAGGCACCGGCGCTGATCGGGCTGGCAGAGGAGGAGTTGCACCTCAAGGCCAACCCGCTGCTGGCAGGGCTTGGCGCACAGGGGCGTGACTTCATCGTCAGCCTGTATGAATTCGAGAGCGCGCTGTCGGGGCGTGACAGCGGCTTCGATCTCGAGCTGGACGTCTTCGTGCCGCGCATCAGCGAGGACACGCCACCCGAGCAGGCACCGCTGCTGCAGCAGATCCAGGACGAGATACTCGAACTGGTCCACCCCGGCGAGCGTGCCCTGGCCGAGGGCAGTCCGCGGGCGCTCGCGGCCGATGACGACTCCATCAGTCTGGTCAGCGCCCACTCGGCGCTGCGCGAGGTCGAGATCCTCCACGACCGTCTGCTGGCGGCCTTCGAGCGGGCCCATGACGCCGAGAAACGTGGCGAGGGCGAGCCGCTGCGGCCGCGCGACATCCTGGTGATGGTGCCGGACATCGACCGATATGCTCCCTATATCGAGGCGGTCTTCGGTCAGCTGCCGCCGGGCAATCCGCGCCATATTCCCTTCACCATCGCCGACCGCGTGGCCAGTCAGGCCAACCCGCTGCTCGGGCTGGTGCTGATGCTGCTGGAACTGCCGGAGCGGCGCCTCGGCGTCAGCGAGGTGCTGGATGCGCTGGATGTCGCTGCCTTCCGGCGTCGTTTCGCCATCGAGGAGGGTGAGCTCGAGCGTCTGCGGCGCTGGCTGGCCGACAGCGGCGTGCGCTGGGGCCTCTCCGGCGAGCACCGCGAGCAGCTCGGCTTCATGCCCCTCGATGAAAACAGCTGGCGCTTCGGGCTCGAGCGCATGCTGCTGGGCTACGCCACCGGCGCCCCGGCGGCCGGCTCCCCGGTGGCCGGCCGCCCCGCGCAGGGGGGAGTTGGCGATGAGCAGAGCGCTGACCTGATGGACGATCTGATGGACGGCCTTGTCGACATGAATGGCCTGAGCTTCGATGGCGTGGTGCCCTTCGATGAAGTGGCCGGTCTCGAGGCCGAGCTGGCAGGCAAGGTCGGCGAGCTGATCGAGAGCCTGGATCGCTGGCGGCGCTGGCTGGATACCTCGCGCACGCCGGCGGATTGGGCCACCACGCTGCAGCGGCTGTGGGAGGAGAGCCTCAGCCCGGACAGCGCCGAGGAATTCGACATTCTGGCGCGTCTGCAGGCGGCGCTCTCGCGCCTCGACAAGGGCTGGCAGCAGGCCGGTTTCGAGGGCTGCCTGTCGCTCAAGGTGGTGCGCGAGGCGCTGCGCGGCGAGCTGGACAGCGGTGGTCTCGCCCAGCGCTTCCTCGCCGGGCGCGTCAACTTCGCCACCCTGATGCCGATGCGTGCGATTCCCTTCCGCGAAGTGCACCTGCTGGGCATGAACGATGGCGACTACCCGCGGGTGCGCATGCCGCAGGATTTCGACCTGATGGCCAGCCGCCCGCAGGCGGGCGACCGCTCACGGCGCGACGATGATCGCTACCTGTTCCTGGAGGCGCTGCTGGCGGCGCGGGATCGTCTGTCGATCTCGTGGGTGGGGCGTGACCAGCGCGACAACGGCGAGCGGCCACCCTCGGTGCTGGTCGGTGAACTGCTCGACTACATCGAGCTGGGCTGGGAGCCCGAGCAAAGTTCGCAGCCGCACTCCGCCAAGCGTTCGCGTGAGGCGGCGCTGCGTGAGCGCCTGATCACCGAGCACCCGCTGCAGCCGTTCTCGCGGCGCTATTTCCATGCCTCCCAGGCGGCGGTCGTCGATCTGTTCAGCTATGACGCCAGCTGGTCGAGCCTGTATCGCGCGGCGGGTCAGGCTCAAGTGACTGAAACACTTCAGGAAAACCCAAGCAATGCCAGTCAGGTAAAAGCGGCGGCCACGACTGCCTTGAGGCAGCTGGTGGAGCAGGCGCCGGAGTCCCATCTGCGCCTCGGTGCCGATTCGCTGGCGCGCTTCCTGCGCCGCCCCTGGCAGCTGGGGCTGGACCGCGTCGGCGTGCGCTTTCGCGATGCCGAGGTGCCGGATGAAGACAATGAACCCTTCGCCCCCGACGGGCTGGAGAACTTCACCCTGACCCGCGAGCTGCTGGACGCCGCGCTTGCCGGGCAGTCACTGCCGCTGGCCGCCGAACGTCTGCGCCGGGCCGGGCGGCTGCCGGCGCTGGGCTTTGCCGATGCCTTGATCGAACCGCGCCTCAAGCGTCTCGACCAGCAGTTGGCCAGCTGGCGTGACCAGCTCAGCGATGCCATCTCGCTGCCGCCGCGCACCCTCGAGGTACCGCTGATCATGCAGGATGAGGGCGGCGAGATGTTGCGTGTGACTCTCACCACGCGCTTGATCAGCCGTCAGCAGCTGCGCGATGACGCCGAGGGCGAAAGCCGCCTGCTGGCCACGCTGGAGGCGACCCACTTCGGCACCCTCAAGCCCGGCAAGGAAGGGCGCTACAAGAAGCTCGGCAAGCCGCATCGTCTGCTGGCCGGCTATCTCGACTGGCTGATGGCCAATGCGCGCCCCGGCCTCGGGGAAGTGGCAGGTGATCAGGGTGCAAGCCGTGAGGGCTATCAGTGGCTGGCGGTGTTCGAGGACCGCTGGCTGCTGTTCCCCGCGCTGCGCATCGAGCAGGCCGAGGCCGCGCTGCGCCATCTCGTCAAGGCGTATGCTCAGGGCTGGCAGGCACCGCTGGCGGCCGCGCTGGAACTGGCGACCACGCTCTGGGAGGTGGTGGGCGAGGAGGATCGCAATGCCTTGTTCGGCGCGCTCAAGGCGCAGGCCGCTGATGGCAGCGCAAACCTTGAGACGGCGCTGGCCGCCATTCACAAGCCCTGGCTTGCCGACAGCCTGACGCGCGCCATGGAAACCCGCTTCAGCGAAGACATCTTCAAGGGCCCCCAGGCGCTCAGGCGGCAGGAAGGCGCGCTGGGCGAGCTGTGGCCGGAGTTCGAGGCCTTTGCACAGGCCGGCGGCGTGCTCAACAGCGTGCAGCTCTACCAGCCACTGATCGAGAGCATGATCGGTGTGCGGCAGGGCATTCTCGGCGAACGCGCGGTGGAGCTTGCCACCGGGAAGGCGACGTCATGAGCGATACCGAAGTGGAAGACATGCGCGGTGTGGAGAGTGGCGTGAGGAGTGGCATCGCTCAGGACAAGGAAGCGGCAATGTGTGACGAGATGGATCAGAGCCAGCAGGGCCAGGCCCTCGATATTCCGACGCTGCCGCTGCTCGGTCAGCATCTGATCGAGGCGAGTGCCGGCACCGGCAAGACCTTCACCCTCGCCGCGCTCTACGTGCGGCTGGTGCTCGGGCCCTTGCCTGGCCAGGACGCGGGCGTCTGCTATCCGCGCCCGCTGACGCCGCCGGAGATTCTGGTGGTGACCTTCACCGAAGCCGCCACTGCTGAGCTGCGTGACCGTATTCGGGCACGCCTCAAGCAGGCGCGTGAGGCGCTGCTGGAGCGTGCCAGTCCTGATCCGGTGCTGGCCGAGTTGCTCGCGCCGCTGCTGACATCATCACCTGCCGAGGACGCAGCGCGCCTCAAGGCCGCCGCGGCACGACGTCTCGATCAGGCAGCGCGCCTGATGGATGACGCCGCCATCTTCACCATCCACGGCTTCTGCCAGCGCATGCTCAGCCGGCATGCCTTCGATGCCGGCGGACGCTTCGGCGCCGAGCTGTTGCAGGATGGCCAGTCGCTGCTGGCGCGCTGCGTCGAGGATTACTGGCGCTGCGAGTTCTATCCGCTGGCCCGCGAGTGGCAGGCCTTGATCCGTGGGCGCTGGGCCGGCCCCGACGCGCTGGGAGAAGAGCTGCGCGGCCTGCTGCGGGATGGCACGCCACGCCCGCTGTACCGCGACGGCGAATGTCTTGAGGCCCCGCATGACCTGAGCGAGCTGCTCGGCAATGCCGAACAGTGGCGTCAGCAGCAGGAGGCCGCCCGGCGCGCCGTCGAGGAAAGCTTCGATGAGGCGGCCATCCGCGCGGTGATGGGTGAGGCCTTCGCCAGCAAGGCGCTCAACGGCAACAGCTACAAGGAGGCCGAGCTCGAGCCCCGCCTGGCGGCGACGGCCGCCTGGCTTGCCAGCGGCGAGCACGACTTCGCCGCCGACATGCTCGACAGCAAGAAGCTGTGCTGGCTGAGTCAGGCCAAGCTCGAGAAGGGCACCAAGAAGAACTGCCAGACGCCGCGCCATCCCTTCTTCGCGGCGCTGGACATGCTGGCCGAGGTGCCCGCCCCGGACGCCGTGCTGCTGGATCAGGTCGCCGTGCACGCGCGTGACAGCGTCGCCCGCGCCCTGATCTGCGAGAAGCGCCGCCTCGGGCTGTGGGAATTCTCGGACCTGCTCAATGATCTCGATCACGCATTGGACCCGACGCTCAATGGCGAGGCCAGCCAGCGTCTGGCGCGCCAGATCCGTCAGGAGCTGCCGGTGGCGATGATCGACGAATTCCAGGATACCGACCCGGTCCAGTACCGCATCTTCCGGCGCATCTATCCGCAGACGGCGGGCGATGGCCCGTCCGACTACGATGCCATCGGCAACGATGCCGTCAATGGCAATGCTGGCGAGGCGCCCAGCACGCTGTTGATGATCGGTGACCCCAAGCAGGCCATCTATGCCTTCCGCGGCGCCGATATCGACACCTATCTGGCGGCGCGCAAGGTCACCAGCTCGCGCTTCACCCTGCCACGCAACTTCCGCTCCAGCGCCGCGATGGTATCCGCGGTGAATGCCCTGTTCGCCCAGCATCAGGCGCCCTTCGGCAGTGAGGACATCCCCTTCCAGCCAGTCGAGGCCCAGGGCACGCGCACCCGGCTGGTGCTGCGTCATCCGGATGGCCGCGAAGAGGCCGCCTGCGCGCTGAATCTGTGGTGGGCCAGCGGTGAGCGTCTGAGCGCCGATGACCACCGCCGTGCCATGAGTGGTGCCTGTCGCGCCCAGATCCAGGCCTTGCTGGAAGGACAGCAGCGTCTGACGGCGGGCGAGCCGGGGCTGGTGTTCATGGACGAAGGGGATGCGGCGCCGCGTGGCGTGGCCGCCAGCGATATCGCCGTGCTGGTGCGCAATGGGCGCGAGGCTGCGGCGGTGCGGGGCGCGCTGGCCGAAGGCGGCATCCGCAGCGTCTATCTGAGCGAGAAGAGCTCGGTATTCGACACGCCGGAGGCCTTCGAACTGCTGCAGCTGTTCGAGGCCGTGGCCCATCCGCGTGATGACCGCCGCCTGCGCGCGGCGCTGGCGACGCGGCTGCTGGCCGAGGATCTCTCGCTGGTCGAACGCCTCGCGGTGGATGAGCTGGCCTGGGAGCGTGAGGTCGAGCGCTTCGATGGCTATCACCGCGACTGGCAGCGGCGCGGCGTGCTGCCGATGCTGCGCGGCGTGATGCGTGACTTCCGGGTCGGGGAACGGTTGGCGGCGCGCGCCGGGGGCGAGCGCGCCCTGACGGATGTGCTGCACCTTGGCGAGCTGGCCCAGAATGCTGCCCAGCGCCTCGATGGAGAGCAGGCGTTGCTGCGCTGGTGGCATCAGGCGCTGGAATCCGGCCATGAAGCGCTGGACAGCGACAGCCTCAGTCAGCGACTGGAAAGTGATGAGGGGCTGGTGCGCGTCGTCACCATCCACAAGTCCAAGGGGCTTGAGTATCCCATCGTGCTGCTGCCGTTCATGGCCAGCTTCCGCGCGGCCGAGCCGGACAGGAATTTCGGCCTGCTGACCCTCAAGCAGCGCTGGCTGGCCACGGCTGACGTGGAAGGTGATGACGTGGAAGGTGATGACGTGGAAGGCGCTGACGAGGAAGACGATAACGAGGAAGTGCCTGCTCGGGGAGTCGATCAGGAGGATGACGCTCTCGATGACAGCATCCTGGTCAAGAAGCCCTCCAGGGAGGCTATCGCGGCGGCCGACCATGCACGCCTGATGGAAGACGTGCGTCTGCTTTATGTAGCGTTGACGCGTCCCAAGTTCGCCTGCTGGCTGGGGCTGGCGCCCATCGGCAAGGGCGGTTTCAGCAAGCAGCTCAGTCTGCCGTCCACCGCCGTCGGCTACCTGCTCGGCCTGAGTGACACCCCGGATATCGAGGCCAGCGCCATCGAGGCCGCGCTGCACGGCTGGTGTGATCAGCAGTCTGCCGGACTGGCGCGCGTTTCCGGCCTGCCCGCACCAGCAGGCCATGAATATCAGCCCCCGGCGGAGCGCGATCAGCACTTCCACGGCGCGCGCCACTTCGCGGGCGGTATCGAGGATGACTGGTGGATCGCCTCCTACACCGCCTTGCTCACCGATGCCCGTCAGGTGACGGCGGCGCTGGAAGACACCTCCGACGCCGCGGATGACCGCGTGCCCGAGGGCGCCACCGAGATCGCGCTGGAAGAAGGCGAGCAGGGCCTGACACGCCCGGACCGCGAGGTGGCCGGGCAGTCCGGCCCGCTGCTGGCCGGCGGCCTGCCGATGACGGTGGGCGAGATCCATCTGCATGACTTCCCGCGCGGACCGCGCCCGGGGACCTTCCTGCACGGCCTGCTGGAGGCGGTGGATCTCGATCGCCTCGGCGCGGATGACTATCGCGGCGAGCTTGAACGGCTGGTGGGCTCACGGCTGCATTTCGGTGGCTTCGATGCCAGCTGGCAGCCGCGCCTCACCGACTGGCTGGAGCAGGCGCTGACCCGCCCGCTGCAGGGCTTCGATGGCGAGCCTATCCTGCTCAACCGGCTGGAGGCCTGGCTACCGGAGCTGGAATTCTGGCTGCCGGCCGTGCACGCACGCAGTCTGCCGCTGGATGCCGTGGTCACCGCGCTGGAACCGTTGCCGCGCTCGCGGCCCAGGCTCGCGCCACGTCGCATGCACGGCATGCTCAAGGGCTTCATCGATCTGACCTTCCAGTCCGGCGGCCGCTGGTACGTGCTGGACTGGAAATCCAACTATCTGGGCGAGCGCCCCGAGGATTATCTTGGCGAGTCACTGGCCCGCGCCATGGTCGAGCACCGCTACGACCTGCAATACGTGCTCTACACCCTCGCGCTGCATCGTCTGCTCAAGGCGCGCCTCGGTGAGGACTACGATTACGAGCGCTGCATGGGCGGGGTGCTGTATGTCTTCCTGCGTGGCCTGGATGCCGGCGGTGGCTCACCCGCACTTGCGGTGGACGCCGAGGGGGAGACGCCCGGAATGGCGACGCCCGGCGTGGCGACGCCCGGCGTCTTCCAGCGCCGGCCATCACAGGCGTTGATCGAGGCGCTGGATCTCTGGCTGGGCGGCGACAGCTCCGCATTGGATAGCCTGCTCCTCAACACCACCGACACCTCGCCACTCACCCAAAGCGGCCAGCAGGGGGCCTTCGATGTCTGACACCATGTCTGTGCCAACGCAGCAGCTCAGCGCTGCCCCTGACGCCCCGACTGCCGACACCCTGCTCGCCACGCTCGGCCTGTGGGTGGAGCTGGGCTGGCTTAGGCGCGTCGATGCCCATCTGGTGCGCTTCATGGCGCGCCATGTGCCGGAGGCCCCGGCCAGCGTGCTGCTGGCGGCCGCGTTGGCCAGCCACCAGCTGGGGCGCGGGCATGTGTGCCTGTCGCTGTCGCGGGCGCTGGCCGAGCCACGCGCGACCCTGTCGCTGCCGCCGCTGGAGCAGTCCGAGGCGCATCTGGCCGAGGTCAGCGTGGCCCTGCCGGAAGCCTTCCTGGCGGATCTCGATGCCGGGCGCTGGGCCGAGCAACTGGCGGCATCGCGGCTGGTCAGCGTGCTGGCGCAGGCCGATTCCCCGGCAGGCCATCTGCCGCTGCGCCCGCTGGTGCTGGTGGGCGAGCGCCTCTATCTGCGCCGTTACTGGCAGGCCGAGCGTGAAGTCGCGGCGGGGCTGCGTGCGCGGATGGGGCCGAGCGAGGAGGGCGAGACACGGGTCAGTGATGCGCTGGGCGAGCGTCTGCGCGAGCTGTTCGCCAGCAATCAGCCGGACCCGCACGGCGAGCCGGACTGGCAGAAGCTGGCCTGCGCCCTGGCGCTGCGTCAGCGCCTGACGGTGATCTCCGGCGGCCCCGGCACCGGCAAGACCACCACCGTCACGCGCCTGTTGGCGTTGTTGCAGGCTCAGGCGCTGGCGGGTGGCCCTGACGGTGCAGTGGGCGAGGTGGAGAGCGATGAGACAGGCCATCCGCACGAGCGGCGGGCGCTGGATATCCGCCTGGTCGCCCCGACCGGCAAGGCGGCGGCGCGGCTGTCGGAGTCGATCCGGGGGGCGGTGGCGAAGCTCGAGGTGCCAGACGCGGTACGCGCCGCCATCCCGCGAGAGGCAAGCACCGTGCACCGTCTGCTGGGCGCACGGCCGGATTCGCGTCACTTCCGCCATCACGCCGGCAACCCGCTGGCGCTGGATCTGCTGGTGGTGGATGAGGCCTCGATGGTCGATCTCGACCTGATGGCCGCACTGCTCGGCGCGCTGCCCGCCCACGCCCGCCTGATTCTGCTTGGCGACAAGGACCAGCTGGCCTCGGTGGAAGCCGGCGCCGTGCTGGGCGATCTCTGCGAGCATGCGCTGCCGCCGCGCTACTCACCGGCATTGTGTGCCGACTTGAGCCGCCTGACCGGCGAAACGCTGGAACAGGCCATCGCCGCGCCTGATGGCCAGGACTTGGAGGAAACATCAGCGACACGCGGCCGACTCGCCGATCACGTGGTGGCGTTGCAGAAGAGCTATCGCTTCTCTGCCGACAGTGGCATCGGCGCCCTGGCACGCGCCAGCAACGCCGGTGATCGTCAGGCGCTGCGCGATGTCTGGAAGGCCGGTTATCGCGACATCGCCTGGCTCAAGCTCAGTGGCCCGGAGGACCGCGATCTCGAGAAGCTGGTAGTCAATGGCTACCGCCCGGCGCTGGAGGCCGTGCGTGAGCGGCGTCCGGCGCGTGAGGTGATCGACCTGCTGCTCGAGTTCCAGCTGCTGTGCGCGCTGCGCCGTGGCCCCTACGGCGTCGATGGCCTCAACCAGCGTGTGGCGTGGGTGCTGATGCGGCGTGGACTGATCGCGGACGAGCGCGGCTGGTACGCCGGTCGCCCGGTGATGGTGACGCGCAACGACCGCGCGCTGGGGCTCTACAACGGCGATGTCGGCATCACCCTGCCGGACCCTGCCGCCGGGGGGCGCCTGCGCGTGTTCTTCCCGGTCGAGGAGGAGGCGACGCCAGACACCGAGCGTGACGGGCAGGACACCGACATCCAGCGCTTCCACCGTGGCGTGCGCGCGGTACTGCCGTCACGCCTCGAGGCGGTGGAGACGGTCTTCGCGATGACGGTCCACAAGTCGCAGGGTTCCGAGTTCCGCCATGTGTTATTCGTGTTGCCTGAGGGCGCCAACCCGATTCTGACCCGCGAGCTGGTCTACACCGGCATCACGCGGGCCAAGTCGCGGGTCACGCTGGCGGGAACCCGCCGCGAGACGCTGGAAGGCGCCATTGAACGACGCGTGGTGAGAGCCAGCGGGCTGGTGCTCTAGGCCGGACACCGACAGATGACCGTCATCTCCGGCTCCGCCGCGCTCGACGGGAGGAGGGGACATGACGGACGTCAGCAGTCGCGTGAAGGAAAGGGCGCAGCCACAGAGCGAGATGCATGCCGTGGCGCTGGCCACGGCGGCCAGTCAGCTCAAGGACCCGCAGGCGGCGGTGGCCGAGCTTGCCCGAACGCTTGATCTGGCGCTGGGGAGTCGTGAGCGGCTCGGCGGGGTGCTGTTCTTCTGCTCGGCGGATTATTCGCTGGCGGCACTGGGCCAGGCGCTGGCCGCCACCTTCGCCGAGGTGCCGGTGAGCGGCTGTACCACCGCCGGCGAGATCACGCCCGAGGGCTATGCGCGCGGCTCCATCACCGCCATCGGCCTTGCGCGCAGTGACTTCGCGCTGGCGCAGGTGCTGATCGATGATCTGAGCGGTTTCGATCTTCCGCGTGCCCAGGCGCTGAGTGATGAGTTGCTGGCGCGCTGTCGCGAGCAGGCCGTGGCGCCGGTGATGGGCAATAGCTTCGCGCTGACGTTGCTCGACGGGCTCTCGAGCAGCGAGGAGCAGGTGCTGGCGACGCTGGATGCGGCGCTGGGCAGCATTCCCGCCTTCGGTGGCTCCGCCGGGGATGACAATCGCCTGTCGCACACCTATGTCTACGCCGACGGCGTCTTTCATGATCAGGCGGCGGTCGTGGTGGTGGTCAATACGCGGCTGCCGTTCGAGGTCATCAGCACCCATCACCTCACGCCGCTGGCCGACAAGCTGGTGGTGACGGCGGTGGATCGCGATTCGCGCCGCGTGCTGGAGCTGAATGCCAAGCCCGCCGCCGAGGAGTACGCCAGGCTGGCAGGCGTCGCGCCCGAGGCGCTGGAGGAGGCGGTCTTTGCGCGTTGTCCGCTGGCGGTACACATCGGCGAGGCGCATTACGTGCGCTCCATCCAGCGCGTGAATGACGATGCCAGCCTGAGTTTCTACTGCGCGGTGGAGACCGGCATCGTGCTCACCGCCATGCAGGCCACGCCGATTCTCGAGCAGCTCGAGCGGCGTCTGGCCGAGGTGGAGGCGCGCCTGGGGCCGCCCGCGCTGACCATCGGCTGCGACTGCTTCCTGCGGCGCATGGAGATCGAGGCGCTGGCACTGGAGGATGAGGCCTCGTGCATGCTCAGGCGACATCGGGTGATCGGCTTCAATACCTACGGTGAGCAGCATCACGGCATGCACATCAACCAGACCTTCACCGGTGTGGTGATCGGCCAGCGCCGCTCGCTTGCCGACGGCACGGGAGGTGAGGATGTCGCCTGATACGCCGCTGACCGAGCAGGGGTTGCTGACCAGGACAGACCCCCTGACCGAGCCGGACGCTCAAAGCGCCGAACTCGCCGCCCTCAAGGCGCGCAATCGCCAGCTGGAGAAGATCAACGCCGCCCTGATCGAGCGGGTCGAATCCAGCAGCCCTTCACCGAGCGCGCCCTACGCCGCCTTCGAGCATGCGGTACTGCTGGCGGATCAGGTGCGCGAGCGCACCGATGCCCTGCATCGCACCCTCGATGAGCTGGGGGCACTCAATCGACGCCTCACCGCCGCCAAGGCCGCCGCCGAGGCGGCCAACCACTCCAAGACCCGCTTTCTCGCCGCCATCAGCCATGACCTGCTGCAACCCCTGAATGCCGCCCGGCTATTCGCCAGCGCCCTGGAAGAGCAACTGGCGCGGCTGGCACTGGATGATTCCCTGCCGGGCGACGCCATTTCTGACGTCACGCCGGGCGACGCTTCGCAGGGTGTCTCCACGCCCGGCGAGCTGGTGACGCGGCTGGGGCGCTCGCTGGCAGATGTCGAGAGTCTGCTGGGCACGCTGGTCGATATCTCGCGGCTGGATGCCGGCGTGCTGACGGCGGATGTCGCCGTCTTTCCGGTGCGTGAACTGCTGGATGTGCTCGCCGAGGAATATCGTCAGCTGGGCGCCGCCCGTGGGCTCGAGCTGCATTACGTGGCCAGTCATCTGAGCATCGAGTCGGACCTGCAATTGCTGGCGCGAGTGGTACGCAATTTCCTGAGCAATGCGCTGCGCCATGTGCCGGATGGCTCGACGCGCGGGCGGGTGCTGCTGGGGTGTCGGCGTCGCGGTGACTGGCTGGAGATCACCGTGGCGGACAACGGCCCCGGCATCGCCGAGCACCAGCGCGAGGTGGTCTTCCAGGAATTCCGACGTCTGGCGCCGCGCCAGGACAACGAGCAGCGCGGCCTCGGGCTGGGGCTGGCGATCGTCAAGCGCATCACCGGCCTGCTGGAGCACCCCCTGTCGTTGACCAGCACGCCGGGGCGCGGCGCCGCCTTCGCGGTCCGTGTGCCGATTCGTCAGCCTGCCAGTGTGGAGGGGCCAGCGGCTGACGCGACTTCTCCCGGTCAGCCTTGCGCGTCACCGCTCGCGCAGCCGCTGCTCGATACCGTTATCTGGGTGGTCGAGGATGATCAGGAGGTGTGTGCCGGCATGCAGTCATTGCTCGGGGGCTGGGGCGCGAGTGTTTACTGCGCCGATGATGCCGAGGTGCTGTTGCAGCAGGCCGTGGCCGCGCCGCAGGTCTTGATCGTCGATCATCAGCTGGGCGAAGGGCAGCCCGATGGCCTCAAGCAGGCGCAACGCCTGCGGCAACGCTGGCCGGGCTTGCCGGTGGTGGTGATCAGCGCGGACCACTCGGCGCCGCTCAAGGCCAGGGCGCGTGCGCTCGGGTTCGGGTTTCTGCTCAAGCCGGTCAAGCCGCTGCGCCTGCGCCAGTTGCTGGTCAATCGTCGCTAGCCGCGCGCAGAAGGGCTGGAAGTGATGCAGGAAGGGGTGAGGGAAAAGGAGCTGGAAAAGGGCCTCAAGAAGAAACTGGAAAGGGGGGAAGGCAAAGACAATGGCAAATAGGCGTCCGTCACGGGGGTGATTGAAGGAGCCTATCGGGCACCACGCTTATTTTTAATGAGAATTAATCGTATTTGGAGTGTATGCTGGTCACATAGCCTCCCGCATATTTCTTTATCTGTTCGCGGGTCATTGATCTGGCAGGTTTTCCCCCCATGCTGAATGTCATGTCCGATAAATCCGTACGTCATGCCGCAAGCATGTCACTGGGCAGCGAAGGCGACGCCTCTGCTGCCGGTGGTATGCGCACAGCTTCCCCTGTCCGTCTTGCTGGCCGCCTGCGCCGCGCCTTGCCATTCCTCGGCCCGGCGATGATCGCCGCCGTCGCCTACATCGACCCGGGCAACTTCGCGACCAACATCGAGGCCGGCTCCCGCTATGGCTACACCCTGCTGTGGGTGGTGCTGTGGGCCAACCTGATGGCGATGCTGATCCAGACCCTGTCCGCGCGGCTGGGGCTGGCGACCGGCAAGAATCTGGCCGAGGTCATCCGTGAACGCTTCCCGCGTCCGGTGGTGTGGGCCTTCTGGGTGCAGGCGGAGATCGTCGCCATTGCGACAGATCTGGCCGAATTCCTGGGGGCGGCGCTGGCCTTCAATCTGCTGTTCGGGCTCAGCATGCTGGAAGGGGCGCTGCTGACCGGCGCCATCACCTATGCGGTGCTGGTGATGCAGCGTTTCGGCTTCCGCATGATGGAAATGATCATCGGCGCGATGATACTGGCGGTCTCGGCGGGTTTCCTGCTCGAGATCATTCTCAGTCGTCCGCCGGTGGAGCCGATCATCTACGGTCTGCTGTCGCCGAACTTCCCGGATAGCCACGCCATCTTCCTGGCGGCCGGTATCCTCGGTGCCACCGTGATGCCCCACGTCATCTACCTGCATTCCGCGCTGTCCCAGAATCGCATCCGGGTGCGTGGCAGCGGTCAGCGCCGTCGCGTGATGGGTTACTACCGGCTGGATGTCATCATCGGCATGGCGCTGGCCGGCTTGATCAACATGGCGATGCTGGTGCTGGCCGCCAAGGTCTTCCACGGCAACGGCGAGACCGGCGTGGCCTCCATCACCGAGAGCTACAAGCTGCTGTCGCCGCTGATGGGTCAGGATGCGGCGAGTCTCATCTTCGGCTTCACGCTGCTGCTGGCGGGGCTGTCCTCGTCCATCGTCGGCACCCTGTCCGGTCAGGTAGTGATGCAGGGCTTCGTCAACTTCCGCATTCCTATGTGGCTGCGCCGCGTGATCACCATGGCACCGGCCATCGCCATCATCCTGATGGAGTTGCCGGAGCAGCAGGTGCTGGTCGCAAGCCAGGTGGTACTCAGCTTCGGGATTCCCTTCGCGCTGGTGCCGCTGTTGATGTTCACCGCCAACCGCCGCCTGATGGGGGATCTGGTCAATCGTCACTGGGTGACGGCCACCGGGGTGCTGGTCGCGGCGATCATCATCCTGCTCAATGGCTATGTGCTGGTCGGCGAGCTGATGTAGGCTCCATGCTTTACGCCCCAGTTCCTATGCCCTTGTGAGAGGTAAAAGCCCTGCCGGTGGCAGGTCCTCGCAACGCCCCGCTGTGTGCCTCATTCGTGAGCGCCCCGGCGGGGCGTTGCGCGTTGTGGGGCGGCAGGAGGCGCGCCCGCACCAGACACGGCAGGCAGGGCGTGGCTGGCCAGCAGGATCGCCTGTACCCGGCTGGCGACCCCCAGCTTGTGCAGGATGGCGGAGACATGCGATTTGACGGTGGTTTCCGCCACGCCCAGCTGCCAGGCGATCATCTTGTTGGATTCGCCCAGCACCATGCGCTCCAGCACGCCGCGCTGCTTGGTGGTGAGGGTCTGCCAGCGCTGCGCGAATTCCGACTCGCTGAGGCTCGGCGCGAGTTGAGGGGCTGGCGGTGGCACTGGTGCTGAGGCCGATGCCGAGGCTGATGCCGAGGAGGAAGCCGCCTGGCTCGCCAGCGCCGGGCGCGGGGCGGCGCGCATCAGGCGGGCGGGTACATAGACCTCACCGGCCAGCATGCGCGCGAGCGCCTCGCGCAATACCTCCGCCGAGCTCGACTTGGAGAGATAGCCCACCGCGCCGAGTGCCAAGGCTTCCAGCACCGTCTCGCGCGCCTCGTGGGCGGAGAGAATCGCCACCGGCAGCCAGTCTGCCTCCTGGCGCAAGCGCATCAGGCCTTCCAGGCCGTGGCTGTCGGGCAGGTCGAGATCCAGCAGCAGCAGGTCGAGGCTATCGGCATGCGCGTCGATGAGGCTGAGCGTCTCGGCGAGACTGGCGGCCTGCAGCAGCTCGTAGGGCGGTGCCGGGGCGTCAGCGACGCTCAGACTCAGGGTACGACTGATGGCATCACGGAACAGCGGATGGTCATCCGCGATCAACAGACGGTACATGGAGGCTCCTGGCCGGTGGCGGGCGATATCCTGAGCATAACGTCATGGCGTGGTGTCGTGCCTTGCGGCCTTCGCGGTATGACGGCCTTCGCCAGCCTGATTTCCTTCTTGCTCTCTTTTCGCTTTTCTCCTCCCAAGGGATGAGACGGTCTCCGCCCATGGGGGCATGTCGCGATTGGCGTCGGTGGTCAAGACTGTGAGAGTCACCTGATCAAGTACCGCTTGATAGAGCGGGCAGCGAGTCAGCGCCAACGGGGCCACTGAAGTAGAGCCAACCCAGGCGTTTCGCTGACACGACAACGATTTTTCAGTAACGACAACGACTGCGCAGCAACGACAACAACAGGCCGTCGATCACGAGCGCCACTCGTGAATCCGGCCAACAGGAGTTCGCCATGATTTACGCCTCCCCGGGCAGCGCCGATGCGCTGGTCACGTTCAAGGATATCTACGGCAACTATATCGGCGGTCGCTTCGTCGAGCCGGTGAAGGGTGAGTACTTCGACAATGTCAGCCCGGTGACGGGCGAGGCCTTCTGCCGTATCCCGCGTTCGAGTGCGGAGGACATCGACCTCGCGCTGGACGCCGCCCACAAGGCAGCCGCTGCCTGGGGCAAGACCTCGGTGCAGGAGCGCTCCAACATCCTGCTCAAGATCGCGGATCGCATCGAGCAGAACCTCGAGATGCTGGCCGTCGCCGAGACCTGGGACAACGGCAAGGCGGTGCGCGAGACGCTCAACGCCGATATTCCGCTGGCGGCGGACCACTTCCGTTACTTCGCCGGTTGCCTGCGCTCCCAGGAAGGCACCGCGGCGGATATCGACGCCAATACCGTCTCCTATCACTTCCATGAGCCGCTGGGTGTGGTCGGGCAGATCATCCCGTGGAACTTCCCGATCCTGATGGCGGCCTGGAAGCTCGGCCCGGCGCTGGCGGCCGGCAACTGCGTGGTGCTCAAGCCGGCGGAGCAGACCCCGGCCTCGATTCTGGTGCTCGCGGAGCTGATCAATGACCTGCTGCCGGCGGGCGTGCTCAATATCGTCAATGGCTACGGGGCCGAGGCCGGCCAGGCGCTGGCCACCAGCAAGCGCATCGCCAAGATCGCCTTCACCGGCTCCACTCCCGTGGGCTCGCACATTCTCAAGTGCGCCGCCGACAGCATCATCCCCTCCACGGTGGAGCTGGGCGGCAAGTCGCCCAACATCTACTTCGCCGACATCATGAATGCCGAACCCGAATTCATCGACAAGGCCGCCGAAGGCCTGGTACTGGCGTTCTTCAATCAGGGCGAGGTGTGCACCTGCCCGTCACGCGCCCTGATCCAGGAAAGCATCTACGACGACTTCATGGCCCGGGTGATGGAGCGCGTGAAGACCATCAAGCGCGGCAACCCGCTGGACACCGACGTGCAGGTCGGCGCCCAGGCTTCCCGCGAGCAGTTCGACAAGATCATGTCCTACATGGATGTCGCCCGTGAGGAAGGCGCCGAGGTGCTCACCGGCGGCAGCAGCGAGCAGCTGGAGAACGAGCTGGCCAACGGCTATTACATCCAGCCTACCCTGCTCAAGGGCAACAACTCGATGCGTGTCTTCCAGGAAGAGATCTTCGGGCCGGTGGTGGCCGTCACCACCTTCCGTGACGAGGCCGAGGCGCTGGCCATCGCCAATGACACCGAATTCGGTCTCGGCGCCGGCGTCTGGAGCCGCGACATGAACGTCGCCTTCCGCATGGGGCGTGGCATCCAGGCCGGCCGCGTGTGGACCAACTGCTACCACCAGTATCCCGCCCATGCCGCCTTCGGTGGCTACAAGAAATCCGGTGTCGGTCGCGAGACTCACAAGATGGCACTGGAGCACTACCAGCAGACCAAGAACCTGCTGGTCAGCTACGACATCAATCCGCTCGGCTTCTTCTAGGCCTGTCTGGCAGCGCCACCGCGACCGGTGGTGCTGCACGCCTCCCGCGATTCTTGCTTGAGAAAATGACATCGATGCCCGCGCCAGATCCGATTTCTTGATCTGGCGCAGGGCAGGGAGCGCTGCGTCTGGTTTCAATGGAGAGGCAAGCTTTGCACTGGCTCGGCGCAGGCGCATGCAGGCGCCAGCCCACACTCTCCAGCGCAACGCTCCGCCGCAACTCTGCTGGTTCGTCTGTCTTGAATGTCCGTCTTTCTTGAATGTTCGTCAGTCTTCAATGGATGAGGAGTACGTCATGGATAACAGCATGAAAGCCGCCGTGGTACGTGAATTTGGTGCACCGCTGGTGATCGAGGAGGTCGCGGTACCGCGTCCGGGGCGTGGCGAGATTCTGGTCGAGGTCGCCGCCTCCGGGGTCTGTCATACCGACCTGCACGCCGCGCATGGCGACTGGCCGGTGAAACCCAATCCGCCGTTCATTCCCGGCCATGAAGGCGTCGGCACCATCGCGGCGGTGGGCGAGGGCGTCACCCACGTCAAGGAAGGCGATCGTGTCGGGGTGCCCTGGCTCTACTCGGCCTGCGGCCACTGCGAGCATTGCCTGGGCGGCTGGGAGACGCTGTGCGAGAGCCAGCAGAATACCGGCTATTCGGTGAATGGCGGCTTTGCCCAGTTCACGCTGGCGGACGCCGGCTACGTCGGGCGCCTGCCGGACAGCGTGGGCTTCGTGGAGATCGCGCCGGTGCTGTGCGCCGGGGTCACGGTCTACAAGGGGCTCAAGATGACCGACACCCGCCCCGGCCAGTGGGTGGTGATCTCGGGCATCGGCGGGCTGGGACACATGGCGGTGCAGTATGCGCGTGCCATGGGCCTGAACGTGGCGGCGGTGGATGTGGATGATGCCAAGCTGGAACTGGCCCGCCGTCTGGGCGCGACCGTGACCGTCAATGCCATGAAGGAAGACCCGGCGAGCGTCATCAAGCGCGAGATCGGCGGCGCGCATGGGGCGCTGGTGACGGCGGTGTCGCCCAAGGCCTTCGATCAGGCCCAGAACATGTTGCGCCGTGGCGGCACCCTGGTGCTCAACGGCCTGCCGCCGGGCGACTTCCCGCTGCCGATCTTCTCCACCGTGCTCAATGGCATCACGGTGCGTGGCTCCATCGTCGGCACGCGTCAGGACCTGCAGGAGGCGCTGGACTTCGCCGCGGAAGGCAAGGTCGCCGCCACCGTGCAGACCGGCAAACTCGAGGACATCAACGACATCTTCGGGCGCATGATCGACGGCAAGATCGAAGGGCGCATCGTGCTCGACATGAAGGCCTGAGGCGTTCGCTGACCTGAATCCTCACCACCGATGACAGGCCTGCTGGAAACGGCAAGCTGCCAGACACGACAACGCCAGCCCGAGGGCTGGCGTTGTCGTGTCTGGCATGGCCGTGTGCGTTGACTCTCACGCGGGCACTGCAAAGAGCTCTCTCTGACGAGCTCGGGCTTCTGCTTACACCGTGCCGAATTTCTCGTTCTCGCCCATGTCCGGGGTGTGGTCCTTGTCGAGGTTGGCGCGCGCCACCTCGTAGAGCTGGTAGGCCTTGCTCTCCTTGGCCTTCCAGTGCTCGCCGGATTGTACCGAGATCTCCAGCAGGGTGACGTCGGGGTCATCCTTGCCTTCCGGGAACCAGGCGGCCACGAACGGGTTCCAGAACTTGTCGATCAGGCCCTGATCGCGGTGCAGATTGGCATGACCGCTCAGCGACACGTAGACGCCATCATCCTGATCGGAAAAGCTCAGGCAGACCTCGCTGTCCTTCCTGGCCTCGAACACCTTCTCGGCGCTGGCGCGGGTGAAGAACCACAGGGTGCCGTCGTAGTCATCCTGCACCAGATGCATCGGGCGGGCGTGGGGCATGCCGTCGCCTTGCGTCACCAACATGCCGACCTTCACATCCTTGATCAGCTTCCAGATTTTCTGCTTGTGCTCCGGGCTCGACATCGTGTGTCACTCCTTTGCGTCATGCGAATGAAAATCCGGCTGGCTAGCCGTTGCACAAGACCTTGGAGCGACACTCCACAACTTCAAGGGATGATGGTGAAGCTTTCGCTTGATGAGCCAGCACTTGATGAGTCAGCGCTTGATCAATCGGCGCTTGATTCAGGCGCCGAGGTGACTCACTGCGCTGCCGGGGCCTGCCAGGCGTCGCTGCCCCACAGCGGCACGCTGCTCAGTGCATGCTTGAAGCTGCCGCTGGTTTCCTTGGTGCTGTAGGCGATATAGAGCAGGCTCTGGGAGTCGCGATCCAGAATGCGACGAATCTTGAGGCTCTTGAGCAGCACGCTCTTGGACTTGCGATAGACCTCCTCGCCACTCTTGGAGGTATCGATGTCGGCGATCATCTCCGCCGTGATCGGGCCAGTCTGGCGGCAGGCGATGCTCATGTCGGAGGGATCGGAGAAGTCGAGGTCCGCCTCGATGTTGCTCAGATGGCAGGTCACGCCCGGCACCTTGGGGTCGATCAGGCTCTCGATCTTGATGTCCTTGGTGGTGAACAGGCCCAGCGAGACATCCCCGACCTCGTTGTCATCACAACCGGCCAGCAGCAGGCCTGAGGCCATCACACCCAGCAGGGCAGCACGAGAGGAAAGGCGGCGCAGTCGCGTCATGGGGGCATCCTTGAGTCAGTGGTGTCAGGCGATGATAGCGTGTCAGACCCGCGGTGGGCGTCAACCATTGCCCTGGCATCAATGCTTGCCGCGGGCTAAATGCTTGCCGCGGCCTCACTCGCTGGCGAAGGCAGCGAGATTCAGCGTATGCGAGTTGCCCAGCCACATCACGCCCTGGGTGTGATCGAAGAGGTCATCGCCGGTGCCGGCGTGCACGAAGATGTCCAGCGAGCCGCGGTTGAGTGCCAGCCACGGGATGATGCGCCCGAATTCCTCAGGCAGGAAGGACAGCTGACAGCTCCACAGCGGGTGCGGGCCGACCGGCTGCTGGTGGAAGCGCCCGACGCGCAGCGTGAAGCGCTGCTCGGCCTGGGCCGCCAGTTCGCGAGCGGCGGCCAGGCTCTGCTCATCGGTGTAGTAGAGATGGGCGTGGTAGTAGCTGATGTGGTGTGTCATGGCGTTGTCTCGATCGTTCTCAAGGGGACTTCCTGCGCTCGGCCTAAAGGGCCGTGGCGGGAGTTTTCAATGGCTGGCGGCAGTGGTCGTCAGGGCGTGATGGGCCTTGTGGCCGTCAGCCCCAGGCCTTGTAGGTCAGCTGCACACCCACCAGCGCCATCGCGATGATGATCAGGCGGAAGAACAACTTCTCGTTGACGCGGGATTGCAGCCACAGGCCGCTTCTGACCCCCGCCCAGGCCACCGGCACCAGCAGCAGCGAGGTGGAGAGGCTGGTGAGGTTGATCTCGCCCAGCGCCACGTAGGGGCCCAGTTTCATCAGGTTCATGCCAGCGAAGATGATCACCGTGGTGGCGATGAAGGTCTCCTTGGGGTGCTGGCGCGGAATCATGTAGAGGTTGTAGGGCGGTGCGCCAGCGTGAGCGAAGAAGCTGGTGAAACCGGCGGTGGCCCCGGCAGGAATGGCCAGCCAGCGGGGCAGCGGTTTCCTGGCAGTGGGCTTGAACAGCATATAGGCGGCGAACAGCAGCGAGATGACGCCCAGCAGCCCGCGAATCATGTTCTCGTCCAGCTCATCGAACAGCACCACGCCCACCGCGATGCCGATGGCGGCGCTGGGCAGGATGATGCGCACCTCCGACCACAGCTGCTTGCCCCACCAGGCGCGGGAGCTCAGGAAGTCCATCACCAGCAACAGCGGCAGCAGGATGCCGGCGGCTTCCAGCGGCCCGATGGCCAGCGCCATCAGCGGCACCGAGAGCGAGCCGAAGCCACCGGCGAAGCTGCCCTTGGAGATGCCGGTCAGGTAGGTCGAGAAGATGATCGCGCTCCAGGCCAGCGCAGAGTAATCGGGCAGTGTCAGCAGGGCGTCGAGAGAATCGGTCACGGGCATCTCATGTCGAGAGGGCGGGCAAGGTGAGTCGTGAAGGCCCATTGTTGAACAATTCTGCCCGCGCTTCATCCCGACACGCTGCAATGAAGTCTTTCCCTTGGCGCACCAATGCGCTAAAAGGCGCATGTCGCACAGTGTTTTCTTTCGAGACACTGGGCGAGTAGCCTGATCTGGCGGGCATGTCGCAGTGCCTGCCGCTCGTTGGTCGAACAATCTCTGAGGTGGCGATGTCACGCGCTCCATTTGAAATCAGCGGTACCCGCATCGCGCCGGGAACGCGGGCCCAGGTCGATGTGCCTGTCGCCAAGCTCTACACCCATGCGCCGCTGCACATCCCCGTCGAGGTGGTGCATGGCCGCCAGCCCGGCCCGGTGCTGCTGGTGTGCGGTGCCATCCACGGTGACGAGATCAACGGCGTCGAGATCGTGCGGCGGCTGCTCAAGAGTTCAAGCCTTTCGCGGCTGCGCGGCACCCTGATCGCGGTGCCCATCGTCAACGTGTTCGGTTTCGTGCAGCACACGCGCTACCTGCCGGACCGCCGTGATCTCAACCGCTGCTTCCCGGGCAGTGAGAGCGGCTCGCTGGGCTCGCGGGTGGCGGCGCTGTTCCGTGAGCAGATCGCCGATCAGGCCACCCACATCATCGACCTGCACACCGGCGCGATTCATCGCACCAACCTGCCGCAGATCCGCGCCACCATGACCGGCAGTGACGCCACACGTCAGATGGCGGACGCCTTCGGCGCGCCGGTGCTGCTGAATGCCGAGCTGCGCGAGGGCAGTCTGCGCGCCTATGCCAGCGAGCGCGGCGTGCCGGTCATCACCTATGAGGCCGGTGAGGCGCTGCGCTTCGATGAGTGGGCGATTCGCCCGGGCGTCAGCGGCGTGAAGCGCGTGATGCGCTCCATCGGCATGCTGGCCAAGGACCGCGACCGCAAGCCCAGCTCGCGTGCGGTGGAGATGTCCAACGGCTCCAGCTGGGCGCGGGCCTCCATCGATGGCATCGTCCAGAGCCGCGTGGGCCTGGGGGACCGCGTCGAGAAGCATCAGGTGCTGGGCATCGTCGCCGACCCCTTCGGCAACAGCGAAAGCGAGGTGCTGTCACCCGCGGATGGCATCATCATCGGCATGGCCAATCTGCCGCTGGCCAATGAGGGCGAGGCGCTCTATCACGTGGCGCGCTTCCATGCGATCGACGATGCCGAGAGCGCCGTCGACAACTTCCAGCAGCTGTTCGTACCGGACTCCATCTAGGCGCTTCACGCTCCTTTACTGCCCTGTTGCTGGCAGTGATAACGCAAACGCCCCGCTCAATGAGCGGGGCGTTTGCGTTGCAGCAGTCTGTCGTCTGGTCGACAGCGATAGTCACCGTCACAGAGCACTTAGCCGTGGCTGGTCTGGGTCTCGAGCGGGCCGTCATGACGCGCTTCCGCGCCGTGCATCCAGTCCACCAGCTTGCCGGCGAACACCAGCAGCAGGCCGCCGAGCACGCCGGTGATGGCGATGCCGCCGAACACGCTCATGGCACCGGCTTCGCCGACCAGCGAGCCGATCATGCCGGCCAGATAGTTGGCCAGCGCCACGAAGGCGAACCAGGCGCCCATCATCAGCGCGCCCATGCGCACCGGTGACAGCTTGGTGACCATCGACAGCCCCACCGGCGACAGGCACAGCTCGCCGAGGGTGTGGAAGAAGAAGGCGCCGACCAGCCACATCATCGAGGCGCTGCCTGCGGCTTTCTGCTCCAGCACCGCGCCGATCATGCACACGAAGCCGATGCCGAGGGCGATCAGGCCGAAGGCGAACTTGACCGGCGAGCTGGGCTCACGGTTGTCCATGCGTGTCCACAGACCCGCCAGCAGAGGCGAGAGCAGGATGATGAACAGCGGATTGAGCGACTGGAACCAGGCCGCCGGCACTTCAAAGCCCATCAGCATGCGGTCGGTGTAGTCCTGCGCATACAGCGCCATCAGGCCGCCGCCCTGCTCGAAACCGGCCCAGAACAGGATGGTGAACAGGCCCAGCACCATGATGACCTTGATGCGGTCACGCTCTTCGCGGCTCAGCGGTGTCTTGCGGTTGTTGCTCTTGCTCAGGCGTGCCTCACGCCGGGCGCTGGGTTCGACCCCCAGGTCACCCAGATGGCGCGGAGCGAAGATGAGCTGGATGGCGACCGCCAGCAGCATGCCGATACCGGCCACCAGGAAGCCGGCGTTCCAGCCATAGCCTTCGGCCATGGAGCCCGCGACGATGCCCGACAGCAGCGCACCGATGTTGATGCCCATGTAGAAGATGGTGAAGGCGCCATCACGGCGGTGATCGCCCTGTTGATAGAGGTCGCCGACCATCGTGGAGATGTTGGGCTTGAACAGGCCGTTGCCGACGATCAGCAGGCCGAGGCCGACATACAGCAGCATCTCGGGGTCGAGGCCGCTCATGGCCGGCGGCACGGCGAGCACGAATTGCCCGGCCGCCATGATCAGGCCCCGATCAGGATCGCACGGCGGGCGCCCAGCCAGTTGTCGGCCAGTGCTCCGCCGAACATCGGCGTGATGTACACCAGGCCCGTGAAGATGCCATACAGCTGCAGGGCGTCGCCCTGATTCCAGCCCAGACCGCCACTGGTGACGGCATCGGTGAGATAGAGCACCAGCAGGGCACGCATGGCGTAGTAGGAGAAGCGTTCCCACAGTTCCGTGGAGAACAGCAGATAGAGTCCGGCCGGATGCCCGAACAGCTCACGGCTGTTGGCTCCGGTAGGGAAGTGTGTGGACATGGAACCTCGAAGGAAGTGTCAGCAGAAGCAGCGCAGCCCGGATGACGGGACTGCATGGACCGGCCCACAGGTCTGCAGAGGAGGACTGTGGAGGAATCGCCGATGACGGAGCAGTTGTGTGGCTGACATCACGCGAGCATGGCGTGACGATGTCGAGACCGGTTGTTGTCCGTATGGTCAGCCATTCTGCGTGAGATGGCTTTGTCAGACAATCAAGCGAAAGTCATGCATGTTGTTGGTATTTAAGGGGTTATTAGCTTAGATGGCGACGCAGGGTTGCGTCAGATGTCACGCCTGCCAGTGCAGTGTCCTCACTTTGCTGACTGCCGAGACGACGACACCCGGCGCGAGGGCCGGGTGTCGGGGGACGGTCTCTTGAAAGCGCCGCTCTCAAGAGAGAGGGCAGAAGATAGGGGGATGAAGAGAGGGTAGAAGAGACAGGGCAGAAGCGGCGCGAACAGGCCAGCTCGATCAGGCCTGCTCGACCTGTGCCTCGGGCCGATGCTCCGGCACGCGCGCCATGGCATCATCGATGACCTCGATGCCCGCGCCCGGCTTGTGGGCGTTCTCGGAGACATGACGGCGGAACTGGCGGCCGCCCGGCTGACCCTGGAACAGCCCCAGCAGATGGCGGCTGATGTGGTTGAGGCGCACGCCCTCGGCGAGACGCTTCTCGATGTAGGGGCGGAAGGCACGCAGCGCATCGTGGCGGCTGGTGTGCGGATTCTCGGCCTCGCCGTACAGCTCGCTGTCCACCGTCGCCAGCAACCAGGGGTTGTGGTACGCCTCACGGCCGACCATCACGCTGTCGACGTGCTCCAGCTGCTCGTGCAGCTCATCCATCAGCTTCAGGCCGCCATTGATGCCGATATGCAAGGACGGGTGCGCCTGCTTGAGGCGGTGCACGCGGCCGTAGTTCAGCGGCGGCACATCGCGGTTCTCCTTCGGCGACAGGCCCTGCAGCCATGCCTTGCGCGCATGCACGCTGAAGGTGTCGCAGCCGGCATCGGCCACGGTGGTGATGAAGCGCTCGAGATCGGCGTCCTCATCCTGATCATCGATCCCGATGCGGCACTTCACCGTCACCGGAATCTTCACCTGCGCCTGCATCGCCGCCACGCACTTGGCCACCAGCTCCGGATGGCCCATCAGACAGGCACCGATCATGTTGTTCTGCACGCGATCGCTCGGGCAGCCGACATTCAGGTTCACCTCGTCATAGCCCCAGCTCTCGGCGATCGCCGCACACTCGGCCAGCGCCTGCGGGTCGCTGCCACCCAGCTGCAACGCCAGCGGATGCTCCGTCTCGTCGTGACCGAGGAAGCGCTCGCGGTCCGGATTGAACAGCAATGCCCCGGTGGTCACCATCTCCGTGTACAGCAGCGTACGACGGCTCAACACGCGCGCGAAGGCGCGGTAGTCACGGGTCGTCCATTCCATCATCGGCGCAACGGAAAAGGTGCGGTCAATCGGTGTCATCGGCATGGCAGTCATATCGGCTGGTGTGGGAGCAGGGATCGGAGCATCAGGTGCAGGCGCTGTCGAGACAAGCGGGCGGTGATTCTAGCAGCTTGTGAGGCGAAGCGCCGAGTCAGAGGGAGCCGCGAGCCAATGCTCCGCTCATGGCTCAATGCGTGTTGTTGACCTTCAGCGCCTCGATGTCCTGGGCGATGTCTTCGGCGAGCTGGCGAACGGCTTCGCTTTCGCCTTCACGCTGGGCGTAGGCGCGCAGGCCCATGACTTCGGCTTGCAGGCGACGGCCGAGGCGTTCCGGCTGGTGCGCGGGGCGCTCGGGGTCGATGAGTTCACCAGCGTCGCGGGCGTCCGCGAAGGCCTGGCGGAAGCGGGCTTCCATATTGGCGAGCAGCATCTCGACCTTGTCGCGGGCGGCCTGTTCACGCTCGCCGAGTTCCAGCAGGCTCTTGGCCAGCATGCAGGCGCGGGACGGCACCTCGCAGTCGCGCAGCCCGCCGAGCTTGCGGATATAGGTGGCGAGGGCGGTCAATGGCGAGTCGTGGCTGGCCATCAGGCTTTCCATCTCGCGCAGGCTGCGCGCGGAGTAGCAGTCCAGCGCTTCCTGGAAGAGGCCATCCTTGCTGCCGAAGGTGGCGTAGATGCTGCCGGGACGCATGTCGAGCGCGTGCTCGATATCCTTCAGCGAAGTGGCATGAAAGCCCTTCTGCCAGAAGAGATTGAGCGCCCGTTCGAGGGAATCCTGGCGGTTGTGCAAGGTCGCGCGTGGCATGGCTGTCCTGACGATGGGGCTCACGAGTGACGCCTGTCTTCGCGCGGCATGGCGAAGCGGGCGGTCTGCAAGGAGCAAGGTATTGAGTGAGTACTCAAGTTTAACTTGAATGATCGCTCAAATCCAGCTAGTGTGTTCCCCGACAACGCAGTGCAGCGGATGGTCAGGCGTTATTGTGAGCGTTTGCTCATATCTTGCCCTGCATCCTCAGGGGCGCTGCTCAAGGCTTCATGCCACTGATTGGCAGCCCGCCCCTGAGGCTCCGCGCATCTCGCTCATCATTCCGAAGGAGTCCTCATGACAGATTTCACGCTGTACACCGCCGACAATGCCCCGCAGGAAAGCAAGCCGCTGCTCGGCAAGTCCGTCGAAGCCTTCGGCATGGTGCCGGGCCTGCACGCCGTGATGGCGGAAGCGCCGGGCCTGCTGGAAGGCTACCAGGTGCTGCACCAGCTGTTCCTCGACAGCAGCTTCGATGATGAAGAGACCACCGTCGTGTGGCAGACCATCAACGTTGAGCACAACTGCCACTACTGTGTGCCGGCGCACACCGGTATCGCCAAGTCGATGAAGGTGGATGACGCCATCATCGAGGCGCTGCGCAACGAGACGCCGCTGCCGACCGAGCGCCTGGAAGCCCTGCGTACCTTCACGCTGGCCGTGGTGCGTGAGCGTGGCTTCGTCGATGACGCTACCGTGCAGACCTTCCTCGATGCCGGTTACACTAAGCGCAATGTGCTGGAAGTGATCCTGGGCCTGTCCCAGAAGGTGATGAGCAACTACACCAATCACCTGGCTGAGACGCCGATCGACGAGCCGTTCAAGAAGTTCGAGTGGCACAAGCAGGGCTGAAGCTGAGGCGAGAAGGCACGGCAAGTGCCTGACTCTCTAATGCTAATGAAAATATTTCTCATTAGTGTTGACGTCTGAGCCCGCGGGTCATATTCTGGGGTCATCGCTTCCCCGCCATGGGTAGCGGTGTCCCGGCCAGCGGAGTCAGGCCCCTGTCCGGGAGGCTTCTCATCAGACAGTTTTACGGTCCTTGCCAGCGGCTCATCCTACGGGGTGGGCCGCTTTTTTATGCGCAAAAAAAGACGCCTCCTTCGCTTGCACGAGGGAGGCGTCCGGAAGCGCTTCTCGATTCACTCGCATTCCGTCTGCCAATGACAGGGAGGAAGGCTTGCGAGTCGAGCGGTGCTTCGTGCTCACCAGATTTGGATGTCAGGTCCCTGGCAAGCGTCTCATCAGGCCAGTCACGACCTTGATATTCTGGCGCCATGATACGTCAGCCGGTGAGGGGAGGCCAGCGGCGCGTGAGATAAACGCTGACTCAATGTTAATGAAAATATTTCTCATTAGTATTGACGGCGTCTGCTGGAGAGCATAATCTGGATTCATCGCTTCCCGCCATGGAATGCGGTAGCCAGAACAGCGGAGTCAGGCCCCTGTTCGGGTTTCTCCTCATCAAGCTAGTCACGGTCTTAGGGCGACTCTCACGGGTCGCTTTTTTTCGTGTCTGGCCGTCAAGCGCTGCTCTGGCGCGCTATCTCCATCACTCGCTCGCTCTCTCGCACGATCACTCGCTCAATCACTCCTGCGGGCGATCTCTCGCACGCGGCCTCGCGCTCATGCCTGATACGCCCCGTCGCTCGGCCTCCGCTGGCGCGCCATCTCGTTTAGAATGACGACATCCTATTCCCACGCCGCCAAGGCGCCTGGGTTTCGCTGCCTTTTCAGACGGTTGGCCATTGCGGCCAGTCATTGTCATCAGTCGGTGCACAGGCGCGACCCGCGGGGCTTTTCGAGGAAGTCATCATGATCACACTCTATCGACTGCACGATGATGGCCGCCTGCGCGGCGAACATATCGTGTTGCCCGACCCGCAGCCCAGCCAGCCCGATGCGCCGCCGCGCCTGGCGGATAGCGCAGAAGAGGCGGCTGTCCTGCATGCCGGGCTGCTGGCCGATGACGAGCTGGCACCGCCGATTCTGGTGCGTAGCGATGTGCTGTGGATCGATCTCTGTGAGCCGGATGAGCAGGAAAAGCGCTGGGTGAGTGAGCAGTTCACGGTGGAGCTGCCCGATGTCGAGGAGCTGGAGGAGATCGAGTCGTCGTCGCGCTTCTATCTGGAAGGCGATGGCATCCACGTCGTCTCGCTGTTTCCGCATCGCAAGGGGCGCGAGCCACAGACGGCCAACGTCGCCTTCCATCTGCATGGGCGCCAGCTGATCAGCATGCGCCACGAGGATATCGGCCTGCTGCGGCTGTTCCGCAATCACCTGCGTCGCCAGCGACTGAGTCCGGAGGATGGCTGGGAGGTGCTGCTGGCGCTGCTGGCGATGAAGGTCGATTACCTGGCCGATGAGATCGAGGATATCTACCGGGCGCTGGAGGCGCTGGGCAAGCAGGCGGTGCACCCCGAGGCGCTGGAAGACACCCTGCACGGCATCCTGTTGCAGGAGCGCTACAACGACAAGGTGCGCCAGTCGCTGCTGGACAGTCAGCGCCTGCTGCGTCAGCTGACGCGCCACCTGCCCTCGGCGCCACGCCAGAAGTCGCGACGTCAGGAGATTCGCGACATGTTGCGCGACATCGACTCGCTCAATCCGCACACCACCTTCATCTTCGACAAGGTCAACTTCCTGCTCGATGCCTCGATCGGTTTCACCAACCTCGATCAGAGCCGCATCATCAAGATCTTCTCGGTGGCGGCGGTGGTCTTCATGCCGCCGACATTGATCGCCAGCATCTACGGCATGAACTTCCACTGGATGCCGGAGCTGGACGAGGACTGGGGCTATCCCTTCGCGCTGTGCCTGATGGGGATATCGGCGCTCTCGACCTATCTGTTCTTCAAGTGGAAGAAGTGGCTGTAAGTCACTGAAGACAGGCATAAAAAAAGCGCCTGGCGTCGTGAGACGGCCAGGCGCACAAGAAACTTGCATTACTACACTGAAGATCGCCACCGAGGCCCGGGATGGGCCGACAGCGAAACCGCGCGTGGGGGCGTCGCCATGCAGACCAGTCACCGGGAATCGGTGGGATGAGCAGTGCAACTACCTGAGCGCGAACCTGGACGGTCGGGCTGCGCCACGCAGGCCCGGCCGTCGTCGGTCTAGTCCGGGAGCAGGCGGCCGATGCCGCGGCGCGCCTGCTCCCGCATGTCCGTGGCGCACAGTATAGGGTGCCGCGCTTTGGAGAATAAGCGCGTACAATCGAAAACTAGGGTTTCCAATATGGAAACCTGGAAGATTGATGGGGTGTCTGGCCGTGTTCAGGGGGCCATGGCGGTTGCACAGCGAGGGTGAGGGAGACACATGGCGACACTTGATGCATTGCGCGTATTCGTCGAAGTCGTGCGCGCGGCCAGTTTCACGGCGGCGGCACGGCGACTGGGAATTTCCAAGTCGTTGGCGTCCAAGCGGGTGGCGGCACTGGAGGAGCAGCTGGGGGTCAGCCTGATCAATCGCTCGACCCGCAAGCTGCATCTCACCGAGGCGGGGCGCATCTACTACGAGCACGGCCTGCGCATCCGCGAGGAGCTGGAATCCGCCGAGGCTCGCGTGCAGTCCGTCACCTCGCAGCCGATGGGCCAGCTGAAGGTGTCGGCGCAGGTGTCGTTCGGCTTCATGTATCTGGCCGCGCCGACCACCGCCTTCATGCGCCGCTACCCGGATGTCAGCGTCGAGATTCTGCTCGAGGATCAGCGCTTCGAGCCTATCGATGAGTCGGTGGATCTGGCGATTCGCATGGGGCCGCTGCCGGATTCCTCGATGGTCTCGCGCCCGCTGTGCAAGGTGGTCTATGGCCTGTATGCGGCGCCGGACTTTCTGGCGCGCGTCAATGCACCGCCGGTGCAGCCCCAGGACATCCGCGCCTTCGATACCATCTTCTACGGCAATTACGATCTGGGGGCGCATTGGCGCTTCACGCTCAATGGTCAGCCCTTCGATGTGGAGCCGGAGTCGCGGCTGGTGATCAACAATCTGCTCGGCGTGGTGGAGGCGGCCAAGGCCGGCTTCGGTCTCGCCTATCTGCCGACCTTCTCGGCCCGCGCAGCAGTGGAGAGTGGTGAGCTGGTGCCGCTGCTGCAGCCCTACTGGAACGAGCATGGCTCGATGGTGGTGCTGTTCCGCTCACGCAAGTACCTGCCCGACAAGACCCGCGCCTACCTCGACTTCATCACCGAGTGGTTCCAGGAGCATCTGCAGCTCTGATGTTGCCTCAACTGAGAGGGTTACCACTCGATGGCCTGACCGGCCCAGTCGTAGAAGCCGCCGCTGGCGGTGGGCGGGAGTTCAGAGGCGACGCGCAGCAGACGGCGCGCCACGAAGCCCGTGGTGAAAAGTTTGCCCTCGGGCACGCGGGCCTGGAAGGGCGTCGACAGGCCGGTGTCGGTGGTGCCGGGATGTAGCGCGACCAGCAGCGCCTCGGGATTGCGGCGCGCGATCTCGATGGCGGCGGTCTTGAGCAGCATGTTGTGGCTGGCCTTGCTGGCGCGATAGGCATACCAGCCGCCGCTGCGGTTGTCGGAGATCGAGCCGACCCGCGCCGACAGCGAGGCGAAGATCACCGGCGTGCGTCGGCGCAGGCGTGGCGCCAGCATTGCCAGCAGCAGGGCCGGGGCGAAGGCGTTGACCTGATGCAGGCGCGTCAGGGCCGCCAGACTCAAGTCTTCCAGGCGCTTCTCCGGCCATAGCTGCTCACTCTCGTCATGCAACAGGCCCAGCGCGTTGAGTATCAGCGCCGGTGGCTGTCCCGTCTCGCGCTCCCCATCCAGTTGCTGTGCCAGCCACTCCTCGAGGCGCGCGGTGCCTTGCTCGGTGGTCAGGTCGGCCTCCAGGGTCTCGAGCTCGGGATGCGCTGGCAGGCATGAGACGTCGCGACTCACCGCCAGTACTTTTCCACAGTGGGGGTGGGCGAGCAGCTCAGCGATCAGCGCCCGCCCGATCCCGCCGCTGGCACCGGTGACCAGTGCGCAGAAGCCCTGTGGCAGGCGCGCGAAGGTATCCGCCGCCAATGGCTGATCTTCCAGTCTGCTGTCTGCCATGCATGTCTCCCTCTGTAGTGGCCGAATGTGACTGTCGTCAGGCAGTGCGCTCCATCAGTCTGGCGAGACGGGAATCGCTGCTGAGCGTGGTCGGGGTGGCGTCTTCCTGCAGGTGGCCCGCTTCCAGCAGCGCCAGGCGCGCAAAGCGCTCCAGCCCCAGCGGCTGGTGGGTGATCATGATCAGGCTGCGGCCCTCGCAGGCGGCGAGAATCGCGCTCATCACCTGCTCGGCGCTGGTGCGGTCCAGTCCTTCGCAGGGCTCATCGAGGAGCACGATCGGCGCCGGTGACAGCAGCGCGCGCGCCACACCGAAGCGGCGCAGCTGGCCACCGGACAACGAGCGCCCCCCTTCATCCGGGAAGCCGGCCAGTCCCTGTGGCTGACGGGCCAGCCAATCGCCGAGGCCAAGGCTTTCCAGCATGCGTGTCAGTGCCTCATCGCTGGCCTCGGGAGCGGCCAGACGCAGGTTGTCGGCATAGCTGGCACAGAACAGATGCGTGTCCTGCGGGCAGACCGCGAAGCTTGCGCGCAGCGTGGCCTCGTCGAGTGATTCCAGCGCCACGCCGCCCAGCGTGATGCGTCCGGCGCTGGGGACATGGAAGCGACTGAGCACGTCCAGCAGGGTGCTCTTGCCGCTGCCGGACGGGCCGAGCAGTGCCAGATGCTCGCCTGCGGCCAGTGTCAGGGAAAGCTCTGTGAGCACCGGCGTGTCGCCGTGGGTGACGCTCAACTGCTCGATCTCCAAGGAGTGTCCCACCGGCGTGGCAGCCTCGGAGGGATGGGGGAACTGAGCCGCCGGCGTATTGGCCTGCACGCTGTTGAGACGCGCGGCCGCCGACAGGCAGCGACCGAGCCCCTGCCAGGCCAGCGGTAGCGGTGCCAGCGCCTCGAAGGCGCCGAGCACGGCCAGCAGGAACAGCGCCAGCAGGCGACCATCGAGCAGCTCGCCAGAATGCATCGTCATGTCGGTGTTCGCATATGGCGCCATCTGCATGACGCCGAGTAGCGCCACACCGGCCAGCGTCAGCCCCAGCAGACTGTGGCTCAGCCAGCTGGCCAGTGCCTGACGGCGTGCCTGGACGCGTTCGATGCGGTCCCGCTCGGCCTGTTGCTCGGCGAGGCGCTCAAGTTCCTCATTCCAGCGGCCATAGATCACCAGCTCGCCCAGCCCCTGCAGGCGTTCCAGCAGGCGCGCGCGCAGGCGGCTGGTCGAGGACTGATGCCGCATGGCGTCACGGCTGCCGCGCCACCAAGCCAGCCACGGCACCAGTCCGCCGGTCAGCACCAGTCCGATCACTGCGACCAGCGCCAATGTCGGCGCGAAGATGCCGATCAGCGTGCCGGCGGCGAGGATGGCGCAGACCGCCACCAGCGAGGGAATCAATACGCGCACGTAGAGGCTGTCGAGGGCATCGACATCCGCGCCCAGGCGGGTCATCAACTCTCCCTGGCCGGCATGCTGCAGGGCGGCGGGGGAGAGCGGCTCGATGGCCTCGAACAGGCGACGGCGCAAGCTCGCCAGCAGGCGCAGCGTGCCTTCGTGGGTGGTGACGCGCTCGCCATAGCGTCCGGCGGTGCGCGCCAGCGCCAGACCGCGTACGCCTGCCGCCGGGGTGAAGAAGTTGAAAGCCTGGGTGGTGGCGACGCTCAAGCCGGCCACGGCGGTGGCGGAGAGGAACCAGCCCGACAGCGCCAGCAGACCGGTGGCGGCCAGTAGGGTGATCAGCGCCAGCAGCGCGCCGATGCCCAGCCAGCCGCGATGCTCGCGCATCAGGGCCAGATAGGGCGTCAGTTCGCGCAGACGTGGGCGCTGTTCGCTATACGCTTCACCTAGTGCTGGCTCACTGGCCGTGACAGGCATGGGTGTACCAGGCGCGGACTTGCGGATGGCGCGGCTCATGCGTCACCTCGCGGTGTCGGGAGGGGGAGCGGGCGGTCCTGCACCAGCTGGCCATCGTCCAGGTGAATCAGGCGCTGGCACAGCGTCAGCAGCTCTGGTCGGTGGGTCAGCAGCAGCAGGGTGCGGCCCTCGCCGAGACGCTTGAGCGCGGTGATCACGCGCGCTTCGCTGTCGGCGTCCAGGCTGGCGGTGGGTTCATCCAGCAGCACCAGCGGCGCGTCATGCAAGAAGGCGCGGGCCAGTGACAGGCGGCGTGCCTGGCCGCCGGACAGCGCCTGGCCGCCCTCGCCAAGGCGCGTCTCGAGTCCACGCGGCAGGTGCTGGTACCAGTCAAGCAGGTCGGCATTGTCCAGCGCCGCTTCGAGCTGTGCGTCGCTGGCGTGAGGCCTGGCCAGACGCAGGTTGTCGGCCAGCGTGCCGGACAGGACCACCGTCTCCTGACCGACCCAGGTCGCCATGCCCGACGGCAGGCCGTGGCTCAGCGGATGGCCGTTGAGATACAGCAGGCCGTCGCTGGCCTCGACGAAGCCGAGCAGCAGATTGAGCAGCGTCGACTTGCCGGAACCGGAGGCACCGGTCAGCGCGACACGCTCGCCCTGGGTGATCCGCAGGGTCAGCGGGCCGAGTGCCGGCGGAGTCAGCGTGCTGGTCTGGCTGCTCCACTGATTGGGATAGCGCACACAGACCTCTTCCAGCATCAGCGAGTGCAGCTTGCGGGTCTGAGGGCGCGCCGCGGGCAGATCGCTGTTGGCATCGTGCGTCTGTGTGCCAGCCTCGGCCTCTTGCGTGAAGGGGGCGCTGCCGACGATGGGGGCGAGGTCGCTGGCGGCAGCCTCGGCCTCGGCCTTGGCGTGATAGTGCACGCCCAGCTCGCGCAGCGGCTGATAGAACTCGGGCGCCAGCACCAGAATGAAGAGTGCGGTGTGCAGGGTCAGCGGTGAGTCGCCCCAGGTGCCGAATTGCAGATGGCCGAGGAAGTGGAAGCCAAGGTAGACCGCTAGCAGCGCGATGGACACCGCGGTGAAGAATTCCAGCACCGTGGAGGACAGGAAGGCCAGGCGCAGTACGCGCATGGTGCGCTTGCGAAAGGCATGGCTGACCGCCTCGACCTGGGGGCCGCGTCTGGCGCTGCCGAACAGCTTCAGGGTCTTGAGGCCGGTGAGCAGGTCCATGAAATGACGGCCCATGCGGTCCATCTCCCGGAACTGCTCCTGCGAGCGCTTGCGCGCCGCGATGCCGACCAGAATCATGAAGATCGGCACCAGCGGTGCGGTGGTGGCCAGAATCAGGCCGGCCGCCCAGTTGAGCGGAAACACCACGCACAGCAGCATCAGCGGAATCAGCCCCGCGAGGCGTGTCTGCGGACGGAAGTCGGCGTAGTAGCCGTGCAGTGACTCGACCTGGTCCCAGACGCGGTTGGCGAGACTGGCGCGATGCTGGCGACGCACCCACAGCGGGCCGAGTTCGGCGAAGCGCTGCAGCAGGCGCTCGCGCAGGCGACGGCGGATCTGTTGACTGGCGCGGGTGCCGGCATAGCCACGCAGGCCAGTGAGCGCGCCGCGCAACGAGAGACTGGCGGCGAGCACCGCGATGGCCGGCCACAGTGTCGCCAGGCCCTCGCGGTCGATCGCCACGCCCTGGGCCAGACGGGCGATGGCCCAGGCCTGGGCGAGCAGCACCAGTGTCGAGAGCAGGGCGCATAGGATGGCGAGCTGGGGCCAGCGGCCACCGGCACGTGCCAGTGTCTCCAGCCAGCGGCGTGGCACGAATTCTGCCGATGCAGTGGCATCGGTGGGGGAGGGTGAAACATCGGGTGCAGCGGCAGTTCGGGGCATTCATGCTCCTGCCGGTGGTGGCAGAGATAGTTGCAGGGAGGCGCTGGCGTCACGTCTCAAGGCAGAGAATGACGCATCTGGCGCAAGCTTACCGCCGAGAGAGCGTTGGTACACGGCGACGCACTGTCGCACATCTTCACCTTGCGTATAATATGCCCCAGCACTTGCTGCTGAGACAGCAGCGTGATTTCACGCCCCGGCAGTCAGTCATTGCCGAGACGCTTGTTGCCCTCTCTTCTCGAACTACTGGACTCCACATGACCGTTCGTACGCGCATCGCACCGTCGCCGACTGGTGATCCCCACGTCGGCACCGCCTACATCGCCCTGTTCAACCAGTGCTTCGCTCGTCAGCACGGTGGCGAGTTCATTCTGCGTATCGAGGATACCGATCAGACGCGTTCCACCGGCGAATCCGAGCAGATGATCCTCGATTCGCTGCGCTGGCTTGGCATCGAATGGGCCGAAGGCCCGGATGTCGGTGGTCCGCACGGCCCGTACCGTCAGAGTGAGCGCGGCGACATCTACGCCAGACACTGCCAGCAGCTGATCGATGCCGGCCATGCCTTCAAGTGCTATCGCACCAGTGAAGAGCTGGACGAGCTGCGCGAGTCGCGCAAGGCCGAAGGTCTGCACATGGCGCTCAAGCCGTCCGATCTCGCGCTGCCGGCAGAAGAAGTGGCACGTCGTGAAGCGGCGGGCGCGCCCTTCGTCATCCGCATGAACGTGCCGGAAAGCGGCACCTGTGTGGTCAAGGACATGCTGCGTGGCGAGATCGAGGTCGAGTGGGCCCAGGTCGATGCGCAGATCCTGCTCAAGTCCGATGGCATGCCGACCTACCACCTGGCCAACGTGGTGGATGATCACCTGATGGAGATCACCCACGTGCTGCGTGGCGAGGAGTGGATCAACTCGGCGCCCAAGCATCAGCTGCTGTATGAATACTTCGGCTGGCAGATGCCGGAACTGTGCCACATGCCGTTGCTGCGCAATCCGGACAAGACCAAGCTGTCCAAGCGCAAGAACCCGACGTCGATCCTCTACTACCGTCGCATGGGTTACCTGCCGGCGGCGGTGATCAACTATCTCGGTCGTCTCGGCTGGTCCATGCCGGACGAGCGCGAGAAGTTCACCCTGAGCGAGATGCAGGAGCACTTCGATATCCAGCGTGTCTCGCTGGGTGGCCCGGTGTTCGATGTCGAGAAGCTCAGCTGGCTGAACGGTCTCTACATCCGCGATCTGTCCGAGGACGAGCTGCTTAGCGAGCTGCGTCAGTGGGCCTTCAACGAGTCCTACGTCAAGCAGATCCTGCCGGAAGTGAAGCCGCGCATCGAGACGCTGTCCGAGGCGATTCCGCTGGCCGGCCACTTCTTCTCCGGTCTGCCGGCCATCACGCCGGACGACTTCGCCAAGGCGAAGCTGGAAGGCGAAGACCTGGTGCGTCAGATGCAGTTCCTGACCTGGAAGCTTGAAGCCGTGAGCCGCTGGGACAAGGAGCACCTGCTGGCGGAAGTGAAGCTACTCTCCGAGCACTTCGGGCTCAAGATGAAGGACTTCCTGGCACCGGTATTCGTGGCGGTGACCGGCTCGGCGACTTCCACCTCGGTGATGGACGCGATGGTCATTCTGGGCTCCGACATGACGCGCGCGCGTCTGCGTCACGCCGTGGCCGTACTGGGCGGCGTCTCCAAGAAGGCCGCCAAGCGCTTCGAGAAGGAATATCGCGACCTGTAAGAATATCGCGACCTGCAAGAATATCGCGACCTGCAAGGGTGTCTGCGATGTGCAGATGATGGCCCCCGTGACGTATGCCGTCATGGGGGCCATGTCTTGCAGCAGGGCGCTGAACAGCGCTTTCAGTGCTGATCAGCATCACGATGAGAATTGTGTGAAAAAGAAGTTGACGACCCAGAGGGTTATCAGTAAGATACGCCTCGTTCTTGAGAGGCGGGGCCTTAGCTCAGCTGGGAGAGCGCAACACTGGCAGTGTTGAGGTCAGCGGT
>ERZ1673962.143-NODE-143-length-59078-cov-44.860766_pt1 | contig 59078 bp, 56 predicted proteins | sample MGYA00580188_ERZ1673962 | MGnify/ENA primary metagenome ERZ1673962 (study PRJEB41334, sample SAMN05608104) | rock metagenome | biome: terrestrial subsurface; feature: shale formation; material: shale | place: USA: Pennsylvania ... | reverse complement strand
CCGGGAGCTGATCCCGCAGCTGATCGATCTCGGCTTCCAGTTCGGACTCATCGAAGAGGTGGATCTGGTGGGCCGTTTTCTCACTGCTGGCCGAGAACCGCTGGATGCGCTGCAAGCGCAGCATCTCTTCCAGCAGCAGGATGTATTGCTCGCGCTTTTGGATGTGCTGCTCTTGATGTTGGAGTTGCTGCTGTAGCCCAGCCACCATCGACAGCAAGTCAGCGGTCGATAAACCGCTGATGTTAGGCGTCTTTGAGGTGGTTTTGGGCTGTGTTTTCATGGGCAAAATTATATCAAAAACAGCCAGTTGAAGCACCCAAAACCGGCTATCCAACGGCCTCATAATGCAAGGTTTTATGGCCTTGCAGCAGGCTGATATCATAACCATCGAGCAACCAGTTGATCTGTTCGCCGGTCAACGGCATGAGCTCATCAGCCGGGCTGGGCCACTTGAATTTCTCTTCGGCCAGCGCCTTGTAGTAGAGGATAAAACCGTTGTCTTCCCACATCAGGCACTTGATCTTGTTACGCTGCCGGTTGGTGAAGGCATACAGAACACCGGTGAAGGGGCTATGTCCCAGCTCCTGCTCAACCAGCACCGCCAGGCCATTGGCTTGCTTGCGAAAATCAATGGGCTCACGGTACAGATAGATCTCGGGCATGGACCGAGAGGGACGCAGATACCGCGGTTTCATCAGAGCTGCCTCAGGATTGCACCGAGCAGGTCAACATTACCGGCATGCAGCCCTGTAATGGCCATGCCACCCGGAAGCCTCAGGGTCAGATCATCCGATAGCGGTGAAGCGGCCACCTGGGTGACGCGAGCAAAGCCGGATGTTGGCACACGCTCGGTATCGGTCGCATCATCTGTACCTTCGAGCTTGCGGCGCCAATAGACAAACTGGTGATAGGACAGTGACTGCTGTTTGCAGAAAGCAGCGCCGGATAGCCCGGTATCGCGCCAGTGTTCAATGTACTGTTGCCAGTAGTGTGTGCGCTCGGTTGAGTTCATGATGGATTCCTCGCGTAGGTGACGATGGAATCAGTGTGGGGCGGTTAGTGGCTGGAAAAAAGGTGCTGATTCTCTGGCGCTTACATTGATATGATGTTGAAATGAGGAAGCTAAACCTGAAGGCTGAAAGTTGTCTGATATGCGATGGTGACTCTGAATGAGAGAAAATGCCATTGAAGGAATATCATTATGACTCAATCTATAAAATCAAACTCCGTTCGGCAGGCTACACTCAGCTGGCAGTGTCAGTGAGAACACAGTGGCTGGTGGTTCCGTTTCGCGGTGGTAATTCAGCTTTCCGTTATGCAGTTGCATGATCTCATGAACAAAGCTCAGCCCCAGCCCACTGCCTTTGCTGCCATCTGTCCGGGGCAGACAGAAAAAGCGCTGGGTCAGTTTTTCTTCGGCAAAAGGCGGCACCCCGGGCCCGGAATCTTTTACGCTGATGTAAACAGAAGCATCGTTTTGTATGGCACCGATCAGTACAACTGACTCCGGCGGTGAGAACTCTATGGCGTTCCGGATCAGATTGCTCAGTGCATCCTGCAACAGGGTACTGTCGCCGGTGATGGACAAGGAAGGGTCACAGCTGTATTCAAGGCTCACTCTGTGCTGGCTGGCATAGTCTTCAAGGCTCCGGCAGACTGCTGTGATCAGCTCTTTCAGTACGACTTTGTCATGTCGTTCCAGGCTGCTCTGATATTCAATGGCGGCCAGTTTCAGCAAGCGCTCGATCAGCTCCTGCATCCTTGAACCTTGCTCAATAATATTATTGAGAAACTGATTGCGCCGTGCATCGGACATCGGTTCCTGCAACAGCTCTGCGGCACCACGGATACCGGCGATCGGGGCTTTCAGTTCGTGCGTCAGGCTCTGCACATAATCTGCCACATAGGATTTGCCATCCAGTGCGGCTTTCATGCTTTCAAGCGCTTTACCCACACGCCCAACTTCATTATGACCAAGCGCAGGCAGCACGGGGCGTTCGCCTCTGGAAACCCCTCTGGCATACTGTTCAAGGCGGTGCAAAGGCCGTGTAATCCAGAGGGTGATCACAAGACCGGTCAACAGCGTTGCCAGTGCAGCGACCAGTGAAATCCAGAGCAGGTTGGTGCTCAGGTGGCTGATAAAGCGGTTAATGTTGCGGGTGGGCTTTCCGGTGGACACCACACCGATAATATCACCGCGATACAGCACCGGGCTTGCGGCATAGAGCCGTTCGGTATCACTACGGCCGGTTACATCGTCGCTGCTGCGGGCACCATAATGACCGCGCAGAGTCAGATAGACATCGCGCCACTGGGAATAATCGCGACCGGTATCGGTGTAATGGGAATCAAAAATCACGGTGCCTTTGGCATCGGTGATATACATTCTCAGATCAACTTCGGTTTTAAGCAGATCATAAATCTGTGCGTTTAGCGGCCTGCCGGCCAGCCCTGCAAAGAGCCGTTCAGCCAGATGTGTGTCGATCACGGTGCCACCGCTTTCGCTGAAGCTGACGCCTTCATTCGCGATCAAAGTAGCCATCATTTCTGATATATCAACCAGAATCTCTTCCTGAGCTTCTTTATAACGGGGCTCCAGCTCATCGAGTACCCAGTAAACCACACTGCCAAGGCCTGTCAGCACTGAAAACAGAAACACCAGAATCAGGCGTGATCTCAGGCTCATGCGTCCGCCTCAAAGCTGTAGCCAAGGCCACGGCGGGTTTTGAGCGGGTCGCAGTTTGCGCTGATGTCGCGGATTTTGCGCCGGAGGGTTTTGATGTGTGTATCGACAGTGCGGTCGAAGCTGCGTTCAGGCTCTTCCCACACCTGTTGCATTAACTGTTCACGGGAATAGATTCTACCGGGATTGCTCATCAGTAACAGTAGCAGGCGGTATTCATAGCGGCTCAGATCCAACAAGATACCATTCAGCGTGATTCTGGCGCCATCTGCATCGTGACTGAAGCCGGCAGAGCTGATATTCGCAGCTTCCTGAGGCTGACGCAGGCGAGCACGGATACGGGCCGTGAGTACCCGGGGGCTGAAGGGTTTGGTGATGTAATCATCAGCGCCCAGTTCAAGGCCCAGCACCTGGTCGATCTCTTCATGGCGGGAGGTCAGAAACACCACCGGCACAGAGGATGCCTGCCTGATGACCCGGCAGACATCAAATCCGCTCATATCGGGAAGGCCGATATCCAGCAGAACCAGCTCTATATTACCCTCGCTGAGTGCATCCAGAGCCTGCTGCCCGGTGGTGACCCAGATATTAACCATCCGTTCGGTTTCCAGAGCATAGCGTATGGTGTCAGCAATAGAGGGTTCATCCTCAACAATCAGTACCGCCATGGTGTTCCCTCTGTTAAAACGCCGGTCCATAAGTAGTGCAGAGGCTCACATTATCTTTGGCAGATCAGCTAGTGTAAAGCCGCTTACATTACCACTAGGGTGTGTGCCACCTGTGCCTGAATGTAACCTGGCGTTCTTATTTCACAGAAAAACAGGACTCCACACTCACTTCACATTTTCCTCAAACAGAAAGCAGATACTCGCCTCATATTAATGAGGAGAAGAGCAATGCATACATTTTCAAACAAGGGCATTCGCCCACTGATTCTGGCCTGTCTGATGATGGGGTGTGCACAGAATGCGGTAGCTGATGCGGTTACCCACGGTACCTTGGTATCCCGTGATGAGCAGGGGCAAAAACAGGATATGCCGCTGGTCAGCACCCGTGTGGCCATGGAGATTACAGGTTCTGTGCTGCGCGCTCAGGTGACCCAGGTATTCCATAACCCCACAGACAACTGGGCAGAGGCACTGTATCTGTTCCCCCTGCCCGGTGAGGCAGCCGTTGATCACCTGAAAATGCAGATAGGAGACCGCATTATCGAGGGTGATATTCAGGAAAAAGAGCAGGCCCGGGCAACCTACGAGCAGGCAAAATCTCAGGGACAGAACGCCGCGCTCACCGAGCAGGACCGCCCTAACCTGTTTCACACATCCGTCGCCAATATTCCGCCGGGTGGCGAGGTTACCATCAGTATTGAGTACCAGCAGACACTGGTCTGGAAAGATGGCCGGTTCAGCGCCAGTTTCCCGCTGGCAATCACCCCACGTTATAACCCGGTACAGCCCGCAGAAGTGCGCCGCGTGGTTGAGGGACAGGCAACCCTGAGCAGCGGCTGGCAGATACTGCCGGGTGAACGTAAAACCGTGATGGCCACAAGCGGCGATGACGACAACGCCGTCAGCCCTACTCCGGGACCGGTTGAGATCAGCCTTAATCTGCAACCTGGATTCAGACTCAGCTCTCTGGACAGCCCTTCACATCAGATCAGTCAGCAACAGACAGAAGATGGCCGCTACATCATCAGCCTGCTGGCGGACGAGCCGGATGACTACCGTGATTTTGTTTTGAACTGGACACCGGTGGAAAGTGCCGAACCTTCGGCGGCGTTTTTCTCAGAGCAGCATGGGGATGAACACTATGGTCTGCTGATGCTTATGCCGCCTCAGGATCTGCACACAGCACGCTACAGCCGGGAAGTGGTCTTTGTGATTGATACGTCAGGTTCCATGGCCGGTACCTCAATTGAAGCCGCGCGCAGAGCGCTGCAGGCTGGTATAGACGGGCTGGCATCTGATGACACGTTTAACGTGATTCAGTTTAACTCTTCAACCGATACGCTCTTTAACCAGCCGGTTATAGCCGATATCCGGCGCCGTCAGCAGGCCGCCAGCTATATCAACTCATTGCAGGCAGGCGGTGGTACCGAAATGGCACCTGCACTGACTGCTGCACTGTCAGGCATACGCAGCAATGATGACACCCCCAGATTGCGCCAGATCGTGTTTATCACCGATGGCAGTGTGTCCAACGAACAGCAACTATTTGATCTGATCCGCAGCCGCCTCGATAACACCCGCCTGTTCACCGTGGGTATTGGCAGCGCACCCAACAGTTACTTTATGGAAGAGGCCGCAGTAGCCGGACGGGGCACCTTTACGTATATTGCGTCTCCGTCTGAATCTGAAAGCAGCATGCAAATGCTCTTCAGCAAGCTGGAAAAACCGGCCATGACCGATATCAGGATCGAAGGCGATGGGATTAAAGACCTGATGCCATCGGTAATTCCTGACCTTTATTCCGGTGAGCCGCTGGCTGTGTCGATGAAACTGGCAAACGGCACAGGCGAAGTCCGTATCAGTGGCCGTACCGGTGATGCCGCCTGGCAGGAAACACTGACACTGGCACCGGCGGATAATACCCGGGGTATCATGACAGACTGGGCACAGCGTGCGGTGCAGGACTGGCGCCGTGGGTATCTCAGAGGTGTCAGCGAAGAACAGATCCGTTCTGAAATCATTGCGCTGGGTCTTGAATACCACCTGGTTACGCCATACACCAGCCTGGTTGCCGTTGATAAAACACCTGTCCGTCCTGAACAGGAAGGGAGCGAAACGCTGGTGGTGCCTGCAGCCAAACCCCACGGCCTTGATCTGGGGATGGCCCAAGGCGCTACCGGATATCAGCTGCCCCTCGCCGGAGGACTTGCCGCCCTGCTGGCAGCACTTTCCGTCATGATTGTGGAGCGGCGCAGAAAGTCCGGTTCAAGGTGGTGTGCATGATCTTCAGCATCCGTAACCTCATACTGGCAGCCCTTGTGGCTGCTGGTCTGATCCTCACCTCAACAGCCCTGTGGATTCCTGTAAAAGCCCGGCTGGCGCAATGGCTACTGGCCGATGCCTGGGCCGAAAGTCTGGACAGCGGTACAGCAGTAAAACCCTGGCCCTGGGCCGACCACTGGCCGGTTGCGCGTCTGAGCGTGCCTGATATGCACATTGATCAGATTGTACTGGCCGGAGACAGTGGCAGCTCGCTGGCTTTTGGCCCCGGTGAAAATATGCAGGCACATGCGATGACCCATGCCGCACGGATTATCAGCGGACACAGAGATACCCACTTCAGCTTCTTGAGGAATATACAACCAGGCCAGACGCTGATGCTCAGCGACCATAACGGACATGTGACATACCAGGTTGATCAGATTCAGGTGGTGGATTCGGCCGTTACCCGGCTGACGCCCACTGCCTTTCCAGATGGACTGATACTGGTGACCTGTTATCCTTTTGATGCGCTCACCGCAGGAGGAACTCAGCGGCTGGTTGTAATGGCCTCTGCTGTTGAGCCTGAAAAGCCCCCTGCATACTGAGTAAAAGCATAATCAGGCGCTCAAAATCGTTCGCCTCGTTCACGGGGAAGGAGCCCATGAATCAGAATCTTGCAGATGAACTGATCACTATGATGACGGAAGACCAGCGATTCCGGATGAAAGCTCTACAGCTAGTCGTCTCTTTTGTTTTACCGTTGGTATTTCAGTTTGAATAATATGCCTGACAAATACATCATAAATCGCCGGCAGACTCCATCGGAGTAAAGGCTGGGTGACCGCTTTAGGTCGTCTGCTGCACTGAGCGAAAGCCTGCCTTTATTGGTACAATAGCGCCGATTTTTGACCTGATCAGCGAGACACGATATGGCGACCGCAGCCGCACTGCACATACTGGTAAAGACCGAGAAAGAGGCGCTGGATATTCTTGACCAGTTGAAACGGGGCAAGAAGTTCGATGCGCTGGCCAAGCGCTACTCCATCTGCCCGTCCGGCAAGCGCGGCGGCGATCTGGGTGAATTTCATCGCGGCGACATGGTGAAAGCATTCGATGACGTGGTGTTCAAGCGCCCCTTGCTCAAGGTACACGGGCCGATCAAGACCCGCTTCGGCTACCATTTGATCAAGACGCTGTACCGTAACTGATCAGCTCATTCCCTGACCATAATCCGCAGCGCGACACCAGCGGCTGAGGTGCGATTTTCCACGCCCAGTGTCGGGTAGATCTGCTCCAGGTGCTTGTTGACCGTGCGTGGACTCATGCCAAGGATTTCACCGATCTCCTTGTTCGTTTTGCCGTTGGCGATCCAGTACAGCACTTCCGCTTCACGTGTCGTCAATCCCAGCTGATGCTGCAACAGGGCGGGGCCCGTCCCCCGCTGCTCATCGACCAGCTTGAACAGATAGTCGCCGTTGCTCTGATGGCTGAGCAGGCGCACGGACAGGGCATAGTCCAGCCCACGCAGGGCCAGCTGGTCATTGACGGCCGGGCTGCGTCGCAGCCAGTCCGCCAGCTGGGGGCGCAACGACATTTCAAGCCAGAGTTCACTGGCGTTGGCCCGTGACAGCAAGGCGTGTGTCTGCGGCGTCGCCCACTGCACATGCCCCTCAGGCGCGACAGTCAGTAAATGCTGGCCCGTGGTATCAAGAGCGGACTGGGCGGACTGGGTCAGCCGTGCATTGCCCAGATGGACGCGCATGCGGGCCAGCAACTCATCTGGATTGATCGGCTTGGTGAGGTAGTCCACCCCGCCAACATCCAGTCCTCGCACCACATGTTCGGTTTCAGTCAGCCCTGTCATGAAAATGACCGGGATCGCACACAAGGCGGGGTCCTGCTTCAGCGCCTGACAGGTCTCGAAGCCATCCATGTGCGGCATGATCGCATCCAACAGGATGATGTCGGGACGAATGCGACGTGCGATGGTCATCGCCTGACGCCCCTCCAACGCTACCAGTACGTCCATGCCGGCCTCTTCCAGCGCATCGTTGATCAGACTGAGCGCATCCGGCGAGTCATCTACCACCAGCACGACATCACGTTGAATCGTTTGAGTTGTCATGAGGTCTGCTCCAAATACTCGGCCAGTTGTGCGAATTGCATCGAGTCTGCCAGTGTCTGCAGTTCAGTCAGAACCGTACGACTGACCAACTGTTCCCGTTCAATCTGCTCCAGTGCTTCACGTACCCCTCGGCGAAAGCCGATCTCGGCGCTGCCTCTGAGCTCCCGAATAAGAGGATGATCAGGCAGTGACGAGGCCGTCAGGTCATTGGGCGGCACCGGGGTAACGGGCACGCTGACAGGCGACGCCACAGTGGCGGCTGTGCGAATCCACTCCAGCTGCAGGTAGTGCCCTACTCTTTCCAGCAGCAGCTGGTTGCTGATCGGTTTGACCAGATAATCATCATATACCGCCTCGCCCGCAGGCTGACGGCGCTGTTCCTGCACGTCGGCCGACAGCATGAGGATCGGTACCTTGTGACCGGTTTTCCGCAACCGGCCGGCCAGGGTCAGGCCATCCATGCCCGGCATGGAGATGTCCAGCAGAAACAGGTCAGGCATTGTGCGCTGCACCAGCTCCAGACAGTGGTGTGCATCACGGGCCTCCAGTACCTTGAACCCAAGAGGCATCAGCAGGTCGGCCAGAAGCCCCCGCAGCACCGGATCATCATCAACCACGCAGATCTGCCTGCGCGCACCCACATAGCCGCTGATCGGCTGCTGCACTTCTGGACGGGTTTCGGCAGCCTCAGCCCAGGGCAACATCAGTGACACCCGAAAGCAACTGCCCTTGCCGGGGCGACTCTCGACCTGCAGGTCGCCTCCCATGATTTCGGTCAGCAGCTTGACGATGGTCAGCCCCAGCCCGGTGCCGGGCAGATTGGGCGTATCCGCATCCCGCACCCGTTCGAAGGGGTCAAAAATGCGTTCCAGATGGGCTGCATCAATACCGATACCGGTGTCTTCAATGGAAAATTCCGCGACCTGATTACGATAGCGAATACGAAAGTGAACCTCACCCTCCAGGGTATACTTCACGGCATTGGACAGCAGGTTGATCAAGATCTGGCGCAGCCGTTTTTCATCCGTCATCACCACATGCGGCAACGGATTCAGTATCTCGCAGCTGAACCCTACCCGCTTCTGTGCTGCCTGAAAACTGAACATCTGCTCCAGCTGGGCCACCAGCTCCGGCAAGGCCACCGCGCTGCGGTTCAGCTCCAGTCGCCCTGCCTCAATGCGAGAGATGTCCAGCAGCCCCTCGATCAGGTCGGCCAGATACTGGCCACTGCGATGTATGATGCGCAGCCCTTCCCGATCCTGCTTCTGCACGGTACTGCGCCCCTGCAGCAGCTGGGCATAGCCGATGATCGACTGCAGGGGCGTGCGCAGTTCATGACTGATGCCGGTCATATACCGGCTCTTGGCATCACTGGCTCGCTCTGCCAGCTCCTTGGCAGCCTGCAGCTCACGGTCGGTCTGTTCATGTGCCTCGATCTCCTGCAGCAGCTTGTGGGTCTGGCGGTTGGACTCCTGCTGTGCCACTACCCGGCTCTCCTGCGCCAGCAGGAACAGCCAAGCAACGACGCCGGATACGATCAGCAGCACAAAAAACAGCGCCCAGAGCGTTTGCCCCACCAGCGTACTGCCGGCCGGGTCACCCGGGTCCATCTGTCGATGAATGACCGCCAGCAAGGCGGCATTGAGCAGATTGATGGTCAGCAACAGGCCGATGAAACGCCCAAGGCGGGAGTTGATTCGGTTGACCACGGCCTGCGGAAAAAACAGTCGAAAGAAGTCGACCATCTGTTGTCCGAAGCGGGCATGTGGCTTGCAGCTGTCAAGACAGCGGGCATCCAGCGAGCAGCACAGTGAACAGATCGGAAGGTCATAGGCCGGGCAGAAACTCAGGTCTTCCGTTTCGAAATGGTTTTCACACACGCCGCAACGGTGCTGCTCGGCCGGACTGGCAACCTGCAGCATCTTCAGCTCATTCGACTCACGTGCCAGATAGAATCGGCCACCGGTGAGCCATGCCAGCAACGGTGCCATCAGGAAGCAGCAGCCCAGACTGATGAAATGGCTCAAAGTCGATGCTGTCTCACCGAACACACCCAGATAGGCCAGCATGCCCACCAGCACTGCCGTGCCCATTGAGCCAACGCCCACCGGGTTAATGTCATAGAGGTGAGCGCGCTTGAACTCGACCCGTGCCGGACTAAGTCCCAGCGGCTTGTTGATCATCAAATCGGCTGACAGCGAACCCAGCCAGCTCACCGCCACGATGGCAAACACGCCCAGTATCGCTTCCAGCGCTTCATAGATTCCAAGTTCCATCAGGATCAGGGCGATGGTGACGTTGAATACCAGCCACACCACCCTGCCTGGATGGCTGTGTGTCAAACGCGAGAAGAAGTTGGACCAAGCGATGGAGCCGGCATAGGCGTTGGTCACATTGATCTTCATCTGCGAGATGATCACCATCAGCCCGGCCATCAGTAACGCCAGCCCTTCCGAGTGGGTCAGATAGCTGAAAACACGCTGATACATCAGGGTTGGGTCGCTGGCCTGCACAAAGCTGCTGCCCTCGGTGATCGCAATATAGGCCAGGAATGAACCCAGCAGCATTTTGATCATGCCGATAAACACCCAGCCCGGCCCCGCCAGAATCAGCCAGAACCACCAGCGACAGCGGTTCTCGGTTGTTTTCTCGGGCATGAAACGCAGGTAGTCCACCTGTTCACCGATCTGCGCCACCATGGCGAAAAACACGGACGCCGCCGCACCGAACAGCAGCAGGTTGAATGAATTATCGGCCTGAACGCCTGCGGGCATAAATTCGGTCCAGCCCTGATACTGATCAGCCTCATGCACGATCACCACGGCCAGCGCGCTGACCTGCAGCAACAGCCACAGTGGCTGGGTACCCAGCTGAAAGCGACTGATGGCGGTAATGCCATGGGTTACGATCGGTATAACCGCCACCGCACTGAGCAGATAGCCCAGCGCCAGCGGCAGGCCGAACAGTGCCCGCAGTGCGGCGGCGAGAATCGCGGCCTCAATGGCAAAGAAAATGAAGGTGAAGGTGGCGTAGATCAGCGAGGTGATCGTCGATCCAAGGTAGCCGAAGCCGGCACCACGCGTGAGCAGATCAATATCCAGACCGTTGCGCGCCGCATGATAGACGATCGGCAATCCGGTGATGAAAAACAGAGCACACACCACCAGCATGGCAACCAGTGTGTTGGTAAAACCGTAAGTCAGCGTAACAGCTGCAGCGATACCCTCAAGAGCCAGAAAGGCGGTTGCGCCCAGTGCCGTCATGGCAACACGCTCAATGCTCATGCGGCGGCCCTGACGGGCTGTGAAGCGCAGCGCAAAGTCTTCCAGCGTTTGATCCGCCACCCATTTGTTGTAGCGGCGCCGAACCTTATAGATACGTTGTGAAGCACTCATGTTGCGGTATCCCGTTCTGCCCCGTTATCGAGCACCATAAAAGTGCAGACGAGCAAAGACAGGGCTTATTCAGCACCACAGAGGTGCAAGCCCGTGTCAATCTGCCCGTTATGGGGTCATGTATTACGGATACAGCAGACTTCGTGCCAGATCAGGTCAATAAGGGTTACGAACCGGGCAGGAGGAAAACAGGATCGGACGGTGAGCGGTTACATGCACACCAACCTTTTCACGCTCGTCATAGCGATGCAGCCCCTGTTCCAGCACTTCGATCTCGCGCCCCGTATGCAGACGAATGCAGTAGAGTGTCAGGCTGCCCTGGAATTCAGCCGAGCACACCTCACCGGGCACACCTCCGTCATGGCTCAGGTAAAGATCACCCGGGCGCAGAAACAGTTGCACATCACAGCCCGCATCAACCCCCAACGGCTCGGCAAACTCCAGCAGCCCCAGGTCAGTTTCAACGGCACTGGAGTCTGTCACCTTGCCCTGAAACAACTCACCCTTGCCAACAAAAGCAGCCACTTCGGGGCTGACAGGCTGATAATACAGGGATTCGGGAGTGCCCCACTGCTGTACGCGGCCGGCTGACAGAATGCCGATCTTGTCACTGATGGTGAAGGCTTCCTGCTGATCATGCGTCACCATGATTGCAGCAATGCCACGACGCTTGAGGATTTGGCGCACCTCTTGCGACAACTGACGACGCAGATCGGTGTCCAGATTGGAGAATGGCTCGTCCATCAACAGCAGGCGGGGGTCGGGTGCCAACGCACGGGCCAGCGCCACACGCTGCTGCTGCCCACCGGAGAGTTCATGCGGATAACGTTTGCTCAGGTCGGGCAGCTCGACCAGCTCAAGAACCTCTTTTACCCGACGCTGCTTTTCGGCGGCGGGCATGCGGCGCAAACCAAAGGCGATGTTGTCGGCAATATTCAGGTGCGGGAACAAGGCGTAATCCTGAAACACCATTCCCATTCCGCGCTGCTCCGGCGGTACCACATGGGCGGCACTGCTGATCAGCTGTTCACCGAGTCGAATCTCACCCGCCTGAGGGGCAATAAAGCCGGCAATGGCACGCAGCACGGTGGTCTTGCCGCAGCCACTGGGGCCCAGCAGACAGGCGATCTCGCCAGGCTGGATATCGAAGCTGACACTGGCCAGCACCGTCTGCGACTGGTACGCGCACTTTAGACCTTCAATACGGAGCAGAGCTGACATCCAATCCTCGCAGCAGGCAGAGTTTCAGGGGCGTATATGATAGATGAAAACCATTCTCAGATCATCCGAGGGCAGCAAGAAAACGCGCCCAGTCAAATGCAGGGCCAGGATCAGTCTTGCGACCGGGTGCAATATCACTGTGACCGGTAATGGTTTCAGGACCAAGCTGCGGATAGGTTGTCAAAAGCGCCTGGGTCACCGCGATCAGACATTCATACTGGGCATCGGTATAGGGGCAATCATCGGTCCCTTCCAGCTCGATGCCGATGGAAAAATCATTGCAGGCATCACGCCCCTGAAAGCAGGACCGGCCCGCATGCCAGGCGCGGCGATCGAAGGGTACGAACTGGGTCATGCGGCCATCCCGCTCGATCAGCAGATGGGCGGAAACCTCCAGCCCCTCGATTTCGGCAAAGAAGGGGTGTTCGTTCGGGTTCAGTCGATTGGTAAACAGCTCGGCAATATGACCACCACCAAACTGCCCGGGCGGCAGGCTGATATTGTGAATCACCAACAGCGAGATTTCGTCTTCGGGCCGGGCGTTGCAGTTGGGTGAAGGCAGAAAACGGGCACCCTTGATGCGGTGCTGTTCAATTTCGACTGTCATCTGACTGAATACCACTCCCGTTTGACGTACTATCGCCGCGCGATTTCCGCTAAAATGCGCGCTCCATAGTACATCATACGACAGGCCCGCCACCATGCTGCTGACGCTGACCGAGCTCAAGCCCACCATCGAAGAAAACGTCCGTACAGCCCTGAATGAGGATGTCGGCAACGGTGATATCACCGCCGAGCTGATTCCAGCCAGTGACCGGGCACAGGCACGGGTGATTTCACGTCAGGAAGCGGTCGTTTGTGGCCGTGCCTGGGTGGATGAGGTGTTTCGTCAGGTTGACCCTGAGGTACAGGTTGAGTGGCTGGTTGAGGATGGAGACAAGGTCGAACGTGATCAGGTGCTGTTCCGGCTTCAGGGCTCTGCCCGCTCACTGTTGACCGGTGAACGCGCCGCTCTGAACTTCCTGCAGACCCTGTCCGGCACGGCCACCATCAGCCATGAGTATGCCCAGCGGGTTGCCGACACCCCGGTGCGCCTGCTGGATACACGCAAGACCATCCCGGGCCTGAGGCTGGCACAGAAATACGCCGTCAGCTGCGGCGGCTGTTTCAACCACCGCATTGGCCTGTACGATGCCTTCCTGATCAAGGAAAACCACATCATGGCCTGTGGCGGCATTGAGAAGGCGATCGAAACCGCCCGCCACAACCACCCGGGCAAGCCGGTGGAAATCGAGGTCGAGACAGAAGAGCAGCTGGAACGGGCGCTGGTCGCCGGCGCCGATATTGTCATGCTGGACAACTTCAGCCCCGAGCGGATGATTGCCGCGGTCAAGCAGACCAACGGGCGTGCCAAGCTGGAAGCGTCGGGGAATATTACGGATGAAACCCTGCTCGACTACGCCAACACCGGAGTCGATTACATCTCGATTGGCGCCCTGACCAAGCACTGCCAGGCGGTGGATCTGTCGATGCGGATTGTGGAAGGGTAACACTGCCACACGCATAAGTACCTGTGGGTGCTTGCCTTGCCACCGATCATTGCTGCAGGGTAGGAACTTCAACAGCAAGCATACAGGGAGCCTCCGCTCCCTGTATGCTGAAAACTCAGTTCCAGCGTTTGAAAATCAATGAAGTATTGATACCACCAAACGCAAAGTTGTTGCTCATGACATACTCGGTGTCGATATGTCGCCCTTCGTGCATGAGGTAATCCAGCTCGGCACACTCAGGGTCTACGTTTTCCAGATTGATGGTTGGCGAAAACCAGCCTTCATTCATCATTTCAATCGCTGTCCAGGCTTCCAGTGCACCACAGGCGCCCAAGGTATGGCCCGTATAGCTTTTAAGTGAGCTGACAGGCGTGGAAGCACCGAATACGGCGTGAGTGGCCTGACTTTCAGCAATATCACCACGATCAGTGGCCGTTCCGTGGGCACTGACATAGCCGATTTCACTGGAGGGCAACTGTGCGCTATCCAGCGCCTGGCGGATAGCAATCTCCATGGTAGCAGCATTAGGCTGGGTCACATGACGCCCGTCAGAGTTGGTACCGAAGCCGATGATTTCGGCATAAATTCGAGCACCGCGGGCAAGGGCGTGCTCCAGCTCTTCCAATATCAGGACACCACCTCCCTCACCTATGACCAGTCCGTCTCGGTCACGGTCAAAGGGACGCGGCGACAGCTTCGGTCTGTCATTCATGACACTGGTAGCATAGAGAGTATCGAATACGGCCGCCTCAGTAGCACACAGCCCTTCGCTACCACCCGCCACCATCACATCCTGAGTACCAAACTTGATTGCTTCATAGGCATAGCCTATGCCCTGGCTACCCGAGGTACAGGCACTTGAGGTTGTAATCACACGACCACGGATACCGAAGTGTACGCCGATGTTCACAGGTCCGGTGTGCGACATCATTTTGATATAAGAGTTTGCATTGAGCCCATCAGAGGAGCAGTTCATCAGCATATTGCCGAAATCCACGAAGGCTTGGGTATCCCCGGCAGAGGAGCCAAATGAAATACCGACACGTCCACTGCCGAGCTGCTCCCAACCCAGCAGGTTTGCATCTTCGAGTGCCCGCTCTGTGGCATATACACCGAACTGAGCTACCCGCCCCATACTGCGCAGTGCCTTGCGGTTGTAGTGCGAAGGCATTTTAAAATCCTGCACCGGGGCTGCCAGCCGGGTGTTCAACCCATCATAGCAATCCCAGCCATCCATCCTGACTACACCACTGTGGCCAGCAACCAGATTTTTCTTAATGGTTGGCCAGTCGTTTCCAATCGGTGAAAAGCCGGCCATTCCGGTTACAACAACCCGTTTCATTAATACATTCCACCGTTTACTGAAATCACCTGACGCGTGATATATCCGGCTTCCTCGGACATAAGAAAGCTGATCGTACCGGCCACTTCATTGACTCTGCCGACTCGTTGCATGGGAATCATCTTCAGTGCTTCTTCCAGGGGCAGGTCTTCGGTCATTTCGGTTTCAATCAACCCCGGTGCGACACAGTTCACCGTTATCTTGCGCTTGGCCAGTTCGACAGCCAGCGCTTTGGTCGCTCCGATGATGCCGGCTTTTGCGGCACTGTAATTGACCTGCCCACGATTGCCCATTTCACCGGACACGGAAGACAGGGTAACAATGCGCCCTGGCTTTCGACGTCGAATCATGGGCATGATCAGCGGATGCAGTACATTGTAAAACCCGTCAAGGTTGGTCCTGAGCACCAGATCCCAATCCTCTTCCGGCATAGCCGGAAAAGCGTTATCACGCGCAATCCCGGCATTGCATACCACACCGTAATAGGCACCATGTGTGTCGATATCCTGTTCCAAGACCTGACGGCACTCTTCTCGGTCCGCAATGTCGAATTGCAGAATGCGGACGCTGCGGCCATGTGACTTAATCTCTTCAGCGACCGCCTGCACAGAGTCCAGGCCCGAGCGGCAATGCAGGACGATATCGTAACCATCCTGTGCCAGACGCAGTGCGATTCCCTTACCAATCCCACGGCTGGAGCCGGTCACTAAAATAGTAGCTGTCATGACATGGCATCCCGTAAAAACGTTTCGGCATCATCCGGCTGATAAATATTGAGGCTGGCCGTCGCTGTGTAGCCATTCCCCGTCAGCTCGCAATCAAAGGCACAAAGGCCGTTTTCTGCCTGCATATTCTTGATAACCTTTAGCTGAATACGCTCTCCCGGTGCGAAATAAGGCACGGGGATACTGTACCGGCGTGTTCCCAGCAGGAACCCCACCCTGGGCTCATGCCCCTTGAGCCTTTCCTGCAGACCCGCGTAGGCTCCTATCGCCTGCGCCATATATTCCAGCCCGACCCAGGCGGGAACTCCCTGTTCTTCAAGGAACATGGACGTTGGGGTGATATCAACCGCCGCAGATAACCAGTCCTCACCATAGCCTGTAATTTCCGACAGCAGGCTCATCTGCCCTGAGTGGGGCACCAGTTGATCAACACTGAATTCAGCTCTCATGTGGTTCGTCTCAAAATCACGGAGATGTTGTTGCCGCCAAAAGCAAAGGAGTTGCTTAAGGCATATTCAAAATCAGTGACTGCACTCTGCGGGTCGGAAAGATTCAGGGGGGGTAAATTCGGGTCCGGTTGCCCATCCCAGACATGACCGGGAATAAACCTTTCCAACAGTGCAAGGCCACAAATCACGGCTTCAATTGCGCCCGCAGCCCCCAGTGTGTGGCCAGTAAACGGTTTGGTCGAACTGCAGGGCACCGTGCTGCCAAATACTTCGGCCACAGCGTGCGCCTCCATCTGATCATTCAGCTCTGTCGCCGTGCCGTGCAGGTTGATATAGCCAACGGCTTCAGGGGCAATGTCCGCATCATCAAGGGCAGCCTGCATGCAGCGCATCGCTCCGGCCCCGGTTGGGTCCGGTGCAGAGATGTGGTGTGCATCCGAACTTTCACCAATTCCGGCAAGCTCCAGTGGCCCCTCTTCGCGACTGAGCAGACACAACCCGGCACCCTCACCTATGTTGATGCCGTTACGATTCGCGCTGAATGGATTACAACGCTGATGACTGACTGCCTCCAATGAAGAAAAGCCCTGTACGGTCAAATAACACAGCGTATCAACACCGCCCGCAATTACCGCATCGCAGATACCTGCTCTCAGCAGCCTGCGTGCCGAAGCAAGCGCTTTGGCACCGGATGAGCACGCAGTAGAAATACCATATACAGGCCCGGTCAATTTGAGTTCGGCGGCTATGAAAGCGGCTGTAGCGCCCATTTCCTGCAATCGGTAGTGATACTCTTGCGGCAAGCCCCCGGTTGCAGCTCGATGCTTCAGGCAGGTTTCACTGTCACTGATGCCCGAAGTTGAGGTACCAATGACAACGCCAACGCGGTGAGAGCCAAAGCGGTGTCGGGCTTCGGCAGCCGCTTCGCGAATCTGGTTCAAGGCCAGCAGGGCCATGCGATTGTTGCGGCTGTGCCAATACGGCTCTGACAACGATATTTCCGGCAAGGCCCCGGTATAAAGGCCCAGTGGCATCGCTGTCCCGGGGCTGAACTGGTCCGTCACAGTCAATCGCGGCTCGCCCGCTGTCAAACTGACCGATGCAGCACTGCAATCGGCTCCCAGGGCACTGACCATTGACAAGGCATTTAGATAGCACCGGGTCACTGTTCCAGGTCCTTTTGCTCAAGTGTCTTGATGATTACCTGATACTCACCCGGATAGTTGCGTACTCGCGTGGTATCCACCTCCTGGACGATATCCAGAAAACGTGCGCCATGATGCCACAACTGACGCCGATTCGCCTCTAGACGAAGGGTCCAGCCCTGTACTGCCGGGTAATGCTTGCGTACCGACGCTTCCGGCCAGAGAGCGAACTGTATGGTGGCCAGGATCGCCCTGCCTGGCAGCTCCAGCGGAACAGCAGCACTTTGCTGCAGTCGTACGCCGTCATACTCCAGTGCTGTCAGTTGTTGGCCGGTCGGCATTAATGCCACCAGCCGGGCCTGTTTGGCATCAAAACGGCTCACAACAAGAAACTGAAAACGTTCGCCCTGCGCTTCCATGGCAACGGTCTGTTTCAACAGCACCGGTGCCGGACCTTCAGCCGGAGGCAATAGGGCCAGAGCCGGAGGCAGATCAGGCGCAGGACTGAAAAGCGAGCAGCCAGATAACAGGCAAAGCATCGCCGGCAACAGATAACGCATCAAGCACGACATAGTTCGGCCAGCGTAGTCAGTCGATTGGGCTCGCGAACATAGGGGTTGCGCGTATCCCATGCATAGCCCGCCAGAATGGAACTGATCATTGCCTTGATCGCATCGCCTTTATTGTCGGCAAAAATGACATCCTGCAACCGACCGTCATACCAGCCTTCCACGAATACCCTGAACGTGTCGATCCCGGTTTTCAGGGGAGCTGCATACTCGCTCTGCCAGTCGGGCTCCAGCCCCTGTAACTGTCGATGTACAGTGGCTGCCGCCAGAGTGGCTGATTTGAGCGCGATGGTCACACCGGATGAAAAAACCGGGTCCAGAAACTCGCCAGCATTGCCCAGCAGGGCAAAACGCTCACCATAAAGGCTGCTTACATCACAGGAGTACCCGCCCAGCGTCCTGACCGGAGTATCGAATACCGCATTGGCCAAAACTTCGCTCAACATCCCGCCTTCACCAATATAACGCTGCAGAGTTGCCTGCTGCTCCATACTGACATCGTCATACAGCGATCGCGGCAGCACGACACCCACCGATGCACGTCCATCACTGAAGGGGATCAGCCAGTACCATATTTCCGGGTTTTCAGGGTGTACCGTGATCAGGATTTTATTGCGATCAAAACGTTTGTCACGAATGTTGTCTTCAATATGGGTGAACAGCGCAATGCGTGTGCCAAGTTGGGACGCTTTTTCAAGATTCAGCAGCCGCGGCAGGACACGCCCAAACCCACTGCCATCGAGCAGAAAATCAGCGTTTACACGGTAAGCATCGCCCTGCTCAGGCTGCACCTCTACAGCAATGTCACTTTCACACTGATCAACCGCTGTCACTACCTGGCCGTAACGGATTTCGACCCCACGCTGTTCAGCCACATCGGCCAGAGTCTTGTCAAAGCGACTGCGCTGCACCTGGAAGGTGGTACCCCAGCCATCAGAGAATTTCTGCCGGAAGTCAAAATAATCATACTCATGACCTCGACAGAACGCGGCGCCATTCTTGTACTGGAAGCCGGCCTCAACCACGGCCTGCAGCATGCCGGCCTGCTCCAGAAACTCCATACTCTGCGGTAAAAGACTCTCGCCTATGGAGAAACGGGGAAAATGCTGTTGTTCCAGGACCAGCACCCGGTAGCCATAATTCGCTAATGATGTAGCTGCGACAGAGCCGGAGGGACCGGCGCCAATCACAATTACATCATAACGTCCCTGTAACTCTGCCATTCACTATCTCTCCTGTAGAGGGGTTGCGCATAAGGGGTGCCAGCAGCCAGGTCAGCAGCAGGCCGGGCAGGATAATGACACCAAAATGATAAAGCACCGGCGTCTGGCTCAAGGTCAGCAGCCCGAACGCCAGCAGGCTGCTCAGCGCCGACAGGCTGACCGCCAGCCAGGTATGATCGCTGTCACCGGTTTCGTTAAGGAAAATACCCATGTCCAGACCAATGCCCAGCACAAGCATCAATGCGATCAGGTTAAACAGGTTGTAACCGCCGTTGAACAGCAGGAAACCGGCAAGGGTAATCAGGGAAGCCAGCAGCGGCGGCAACAGAATACGCCAGCAATGCTGCCGATAACGAAGCACCAGCATCAAGATCACGCAGCCGTAGGCCAGCAATAGCCAGTATGTTATTTCGGTGCGATACCCCGCCAACAGATCAGTCATATCACTCATCCTGTCGACAAAATAGACAGCGGGCTCCTGCTCCGCCAGTGCTGTCAGTGCCTGCTTCAATGAGCCGCTGACATCGCCCTGTAGCTGGATGACGGTCGCAACATCGGTATCATCACTGATGATATGTTGTGACCATGCTCCACTCAGTCGCTGTTGCCGCCACTCGTCAGGTGTCAGCACTGCAGCGGTGGCACGCTGCATATTATCGAGGGCTGTGGCGCGTTGCTGTGGAGACAGTTTCAGCAGGTCGGCCAGCCGCGGCCATTGGGAAGCATACAGCGCCCGCACCTGCAGGCCGTTTTGCATCTGGCGCTGCTGTGAGGGCAGCACCTGAGACAGTGCCTTGAACCCCTGCAAAGATGACTTATTCTGAAGGCTTATCAGCGCTGAGTGAATGCGTTCTTCGGTCTGCAGCACCTGCTCAAGGTCGCTCCCCGTCACCAACAGGAAAGCAGCGCTGCTGCCATTCCCCAGCAGGGACTGTACGTTTCGGTCTTCCTGCAACAGTGCCGGCGGAGAGGTTTGCAGCAACGTCACATCGTCACGGGCGCTCCCCTGCCAGATAACAACAGTACTGCCCAAGCCCAGTATCAGCAGTAACCCAGCCAACCAGGGCGACTGGCTGATCTGCGGACAAGCCTTGCGCCAACGGTCCAGCCAAACCGCTGCAGATAGCGGGCCTGTTGCTTTTTGGCGGTTCAGCACCGGCAGCCAGAGCAGTACGGTCAGCCATGCAGCGATAAGGCCTACTGCACAGAACAGGGCCATCTGACGAAGTCCCGGGAAAGGAGCCAGTGCCAGCCCAGCATAGGCCAGTACACTGGAAATCAGCCCCAAAAGAAGCCCCGCGAACAGTTTTCGGGCGGTCTCGTGAGACGGCAACACGCGGGCCTCGCAGAGAAAATGCAACGCGTAATCAACGGCCACCCCCACCAGGCCTGCGCCAAAGGCCACCGTGATCATATGGATACGGCCAAACAAGAGTTGAGTAGCTGCCATGGCCACCAAAGCACCCGTTGCGACTGGCAGCAGCACCAGTGCCAGCGGCAGAGCACTTCTGAACACGAAGGTGATCAACAGGATGATACCCAGCACCGAACCCAGCCCGATGGTGGACATCTCGGAACGGGCTTGGTCGGCACCGGCAGCGGCATGCAGCAGGAGCCCCGAGCGCTGCAGACTTATCCCCTGCTGTTCCAGTTCCAGCATCAGCGGATCAAGCACGGCAGTGACTGCATGTTGTACCGAAAGGCTGAACGGATCTTCAAGCAATTGCAGGCTAAGCAGGTAAGCTGGCTTATCTGAAGCAGAAAGACGCAACAAGCCGGAGTCGAAACGAATTGGCAGACCCGACTGTAATGAAACCATCAGGTCGGTATAGAGACCAAAGGGATCCTGCAAAGGCTCATTGGCAAACCCGGATATGGGGTTCAACAACCGCTGAAGAGCCAACTGAAACTGCACGCTACCGTTGTCGGTTGACAGTCTCTTCCGGGTTTCATCGCTCAGCAGGGTAAAACGATAGGGATAAAGTTCAGCCAGTTCAGCGTCTGACTCAGGGGCCTGCCAGGTCAGACGAGTTTGGGTATCCAGAGCCTTCAGGCGCTCTACCGCCAACCGAACACCCGCCCGCGCCAAGGCTTCATCCTCCGCCGAAATCACCAGCAGCAACTTGTCGGTATAAGCCGCTGCCTGTTTTTCGGTCGCTTTTTGAATGAGCGGTTGCTGCTCGCTGGCTGGAAGCAGTGCCATCAAACTGGTATCGATAACAGTCCCTTGGCGCAAGGCACCAAAGCCGAGTGCCAGCACAACCAACAGCCACCCCCAGGCAGCCACTTTGCTGCCAGCGCGAGACGTTATCATTGCTGCAAATCGTGGAACTGGATACGGGTCCAGTCCCCTCCCTCTTCGTACAGCAGCACCTGTCTGAGGTTGCGGTCACCCTGTAATTCAACTCTGGATATAACCCTTTTCACACGTGCTTCTCGGGGTATCAGCGTTGCACGCCAATCGGAACCACTGACATGGGTCTCGGCACTGAAATGCTTATCCAGCCTGTCCCAGCGTGCGGTCATTACACCGAAAAAAATTTCGCTGAACAGCTCAACAACAGGGTTACTGCGCGTTTCCAGCTGCGACAGTAATGTACCGTCCTGCTCGCTGGTGATCTGGTTGGGCGTCAACCGCAGCAAACTTTCGATGGGAACCTGCGTATGCCAGCTGATTTCGACATCCTGTTCGTAAGCAAAGCGTCCGGACGATTGTATTTCAGTATCAAGCGATGCCAGGTGTTTGACCTGCTCAAAACGCCCCTGAAGAGACGCTGGCGACTCCATCAGCGCTTCCACTGCCTGGTAGCCCGATTCAGCCAGTGCAGAGGGTGCCAGCAGAACCATCAGCCACAATACGAAACGATATCTCACGATTCGAGCCCCAGTTTCTGCAGCAACACGGTCGGTGAAGCATAGAGCATTTCACCAGACTCAATCGCCACGGCCACCTGCACTGTGTAGGCCTTTGTCAGCCGTTTTCCGCTCGCGGCATCCTTGATCAGATAATCAATCTTCAGCCGGTTTTCCCACTCGGTCAGCCTCGCTTCCACCCGGATTTTTTGCTGAAAACGCAACGGCTGGGCATAGCGAATACGCATGTCAATGACAGGCCAGGCGTATCCCGATGCTTCCATCTGCGGCACGTTGTAGTCGATCTGCTCAAGTAACGCACAGCGCGCTATTTCCAGGTATTTCGCATAGTGTCCATGCCAGGCAATGCGCATGACATCGACATCGTGAAAGGGAATTTCAAGCTCAACTGCAGTACTAACCATGTGCATTCCTCTTCATGAGTGCTTGTTTGACCGAGAGCACTCAGACTCTGGTGAGGGGTTCTCGTCCTGATCCGCCAACCAGAAGGGAAAAAAATTAAACCATTGCAGGGGTGTCCGACGACAATATTCAGCCAGCCGGTCTGCATAATCCTGAGCGGCCTGTTGCAGGCCTTCATTGCGTTTTTTGCGCGGCCACGACAACTGGTCACTGAACCGCTCGAGGTAGAGGTGGTAACGGCCCGACTCCTTCAGGCAAAACATCAGATATACCGGGCAGCGCAGCAGGCTGGCCAGGATAAAGGCCCCCTGCGGAAACTCGGCTTCATCACCGAGAAAGTTGACCTTTGATGTTCGCCCGCCCCCATGCACCGGCGTACGGTCGCCCGCTATCACAATGTACTCCCCCGCAGCGACCCTTTCCGACAGTAACATCGCCGTCGCCGGGGACATGTCGGTTACCTGCATCAGGTTGATGGCAGCAGTACCATTCGCCTGCTTCATGAGCCGATTGAATTTCTCTGCATGCCGGGTATGAACCAGCATGGTCACGGCGATATCCGGCAATTGATGTGCCAGGGCGCTGCACACCTCCGTATTGCCCAGATGAGAGACAATGATAATGCCGCCGCTTCGGCTCCTGTCGATCTCAGCAAATGCGTCAGGGGTTGCAAACACCACATCTTCGTGACGAATATGCCCCATCCAGACCAACAGCTTATCGAGCAGAATTTCACCGAAACACCAGAAGTGGCGAAACGGGGTCAGCCCGGTATGCCGTTCGGGCGGCAGTTGACCAAGCATTCGTCGCAGATAGGCCTTGGAAGCACGACGTGACTCAGTGCGCGTCAAATAGAAATAGGCCATCACCGGCAGCAGGAAGATCCTGAACCCGGTACGGCCAAACAACCGATAGGCCAGCAACAGGCTCTTCATGCCCAGCAAGGTACCGGCTTCGCCAACACCGGCCCAGTGTTTGCGAGGCTCAGACATGACGACGATTACTCAGGATTTTCGGCAAGCGCACCAGCATGCCGAAGAACAGCCGAGCATGCATTAACGAGATCAAAACGTTGTCTTTGACCGCATTGAAATGAGATACCCCATCAATCGGGTAGTGCACCTGTGTAGGCAGATTTTCCACCGGCCAGCCACGCCACGCCCAGCGTACGATGACTTCCGGATCAAAATCCATGCGATTGCCGCAGGATTCCTGATCCAGCAGCTCAACCACTTTTGCCAGGGGATACACTCTGAAGCCACACATGGTGTCTTTGATACGCAGCGACAGTGTATTGATCCAGACCCAAACGTGAGTCAGGTAACGGGCATAATATCGCAGCGCAGGTACAGACGCGTCATAATGGGGATAGCCGGTAACCAGCGCTTCAGGTTGACGCTTGCCGGTGGCCATGAAAGTGGGCAGATCGGTTAGATCATGCTGGCCATCTGCATCGATCTGAACGGCATGGGTATAGCCCAGCGCAAACAGATGCCGCAGGCCTGCTTTTACGGCCGCACCCTTGCCGCCGTTTTGTGCCAACCTGATCAACTGCACCCGTTCATCATATTGCCGGTCCAGATTGATAAGCACATCACGGCAGGCCGGGCCACTGCCATCATCGACCAACAGTACTGGATAGCCATATTCAAGCACACTGGCCAGTGTAGGCCCTATGGCTTCTTCATGGTTATAGACCGGAATGACGATAGCCGCCCTGAACAGAGGCTCAGTTGAAACAGATCCGTCCACTGGAATGACCTCCTTTCCCCGAAACATACTTGAATGTGAGCTTTTGCTTCTCTTTCGAGTACTCAAGCAACAATGTTATCTCCGCTTCGGGGAAAATAACCTGCTGAAACTTCGCAGCCTCAAGGCCACAGAAAACACCCTTAACCCCCAGCAACTCACGGCCATAATGTGCAGCCCAGTGCACTTGGGTAATACCCGGGAGAATAGGGTTTCCCGCAAAATGACCGTCGAAATAGATTAGCTGAGACGGAATTTTCAATTCGAGCTCAGCCGTGTGAACCGTAACGGTCTGATTCACCAAGTGCGGCCACTTGACCTCATCCTGCTGGAACATCGCCTTCAAGGAATCCACTGTAATTTTCCCCTGCGGGTTGTACGGCATCTGTTTAACAAACCGCCACCTCCGTGGCAGTGCTACCGGCTCAAAATGCTGGCTGAATGCCTGACGCAACTGGCGCACCAGCGCTTTTTTACTGCTTGCCTGAAGACACCGTTCCCCCTCGGGGGTCAACTCCGCAACCAGAGCCACTTCTGTGCGACGACCATTCAAAACAAGTGCCTTGGCGGTTTTAATCATCCCCTGTTGCTCCGCCACCTGCTCCACTTCCAGTAGAGAGATTCGTTTGCCTTCTATTTTGGCAATGCGATCGGTGCGACCCAACAGAACAAAATTGCCATCCGGTGCAAGCTCAACCCGGTCATACAGAACCTGACCGCCATGCTGTACTTGAGGAGCCTCCACCTGCAGAGTCAAGTCAGCTGTCAGCGTACAACGCACCCCAGGCAACGGCTGCCAACGGGCCTCAACCTGGGGGTTCTGAACACGCCAGGCCACCGCGCCTGTTTCCGAGCTGCCATATATTTCACGTACCGGGGCCTGCAGCAACGCTGACACCTGCAAGCTATCTGCACGTTGTAAGGGTGCCGCCGATGACAAAACACATTCACAGCGTGAACGCAGACTCACCCAATCAAGCCCCGGATTCAGTCGGCTTAAGTGAGAGGGTGTAGACACCAGAACAAACCGTGCATGCTGTTGTGCTCTGCTGACAATGTCTTCAACGAACTGACAGCTGTTGCGTTCAAAAACCTGCCCTCTGCAGAGCGGCCAAAACAGGCGAAAGGTCAGTCCATAAAGATGCTGGTGCGTCACCGTGGTCACGATCACGGCCTGCTTCTCTTCCGGCCATAACCGTTCCAATGCCCCCAACTCACTTTCAATCTGAGCAAAGGTTTTAAGAATGGGCTTAGGCTCTCCCGTCGAGCCGGAGGTAAAGATCTCCAGTGCCGGAAAACCGGCTGGCAACGGGCGCCAGATCTGTGCGCTTGATGCTTTCGAGGGAGAGTCATTGTAAGACAGCAATGACGCGGGGTACTGGCCTGCAAACCCCGACACTCTGCGCTGTAAACGTTCATTGGTAGCAGGCAGATTGTCACCGGGAATGCATACGGTACAGCCCAGCTGCCACAGCGCCAGCGACAGAGCCAAAAACTCAACCGTATCCTGATGATAGACAGCCCAACGCTGCCCAGATTCGGCCGGCAATCGTTGGCACCAGTAGGCAACTTTTTTGCTGATGTCCGATCGTGAAACGAGCCCTGTTTCGTCATGAGCCACAGCTGCATTGGGAGCCTGGTTCAACCAGTCCGACAGGGGTACAAGGCTGCTCATGCTCGCCTCCTGACACGCTGTCTGACAAGCCATTCCACTGCCAGCATAACCCCAATCAGGAGATAGGCTATCAGGCCGTTGTATAGCACCCAAACCTCTTCTGAAGCCCATAACATGGTAGCGGTCGATACCGCTGCGTTGAACATAAAAAACAGACACCAGGCCTGCGTCACCTTGCGTGTGTAGCGCACTCCCTCTGGCGGAAGGGTTGGCTCTTTTATACGGGCAAGCCGCTCAATAACTGTCTGAGACGCAAAGAGGCTGCTGCCAAACACGACCAGCAGGCCCAGGTTAACCAGCACTGGATAAAGCTTGAGCCCCTGGTGGGGATCCCACAGCAGCGTGACGGCCAACACACCCAGCGCACTGACAGCAATCACAAAACGATCACGCGCATGCTCTCCTCCAAGCCAACGGAGAATCAATACCGCCATCAACACAGGCAGTAAGGCAAGCGCATCAAAACGCTGCAGTCCCCAGTACACCAAAAACGGGTAGCTCAGAGTCAGTAATGTAACCAGGGCGCGAATCAGCATCAGGATCAATCGAGCAGTTTTTCAACTTCGGTGACGACATCTTGCACGGTGCGCACTGATTTGAAATCTTCCGGCTTGATCTTTTTACCGGTCATTTTCTTCAGCTCAACAACCAGGTCGACTGCATCAATGCTGTCAATGTCGAGGTCCTGATAGAGGTTTGCATCGGGATGAATCGAATCCGGGTCGATTTCAAACAGTTCTTCAAGAACCTGTGCGATTTTTTGATAGGTTTTGTCCTGACCTGACATAGCACTCACTTACGTTCAGCTTGAGATTGAATCAAGGCAACCAGCGCATTCACGCTGGCAAAATGCTGGCGAGTCTCTTCAGAGTCTGCTTTCAGCTTAATGCCATACCGTTTTTGCAATGCCAGTCCGATTTCCAATGCATCGATCGAGTCCAGACCCAACCCATCAACAAACAGGGGCTCACTATCGTCGATCTCTGTTACATCAAGATCTTCAAGATCAAGCGCATCGATAATCATCTGCTTTACTTCCAGGTGCAGACTGCTCATGAACTCTTAACTCCTTATCAAAATAATCGGCAAGATCCGCCGTCAGTTGTCTTGCCGCTACAGAAGGGACACTATCCTGCAGGTATGGCTCTATTGGAATAGCCTCATTAACCTGTATACGCATATGCACTTTCGACGCAGGTACCTGATACCAGCGGTCTTCCTTAGTCAAAGTGGTCGGGCAGCAGGAAATCAAAACCGGTGTAATATCCACAGCGGTACGAACGGCCACATTGGCGGCACCCCGTTTAAGCTGCAGAGGTTTTCCCGGCGTGGTACGTGTACCCTCCGGAAAAATAATCAGGGCACGTCCTTTGGCAAAGGCAGCACTGGCAGCCGCTATAACCTTGTCACTTTCTTCATTGATAATGTAACCGGCAGTTTTAACCGGCCCGCGGGTGAATGGATTGCGGGTCAATTTACCTTTCACCACACAGCTGGCATTGGGCACCAGAGCGATAAGGAAGATTACGTCAATCAATGACGGATGATTGGCAAGAATCAGTCGAGCGTTGCGCAGCTTGTCGAGACCGTCCACTTCATAGCTGAGCACACCCAAAAACTTCATCAGGCCAATATAAAAGCGGAAGGCATGATGGATTACCTGTTGCCCTCTTTGCTCACGCTGCTCGGCACTACCGGGAAGCACATAAAGTACCGGCATGATAATAAGCGGCAGCAATATGCCCCCCACACCAAACACCAGAAAACTGAATGCGGTGCCACACCAACGCCAGACATGATTAATACGCGCCTGCATGTTATTCATCACGGCTCAGCTTCCAGCCCATTTCTGCGCACACTGGAAAGTGCACGTCGCGATCAAGCCCGGTTATGCACCGCATCGTGCGCAGCAAATCACTGGAGTCGGCCTCAATAGCCTGAGGCGAGTGTTGCTCAAGCGTCATTTTGACACCCTCACTGCGACTGAGCAGCATCGCAAGGGCAAAGGGGAAAGGCTCGCATGAAGTATAGGGCTGGTAAAGCTCAGGCAGGGGAACATCATAAATGAGGCACAGTACGCTCTCACTATTCTGCAGCTGAGTCACAGCCTCCAACAATGCATGAGGGATCAAATTTTCGACCGATGCTATCGCCGTCACTTCACTGACGTCCTTGCGGGCGATTGAGAGCAGCCCACTCACGGCATTGTGAACCGCCAAGCTAAACCCTGTTGGCGACATTGGTTCATCACCAGCAATGCCTTCCAGCAGGGATAAAGTCAGCGGTGTATCACCATGTCTTGATGCAAAGACGCCAGGAACACCATCAACATCTTCGAGCAGGGGCAAGGCCGCACCAGCAGCACAACGACCCAGCTCGGTAAAGCGTCTCCTCAACATGGGAGGAATCTGTTTCAGGGCTACCTTATGCAGCTCGGCAGGGGGAGAAACTGGCTGCTCCAGCCAGCGACTCCAGTCAGAGGAATCTTCCAGTCCAGGTGCCAATGCATTCCATGCTTGCAACTTGAAACTCAGCAATGTCCTTACTCCTGCCTGCAGTACACTCAAAACCAAGCAGGCCAGCCATCCCAGTCTTGAAACATTGTCCCTGTTGAGGGACAAGCGGATTCTACCTGCACAACAGGTCGATGCAAAGAGCAAGTCGTTTGAACAATGAGGTTACTATGCCTATAATCCGCGGCACTCGGGATTCTGATAACACAAGGAGTTAAACGTGAAAAAAATTGCTGCGTGCCTCTCGGTCTTTCTTATTCTGGCATCACCCCAAGCCTTTAGTCGTGACACCAAGCATATGCTGTCCATTGAGGAAGCATTTCAGTCACCGGATTTCAAAGAGAAGCTGGATCCGAATATCCGTTTCTATTTTGGTAACCAGAGTCATCCTAAAGTATCACGATCTTTTGGAAGCTTCTCGACCAACAAGAAAACCAACGCTTTCAACAAAAGCGATGAAGAAGCCTGTCGCTGGGTAATGCTGTCTGCTCTCCTTACCCTGCAGGAACGCGCAAAAAAAGAAGGCGGTAATGCTGTCATAAACATTGCCAGCTATTACAAGAAAAACAAGGTCAGCAGTAATAAAGAGTACGAGTGTCATGCTGGGGCGATCATGGCCGGTGTTGCACTGACCGGTGAAGTGGTCAAGCTTGCCCGCTGAGCAGCCAAACACATGTATCCGGCTCTGGTACACCAGAGTCCGGATGCACTCTCCACTGACATCTGAGGAGATGTTACATCTGCTCCCACCGATGCAACAACAGCATTACCTGCGCATTAACTCGAATAAACGACAGCGGGAATACCTCTACAGCAGGCTCTTGATATGCTTGGCTTTATCTCGATATTACCAACGTCCAGCCGAGAGCTGGATAATTGAAGAGGTTACCAATGCAGCTCCCATTATTCATAATCTGCCATCCCCTGCTTATATTAGCCTGAGCCACAGCCATGACCTGGTTTGTTTTACTCTAAGCCCACTTAAAGTTGGTGTTGATATAGAAAGAGTACAGCCAAGGCAAAACCTGCAAGCGATGGCAGAGCTGTTCATGAACAGCAGCGAACTAAAGCGATTGCCCACCTCTGAGCACCAACGGCAGTTATATTTCTATCGCGTTTGGTGTGCCAAGGAAGCTTTATACAAGGCCTTGCCGAAATTTGAGCAATCAGAAGCAATCTTAAAAAAGCTATCGTATTTACAATTAAAAAGCGGACAGTTGGAATGGCAGCTGTCTGAGTTTGAACTGGAGGGCTACCTAGCCGCGATTGTGCACAGAAAACATCTACACACAGCAGTGAAAATTAAGCATTTTATTGATCTGGATTCGTTTCAAGAACGCTCAGTAACACATTAAACGATACGGCTTTACCACCAAGCCGAGATCGCCGCGATACCCTGAGCACCCTGCTCTCTGGCCTGAATTAGATCATCTTCACCAAGCCCGCCCAGCGCATAGACCGGCAGCCTGCATTCGGCGACCAGTTCGGCAAAACCTTCCCAACCCAACACCGGTGAACCCGGGTGTGAGCGGGTGGGTTTGACCGGTGACAGGGTGATGAAGTCGATACCTTTCTCCTGCGCCATGCGGATCTGCTCCGCGTTGTGACAGGAGGCACTGAGCCAGCGCCCCTTGAACTGAGCCCGATTGCCCAGCGCCTGCAAACGCGCCGACGTTAGATGCAGGTGCTCAGCACACAATGCATTGGCCTGTTCAACGGAGGTATTCACCCCCATCAGAGCATTGAATTCGTCACACAACGGTTGCAGCTGTTGATACCGGTCCGCAAAAGCGGTCTCGCTGAGCGACTTGGCACGCAGCATGACCTGAGTAATACCCTGCTCCAGCGCGTGTTGAAGTTTCCCTGTACAGGCATCGATGTCGTCAACGTCACCGGTGATCAGCAGCCGTGGCGACAGACGTGCGGCTGTAATGATGGGCGTGTTGGCCGCGGGAAAGGCATAGTCATCCAGTGCTTCGGGCGCAACCCAACAAACCGGCTGACCTTCGGCCCCATGCGCTTCACCCTCAAACACAGTCACCTCCCATACATCCAGCAGCACCGACTTGTCAGGATAATGATGCGGAATACGAATCAGAGGGTGTGCCTGTAAAACCTGAATCCCCAACTCTTCAAGCAGCTCACGAGAGAGCGCCTGAGCAACGGGTTCGCCAGGCTCTACCTTGCCACCGGGAAACTCCCACAGACCGCCCTGATGCTTGTCATCGGGTCGACGGGCGATGAGGATATGACCGCGGCGGTCACGAATGACCGCCGCAGCAACGTGGATCAGTTTAGGCATATCGGATACAGATCAGCTGCGGTAATCCGCGTTGATGCTGACGTAGTCATGGGACAGGTCTGTGGTCCAGACCCGTTCGGTGACCTGGCCCCGGTTAAGCACCACATGGATCAAAATTTCTTCTCCGTTCATGACCGCCTGACCGGCTTCTTCGGTGTAGCTGGCCGCACGGCCTCCCTTCTCAACAATGCAGACATCGTTGAGGTAGATCTGCAAAGCGTCCAGATCCAGATTGTCGATCCCGGCACGGCCCACACAGGCCAAAATACGGCCCCAGTTCGGGTCGCTGGCAAAGAGCGCCGTCTTGACCAAAGGTGAGTGAGCAATGGTATAGGCAACATCCAGCGCTTCCTTGCTGGTACCCGCTGACTCAACACGCACCTCAACAAACTTGGTCGCGCCCTCACCATCTCGCACAATGGCGTGTGACAGTGACAACATGACGCGCTCCAGTGCTTCGGTAAACAGGCTGGCCAGCTCGTAGTCCGAGCCGTCAATCAGCACGCCGCTGGCACCTGTAGCCGCCAGCATGCAAGAGTCATTGGTTGAAGTGTCACCATCAATAGTGATGCGGTTGAAAGAGCGGTCCGCCACACTGCTCAACCACTGCTGCAGCAGCGGCTGCGGGATCTCGGCATCGGTAGCGACATAGCCCAGCATGGTGGCCATATTGGGCATGATCATGCCGGCGCCTTTGGAGATGCCGGTCAGGGTTACCGTCTTGCCCTTGTATTCAAACTGTTCGCTGGCTGCCTTGGGGCGGGTATCGGTGGTCATGATGCCCGAAGCAGCCTGCTCCCAGTTGTTTTCCGACAGATCGGCTTTGGCCGCGTCCAGCGCCGACAGAATCTTCGCTACCGGCAGCGGTTCACCAATCACACCGGTGGAAAACGGCAGAACTGCTTCTACCGGCACATCACACAAGTCTGCAACGGCTTCACAACAGCTCATCGCATCACGCATGCCCTGCTCCCCAGTGCCCGCGTTAGCGTTACCGGTATTAATCAGCATATAGCGTGAACCTGCCTGGCCCAGGTGCTGCTTGCAGATGCGCACCGGCGCAGCGCAAAAGGCATTCAGTGTAAACACGCCAGCCAGCGAGCTGCCTTCGGCCAGCTCCATCAGCACAATATCGCGTCGGCCCGGTTTCTTGATCCCTGCGGATGCGATACCCAGACGAAATCCCTTAACCGGATGTAACTGTGGCAAAGTAGCCGGACCAACTGCCATGATGCTGTTTTCCTTAGTAATTAACTGATTTTACCGTGACACTGTTTGTATTTTTTGCCTGATCCGCACGGGCAGGGATCGTTACGACCTACCTTGGGTGCCTGACGCACATAGGGCTCGGCATTATCGGCCGGATCAGCCTCAGGTTGCTCTTGGGTCTCTTCTTCCGCCATAGCACTGCCCTGAGCGTGTTCAAAGTTCATCTGCTGACGTTCGGCCTGGGCGCGGCGCTCGGCTTCCATACGCTCCACTTCTTCCTGCTCACGCACCTTCACATGACTCAGAATGCGGATCACATCGCGTTTGATGTTATCCAGCAGGTCCTGGAACAGAGCAAAGGCTTCGCGCTTGTATTCCTGCTTGGGGTTTTTCTGCGCATAACCACGCAGATGGATACCCTGACGCAACAGGTCCATCGTCTGCAAATGCTCTTTCCAAAGCGTGTCGAGGACCTGCAGCATCACCTGTTTCTCGAACATGCGCAGTGTTGGGGCGCCAACAACCTCTTCCTTCGCCTTATAGGCCGATACGATTTCGTGATTGATTTTCTCGCGCAGGGTTTCCTCATGCAGCGAATCATCTTCATCCAGCCACTGCTGTATCGGCATCTGAAGAGCAAATTCAGTTTCCAGCGCTTTTTCCAGCGCCGGTACATCCCACATCTCTTCAAGACTCTGCGGCGGGACATGTTCGCTGATGGTGTTTTCAATCACTTCATCACGCACTGAGGCGATGGTTTCGGAAATATCATCCGATGCCATCACTTCGTTACGCTGGTCATAGATCACGCTGCGCTGATCGTTGGCGACATCGTCATATTCAAGCAGCGACTTGCGGATATCAAAGTTGCGACCTTCTACCTTGCGCTGTGCCTTTTCGATGGCGTTGGTCACCATCTTGTGCTCAATCGCTTCACCCTTTTCCATGCCCAGTGCCTGCATGAACTGGCGCACACGCTCGGAGGCGAAGATACGCATCAAGTCATCTTCCATCGACAGGAAGAAGCGGGATGACCCAGGGTCGCCCTGACGGCCGGCACGACCGCGCAATTGGTTGTCGATACGACGGGACTCATGGCGTTCGGTACCGATAATGTGCAAACCACCCGCTTCGATCACAATATCGTGGCGTTCACGCCATTCGCGCATGGCTTCATCAACTTCAGCCTGACTACTGTCAGCCGACATTGCTTCCAGCTCAGCTTCCAGCTTGCCGCCAAGCTTGATGTCCGTACCACGACCCGCCATGTTGGTAGCGATGGTGATTGCGCCAGGACGGCCTGCTTCAGCAATGATTTCAGCCTCACGCCCATGATTCTTGGCGTTGAGAACGTTGTGCGGAATGTCTTCTTTCTTCAGCAGTGCCGACAGCAGTTCCGATGACTCAACCGAAGCCGTGCCCACCAATACAGGCCGGTTATGTTCGCGGCAATGGCGAATTTCCTTGACGATCGCCTGATATTTTTCCTCGATGGTGAGGAACACGATGTCATTGTAGTCCTTACGCTGCACCGGACGGTTGGTGGGAATAACCACCACATCAAGGCCGTAGATCTGACGCAGTTCGAACGCTTCAGTATCGGCCGTACCGGTCATGCCAGACAGCTTTTCATACAGACGGAAGTAGTTCTGGAAGGTGGTTGAAGCCAGTGTCTGGCTTTCCATCTGGATCTGAACGCCTTCTTTCGCTTCAACAGCCTGATGCAACCCTTCAGACCAGCGACGCCCGGGCATGATACGGCCGGTATGCTCGTCAACGATGACGATCTGGCCGTTCTGAATAATGTAGTCCTTGTCACGCTGAAACAGATAGTGGGCTCGCAGTGCGGCCAGCACATGGTGCAACAGGTTCAGGTTTTGCGGCGCATACAGGCTTTCACCTTCGTTAAGCATCCCGTGTTCGATCAGAAGATCTTCCACCAGCTGATGGCCGGCTTCGGTCAGCTCGACCGTGCGGTTTTTCTCATCAACCGCAAAATGCTCATCAACAACCTGTTCAGTATCTTTCGGATCCAGCTCACCATGGAACTGCTGCAGATTGGGGATCAGCTGATTGATCTTCTGATAGGTGGCTGAGCTGTCTTCCGCCGGACCTGAAATGATCAGAGGGGTACGCGCCTCATCGATCAGGATGGAGTCAACCTCATCGACAACCGCGAAGCAGAAGTCACGCTGCACCTTGTCAGCAAGACTGAACGCCATATTGTCGCGCAGGTAGTCAAAGCCAAATTCGTTGTTGGTACCGTAAGTGATGTCACAGGCATAGGCTGCACGCTTGGATTCCGGATCCTGTCCGGAGCGCACGACACCAACGCTCAGACCAAGGGATTCGTACAGCGGGCGCATCCAGTCGGCATCACGCTGGGCCAGGTAGTCGTTCACGGTGACAACATGCACGCCACGCTGAGGCAAGGCGTTAAGGTAAACGGCCAGGGTGGCGACCAGCGTCTTGCCCTCACCGGTCTTCATCTCGGCCACCTTGCCTTCATGCAGTGCCAGACCACCGATCAGCTGGACATCAAAGTGCCGCATGCCCATCACACGCTTGGAGGCTTCGCGCACAGCTGCAAAGGCTTCGGGCAGGACCTTGTCCAGCGGCTCCGCCTGTTCTAGACGCTTCCTGAACTCAACTGTCTTGCCTTTCAACTCGTCATCGGAGAGCGCCTCAAAGGCCTCCTCCAGCGTGTTGATCTGCTTGACGATCTTGCCAAGGCGCTTCAGTTCGCGCTCGTTTTTACTTCCCAGAATCTTCTTGAACAGTGAGGTCAGCATAATTCGACTTTTAACCGGTTGAATGCAAAGAGGCGGGAGTAAGCCCGGAGATCCTTTGCCTGAAAAAATGGATACGACATTGTACCTGTATTGGGGCAGATAGTTGAATGTCAATGCGATACAAATTTGACTTGGTGCCGGAACAGCAAAAACCGGCCCTGAAAACGACAAAACCGGCACGGGGCCGGCTTTGCTGGTCAGCGGTAGCGAGCGATCAACCCGCTGCAACCGGACGATGATAGGAAATAGGGGCAGCCTGTTCCTGGCCTTCAAAAGTAACCAGTTCCCAGGCATCTTCGGTTGCCAGCAGTTCACGCAGCAACATATTGTTCAGGTAATGACCGGACTTGTACCCGTAGAATTCGCCAATCAGGCTTTTGCCCAACAGGTAAAGATCACCGATTGCATCCAGCACCTTGTGTTTGACGAACTCGTCTTCGTAGCGCAGACCGTCTTCATTCAGGATCTTGAAGTCATCAACCACGATGGCGTTCTCAAAGCTGCCACCGAGTACCAGGTTCTGCGAGCGCAGATATTCGATATCGCGCATAAAACCAAAGGTGCGCGCCCGGCTGACTTCCTTCACGAAGGAGGTGCTGGAGAAGTCCAGTACCGCTTCCATGTTTCGGTTGGCAAAAGCCGGGTGATCGAATTCAATGCAGAAACCCACCTTGAAGCCATCAAAAGGACGGAAGGTTGCGGTTTTGCCTTCGTTGCTGACGGTTACTTCTTTCTTGATGCGAATGAACTGCTTCGGGGCATTTTGCTCTTCGATGCCGGCAGACTGAACCAGGAATACGAAGGGAGCTGCACTGCCATCCATGATGGGAACTTCTTCAGCACTCAGTTCCACCAGCGCGTTGTCGATACCAAGCCCTGCCAATGCCGACAGAAGATGCTCGACCGTCGCAACACGGATGCCATCACGCGCCAGGTTGGTCGAAAGCGTCGTATCGGCTACGTTGTCGGCACGAGCCTCGATTTCGAAAACAGGATCCAGGTCAACTCGTCGAAACACGATGCCAGTATTGACCGGCGCCGGTTTCAGCGTCAGGTACACCTTCTGGCCGGTATGCAGACCGATGCCGGTGGCCTTAATGCTGTTCTTGAGAGTGCGCTGTTTGATCATCCGCTTCGCCAACCTAAAATATTACAAAAATATCAGGAAATTCTAACAAACAAGTGACACCTTCATCAATCTAAAGGTTCTCACCTGCCTGTTTTCTAATCAGCCTGACGCCGCAGAAATGTCGGGATATCCAGACTTCCGTAGTCATCCCGACGCCCGCTCTGGTCAACACCGGAATCCTGCTGAGGCTTGTCCAGCAGCGCTTCCTCGCGCTGACGACGCAGGATGGTCGGCAGCTCGATTTCATCCAGATTGAGCGATCCATCCTGTTTGCGACTGGTCGGCGCATTGCCCTGAACCACTTTCATCGACTGATTGCGCGCACGATCAAGTCCTGTGGCAACGACAGTTACCTTGATTTCATCGCCCAGAGACGGATCAATAACGGTACCGACCACAATGGTGGCATCTTCATCGGCGTACTGCTCGACGATGTTACCCACCTCGGTAAATTCACCCAGACTCAGATCTTCACCTGCCGCGATGTTGACCAGAATACCACTGGCACCACGCAGGTCGATATCTTCCAGCAGCGGGCTGCGAATGGCGGCTTCGGCGGCCTCTTCGGCACGATTGTCACCACGCGCAACCGCACTGCCCATCATCGCCATGCCCATTTCAGACATAACGGTTCGCACGTCGGCAAAGTCGACGTTAATCATGCCCGGACGGGTAATCAGGTCGGCAATCCCCTGTACGGCGCCCTTAAGCACATCGTTGGCTGCACTGAACGCATTGACCAGACTGCAGTTTTTACCCAGCACCTGCATCAGTTTCTCATTCGGAATAATAATCAGGGAGTCGACCGCATCACGCAGCTCACTGATGCCCTCTTCCGCAATTTTCATCCGCTTGCGGCCCTCGAACGGGAACGGACGGGTGACCACTGCCACGGTCAGAATACCCAGTTCGCGGGCGACCTCGGCCACAATGGGTGCGGCACCGGTTCCGGTCCCACCACCCATGCCGGCAGTAATGAATACCATATCAGCCCCGGCCAGTGTTTCAGCGATCCTCTCGCGATCCTCGATCGCCGCCTGGCGACCAATATCCGGGTTGGCACCTGCACCCAGCCCTTTGGTCAGCTCACCGCCGATATGCAGCGCCGTACGGGCAGCATTACGGCTCAGTGCCTGAGCATCGGTATTGGCACAGATGAATTCGACACCTTCAACCTCTTTGTTGACCATATACTGTACGGCGTTGCCACCACCGCCACCGACACCGATAACCTTAATCAGCGCACTCTGCGTAACACTTTCAACCAGTTCAAACATGTTTTCCTCCTTACCGGGCGCCTGCCACTACCTTCCGGCACTACCGGCAACTGCATTAATGAATTTCGCTCTTAGAAGTTGCCCTGCAACCATTCCTTGAACCGTTTCAGATACACACCCGGATTAGGTCTGGGCATGCGCGGACGTTCCTGCGGTACCGCAACCAGCTCAGTGCCAGTCTCTGCGGCGATGGGTGCCATCGGCACCTCATGATCCTGTTTGGCGTAGTGCAGCAAGCCAATACTGGTGGCATAGATCGGGTTGCTAAGCTGAGCCTCCAGCCCCCGAATGCCCTGCGGTCTGGCTAACCGTACCGGCATGTGGAAAATTTCTTCCGCCAGCTCCACGGCACCTTCCATCTTGGCGGTGCCACCGGTCAGCACGATGCCGGCGGCCACCAGATCCTCAAAGCCACTGCGACGCAGTTCGGCCTGAATCAATGTGAACAACTCTTCGTAGCGAGGCTCAACCACTTCAGCCAGCGCCTGGCGGGACAGATCCCGTGCGGGACGGTCACCCACACTGGGCACCTTGATCATTTCGTCCGCATGGGCGAGCTGAGCCAGTGCACAGGCGTATTTGATCTTGATCTGTTCCGCATGCTGCGTCGGCGTGCGCAGCGCCATGGCGATATCGTTGGTTACCTGATCACCGGCAATCGGAATAACCGCCGTATGGCGAATCGAGCCGCCAGTAAAGACAGCGATGTCGGTAGTGCCACCGCCGATATCGACGATACAAACGCCCAGGTCCTTCTCGTCATCGGTCAAGACCGCATAGCTGGACGCCAGCTGCTCCAGCACTACGGCATCCACCTCAAGGCCGCAACGGCGGATGCATTTTTCAATATTCTGAATCGCGTTGATCGCGCCAGTGACCAAATGCACTTTGGCTTCAAGGCGCACGCCCGACATTCCCAGTGGCTCTTTGATCCCTTCCTGATTGTCGATCAGATACTCCTGCGGCAGGATATGGATGATTTTCTGATCCGCAGGAATGGCCACGGCACGCGCTGCATCAATCACGCGTTCAAGATCATAGTCGGACACTTCGCGATCGCGCACGGCCACGATGCCATGGGAATTCAGGCTGCTGATGTGACTGCCGGCGATCCCCACCGTGACCCCGTGGACCTTACAGCCAGCCATCAGTTCAGCCTCTTCCACGGCACGCTGGATCGAACTGACAGTTGATTCAATATTGACCACTACACCACGCTTCAACCCGCGTGAAGGCTGGGAACCGACGCCAACGATCTCGATTGTGCCCTGTGGGGTCATTTCGCCCACCAGACACACCACCTTCGAGGTGCCGATATCGAGTGCGACGATCATGTTACCCGCCATATCGCCCTTAACCTGCATTATCCTGTCCTGCTCCTGCGCGCCAGCTAACGGCCACGCCATTGGTATATCGAATATCGATCTGCTCTATCTGCCCCGCCTTTTCGGCCAGATTCTGGCGATAGATGCTCAAGAAACGTTTCAGCCGCGGTACCAGCTGCTCACGACCGGCAACAACGCGAATACCGTTATCCAGCTCCAGTGTCCAGGCACCACGTGTTTCCAGCGTCAGGCCCGTAAGCCGCAGCCCTTCACTGGAGAACATCCGGTTCAGGTCATGAAACTGTTGCATGATCCTGACCGTTTCATGGGCCGGTCCACTCAGTCGAGGCAACGCCCGGTATTCTGGCTTCAGCTCGGGCCAGAAAATATCGCCCTGGTGGTTCAGAAGCCCCTTGTCACCCCAGCGGGCAACCGGCACCTCCTCTTCAAGCTGTACCTCCAGCGAAGGCGGCCACTGCCGTCTGACGCTGGCGCTGTGCACCCAGGGATCACCGATCAACTGCTCCTGAATCTGCTTCAGATCCAGCTGCAGCAGCGGACTGGTGAGGCCTCCGGCCAATGTCTGTGCAAGCGCGGTTTTGTCCAGGTGACGTGTCGCCCCCTCCATACGGATCTCAGCCACCGGCTGATTCAGCCAGCCCCAGAATTCACGCAGCGCCGAGCTGCCAATGCCGACAAACACCACCAGCAACGTCAGCAACACAACACTGCGCCAGTAGCGATCCAGCCCCTGTTGTGTGTGTTGTTCGACACTGCTCTTGCTCATGAGCTTACTCCCGCTCCCCTGCCGTACGCAGGATTTCAACCACCAGCTGACTGAAGCTGATACCCGCCTCACGGGCGGCCATAGGCACCAGGCTGTGGTCTGTCATGCCAGGCGCTGTATTCACCTCCAGCAACTGGAACTGCCCATTGGCATCCATCATCACATCCACACGGCCCCAGCCATGGCAACCGGCAATCTTGAATGCCTGCTGCACCAACTGCTGCAAAGACTCGGTCTGCTCTGGCGAAAGTGCGGTTCTGAAGTGGTAAGCGGTATCTGCCGCTTCATACTTGGCCGTGAAGTCATAGAAATCATGCGGTGTTTCCAGCCGGATCACCGGCAAGATTTCATGCCCCAGCACCGCTACTGTAAATTCCGGCCCATCCACCCACTGCTCAGCAATCACACTGCTGTCATAGGCGGTTGCCTGAGCAAAGGCGGCCTCCAGTTCTGCACGGGTGCGTACCTTGCTCATGCCGATGCTGGAGCCTTCATGTGAAGGCTTGACCATGATCGGATACCCCAGACGGGCTTCAACAGCCCCAAGATCGGCACCTTCGTCCAGCACAGCAAATGCCGGTGTCGGTAACCCTGCGCCCTGCCACAGCAGCTTGCAGCGCAACTTGTCCATACCCAGTGCCGATGCGCAGACACCGCTGCCGGTGTAGGGCTTGTGCATCATTTCCAGCAGTCCCTGAATGGTGCCATCCTCGCCACCACGGCCATGCAGAATCAGAAAGGCACGGTCAAAATCGGCCTGCAGCAGCTGTGCAACGGGGTCACGTCCATCTGCCGCAAGGTCGACGGCAAAGGCATCAACACCTGCAGCCTGCAACCCGCGCAGTACTTCGGCACCGCTGCGCAGCGAGATTTCCCGCTCAGCGGAACGCCCGCCCATGATGACGGCCACACGGCCAAAGGCAGCCGCTTCCGATGCATCCAGTCGCCACTCATTCATGCTTTATTCTCCGCATCGACCGCCGTAAGACTTTCCTGTTTCAACTGATGCGCCAGGCTGGTGATGTTACCGGCTCCCTGCGTCAACACCAGATCACCGGGCTGCAGCACATTGCGCAACACTTCTGCCACATCATCAGGCCCTTCAACAAACACCGGTTCAACGCCCCGCTGGCGAATACTGCGGCACAGACTGCGCGAGTCCGCACCGGGTATCGGTTCTTCACCGGCCGGATAGACCTCCATCAGCAACAATAGGTCCACTTCCGAAAGCACCTGTACAAAGTCTTCGTAAAGATCTCGTGTTCGGGTGAATCGGTGTGGCTGATAGATCATTACCAAACGCCGATCGGGCCAGCCTTCACGTACCGCACGAATAACCGCCTGCACTTCACGCGGGTGATGACCATAGTCGTCCACCAGTGTGGCACTGCCGTTAGCCAGTGGCAGCTCGCCCAATACCTGAAAGCGGCGCCCAACCCCCTCGAATTTCTCCAGTGCGCGTACGATGGCGGCATCATCGATCTGCTCGTCAGAAGCAACTGCAATGCACGCCAGCGCATTCAGTACGTTGTGCCGCCCTGGCATGTTCAGGCACACATCAAGGGGCTTCTGTCCCGCCGGACGTTCAACCCTGAAACGGGTTTGCATGCCATTCTGTTGCAGATCCAGCGCGCGGTAGTCGGCGCCCTCATGAAAGCCATAGGTCAGGGTTGGTCGGCTGACCTCGGGCAGAATCTCACGCACCACCGGGTCGTCGGTACAGAGTACGGCCAGACCGTAGAACGGCAGGTTGTGCAAAAAGCTGACAAAGGTCTGCTTCAGCTTGCCGAAGTCGCCGCCATAGGTGTCCATATGGTCAGCATCAATGTTGGTTACGATGGCGACCATTGGCTGCAGATGAAGAAAGGAAGCATCACTTTCATCCGCTTCGGCGACCAGATATCGACTGCCGCCGAGCTGCGCATTGGTACCGGCACTGGTGAGTCGACCACCAATCACAAAGGTGGGATCGAGCCCGCCTTCCGCCATGATGGAAGCCATCAGGCTGGTGGTGGTGGTTTTGCCGTGAGTGCCTGCCACCGCAATGCCGTGGCGATAGCGCATCAGCTCGGCCAGCATTTCGGCTCGACGCACCACCGGAATGCGCAGCTCGCGTGCAGCGGCCACTTCCGGGTTGGTTTCGTTCACCGCAGTTGAGGTCACGATGACATGAGATCCCACTACATTACCTTCGGCGTGACCGATAAAGACCTGAGCACCGAGCGATTTCAGCCGATCCGTGGTGGCGGACGGGCGGATATCAGAGCCGGATATCTCGTAACCCTGGTTCAGCAGGACTTCGGCGATGCCACACATGCCAACGCCACCGATACCGACAAAATGGATGCGGCGAATACGGCGCATCTCGGGCACCTCGTAGACTTTTACGCTGCGGTTCACCGCTGTCACTTCATAACCTCCAGACAGATTTCTGCCACTGTCGTGCTTGCCTCGGGACGGGCCTGCTCACGCGCCCGCTCGGCCATCTGCAATAATTGTTCTCGACTGCCAAGTTCGCTCAGCAGAGCGGCCAACCGCTCCGGGTTCAACTCAGACTGCTGCACCACTCGCGCAGCACCGGCCTGCTCCAGATGCCGCGCATTGGCGGTCTGGTGGTCATCCACCGCATGGGGGAAAGGCACAAAAATGGCACCCAGACCGGCAATTTCGATTTCACTCACGGTAAGCGCACCGGAACGACACAGCACTAGATCTGCCCAACCGTAAGCCTTGTCCATCCGATCAATAAACGGCACGACACTGGCCGTGACGCCCGCTTCGGCATAAGCCGCCGTGGTTGAGTCCAGGTGACGCTTGCCGGTTTGATGCCAGACTTCCGGGCGCTGTTCCTGTGGCAGCAGCGCCAAAGCCTTGGGCAACATCTCATTGATCGCCAGCGCGCCCAGACTGCCTCCCACTACCAGCAGACGTAACGGGCCTTCACGGCCGGCAAAGCGTTCGAGCGGCGGCGCCAGCTCAAGAATTGGTCCGCGTACCGGATTGCCGGTGGTGATCGCATCCCCGCGCCCGGCAAAAGCCTGTGGAAAGGCCTGCAATACTTTGCTCGCCAAACGTGCCAGTGTGCGGTTAGTCATGCCCGGAATCGCATTCTGCTCATGCACCACAACCGGAACGCGTAACAGCCATGCCGCCAGACCACCGGGGCCTGAAGCAAAACCGCCCATACCCAGCACGACATCCGGCTTGGCGCGGTGTAACACCCCCAGCGCCTGCCCAAGCGCACGGGCAAGACGGAAGGGTGCCAGAAGCAGGCTTAACCGCCCCTTGCCACGCAGCCCCGTTACTGAAATTCTGTACAGCGGGATGCCGGACTTGGGCACAATTTCGTTCTCGATACCAACCTGACTGCCCAGCCACTCAACCACAACACCACGCTGACGCAGAATATCGGCCGTTGCCAGCGCCGGAAATACATGACCTCCGGTACCACCTGCCATGATCAATATCTTGCGTGAGGTGTCACTCATGCTGGTCGCTCCTCCAGTTTCAGTATTCGCCGTACCAGCGGCAATTCTCGTGGTACCTGCTTAAGCTGCTGACACTTGAGTTCATAATCAACGCGCAGCACGATCGCGATCATCCCGGCACAAACCAGCAAACTGGACCCACCGTAACTGAGCAATGGAAGCGTTAGCCCCTTGGTAGGCAGGGCTCCCACGTTAACGCCGATATTGATCAGCGCCTGACCGGCAATGATGAAACCGAAGCCATACACCATATAAGCCCTGAAGAACTGCTGCATTTTTTCAGCACGGCGACCGATGATGAAAATTCGGGCTACCAGCAACACATAAAGCGCCACTACAATCAGTGCCCCCAGCAACCCCAACTCTTCCGCCAGCACCGAATAGACAAAGTCAGTGTGTGCCTCGGGCAGGTAAAACAGCTTCTGCACACTGTTGCCCAACCCGGTACCAAACCAGTCGCCCCGGCCAAAGGCGATCTGCGCCTGCGACAGCTGATAACCGCTGCCATAGGGGTCAGCCCAGGGGTCGGTAAAACTTTTCAGGCGTTCAAGCCGGTAGGGCTGAGCAAAGGCCAGCAATCCAACCAGAAGGCCAGCCGACACCACAACCACCAGCAGCTGCATGAACCGCATGCCACCCAGAAACACCATGCCGGCTACGGTGCCGACGAGTACAACCAGTGCACCGTAGTCAGGCTCCATCAGCAGGGCCACACCGTAAAAACCCATTGGAATGGCCGGTTTGACCACGCCCCACCAGCCACTACGCACTTCCGCCAAACGCCTGACAAGGTAACCGCTGATGAAAATCACCATGCACGCCTTGGCAATCTCGGAGGCCTGAATGTTGATAGGCCCCACGCCGATCCAGCGCCGCGAACCATTCACTTCACGGCCAATACCGGGAATCAACACCAGTATTAGAAACGCGAGACCAATCAGCAGCAGTACGCCACTGTATTTTTCCCAGGCTCTGACCGGCACCATCAGCGCCAGGGTGCCACTCACCAATGCAACCAGCAGAAACCCGCCATGGCGCAGGATGAAATGACCCGGTGAACCAAAATCGCGCGCCGCCACATCCATGGACGCGGACGTAATCATCACCAGCCCGGTCAGCATCAAGGCAAGTGTGCTTACCAACAGCAAGGGGTCCAACGGCGCCACTCCTGCTGGCACTTGCAGCCTGGCGGGGACCTGAATGGATGGCAGCGCCAGTCTCATGACAGCCCCTCCACCGCCTGAATGAACATCTGCCCACGCTCGCTGTAACCCGAAAACATGTCGAAGCTGGCACAGGCTGGCGACAGCAGTACCACATCACCCGGACGGGCAAGCTCCGCTGCACACTGCACCGCTTCCGCCATGCTGCCAGCAAAATGATGCCGAGGCCCTGCAACCTCTGCCGCGATCTGACTGGCATCTCGACCGATCAGTACCAGATCACGACTGTAGCGACGCAGCAGTGCGGCCAGTGACACAAAAGACTGGTCCTTGCCAACACCACCTGCAATCAGAATCAGACGAGCATCACCTTCCAGCGTAGCCCCCAACCCCTCCAGTGCCGCCAGCGTAGCGCCGACATTGGTACCCTTGGAGTCGTTGTAATAGCTTACACCCGCAACGTCCGCGACCCACTGGCAACGATGAGCAAGGCCCGCAAACTTCTGCAGCGCGCTGAGCGACGCGTCACGTGGAATATCAACCGCATCAGCCAAGGCCAACGCCGCCAGACCATTGGCCAGATTGTGGCTGCCGCGAATTTTCAATGCCGAAGCCGGCAACAGTGGTTCAAGCCCACAGGAGAGCCAGGCTTCACCCTCATGATCCAGCAAGCCATAATCCTTGAGATCCGGTCGATTAAGACCAAAGCTGCGCAACTGCATCCCCTGAGCCAGCAGGGGTTGAGTCAGTGGGTCCTCACGATTGGCAACCACGACAGCAGCGCCACGGTAGATCCGCTGCTTGGTCAAGGTATAGTCTTGCATGCCGTTGTAACGATCGAGATGATCAGGGCTGACATTCAGAACGGTCGCTGCGGCTGCGCTCAGTTCATGCGTAGTTTCCAGCTGAAAACTGGACAGCTCCAGCACATACAGCTCAACGGGGTCCTGCAACAAATCCAGTGCCGGGGTACCGATATTGCCACCTACACCCACCTTGATACCGGCTGCTGCAGCCATCTCACCTACCAGTGTGGTCACGGTACTTTTGGCATTGGAGCCGGTAATGGCCACGATGGGAGCCTTGGCCTCACGGCAGAACAGGTCGATATCACCCAGCAGCGGCACACCTGCTGCCACGGCAGAAGCGATAACCGGATGCCGTTTGTCCACTCCCGGGCTGATGATCAGCTCGCCGGCACGACCAAGCCAGTCGGCATCAAGCTCACCCAATCGAAGCTCTACAGATGGAAATTCAGCGCGAAAGGCATCAGCCCCGGCCGGAGCCTCGCGTGTGTCGCAGACCGCAAAATGCAGCCCTCGCCGATGCAGGTAGCGCGCACAGGACAACCCGGTCTGGCCCAGACCGATGATGATGCGCTGCTTGTCAGTCGTAATCAGACTCACCCTGCTCTCCTGCTCGATACTATCGTTAACGAATCTTCAATGTCGCCAGACCAATCAACACCAGCACCACAGTGATGATCCAGAAACGCACGATGACCCGCGGTTCCGGCCAGCCTTTTAATTCAAAATGGTGATGGATCGGCGCCATGCGGAAAATACGCCGCCCTGTCAGCTTGAATGAGGCCACCTGCAGGATCACGGAGATGGTTTCCATCACGAACACCCCGCCCATGATCACCAGTACCAGCTCCTGCCGCACGATGACGGCAATCACTCCCAGAGCCGCACCCAGTGACAGGGCGCCGACGTCACCCATGAACACCTGCGCCGGGTAGGTGTTGAACCAAAGAAAGCCCAGACCGGCTCCAACAATGGCACCACAAAAGATGATCAACTCACCGGAGCCCGCAACGTATGGAATGTGCAGATAGTTGGCAAACTGAACGTGACCACTCAGATAGGCAAAGACGGCCAGCGCCGCCGCCACCATCACCGTCGGCATGATCGCCAGGCCATCAAGGCCATCGGTCAGGTTGACCGCATTGGAACTGCCCACAATGACGAAGTAGGTGAAGACAATGAAGAAAATCCCCATATCAATGGCGATATCCTTAAAAAACGGCAGAATCAGCTGGGTTTCCACTGGTGACTGAGCCGTCATGTACAGCACTACGGCGGCACCCAGCCCGCCAATCGACTGCCAGAAATACTTCCACCGCGCAGGCAAACCGCGTGGGTTCTTCTCGATCACCTTGCGCCAGTCATCCACCCAGCCGACGGCACCGAAGATCAGCGTGACAATCAGCGTCACCCAGACATAGCGGCTGGTCAGATCGCTCCACAGCAACGTACTGATGGCGATGGAGAGCAGAATCAGAGCACCTCCCATGGTAGGCGTTCCCGCTTTGCTCAGATGTGACTGGGGGCCGTCAGAACGGATCGCCTGACCGATCTGTTTTTCCTTAAGGCGCGTAATCAACCAGGGACCCAGAAACAGCGACAGACCCAGAGCGGTCAGGATTCCCATGATGCCGCGCAGGGTGATGTAGCGGAACACCCCGAAGCCGGTATAAAACTGTGACAGGTATTCAGCGAGCAACAAAAGCATGGTTTCAGTTATCCCCTTTCAACAAGGCCGCAACTACCCTGTCCATTGCGGCACTGCGCGAGCCCTTGACCAGAAGGGTCAGCCGCTCCTGCGGCAGTGCCTGAATATGTGTTATCAGTTGTGTTTGTGTCGCAAAATGCTCGGCTCCCTGCCGGATCGCCGCATAGGCATCGGCCGCTGCACGCATGGCAGGGCCGGTTACCAGCAGCTGATCAATATCACGCTCGGCCGCATAGCGACCCACTTCGGCATGCAGCTGTTTCGATTGCTCGCCCAGCTCTGCCATGTCACCCAGTACCAGCACACGATGCCCTGGCAGCTGGGCCAGCAGATCGATGGCTGCCTTTACCGCATCGGCATTGGCGTTGTAGCTGTCATCAATCAACAACGCGCCGCTGTCAAGGCGATGTGGACTGAGACGCCCCGCCACCGACCGGCACTGATCCAGTACACCGGCAATTTTTGACAACGGTCGCCCTGCCGCCACCCACGCCGCCGCCGCCGCCGTTGCATTGGCCACGTTGTGGCGTCCCAGCAACTTCAACGATACCGGCAGCTGTTCTGTACCGTCATCCAGCACAAAACGCCAGCTGCCATCCGTATTCATCTCCAGCTTTGAGGCACTGACATCGGCAGCGCCATTTTCGACGCCAAAGCTAATCATGCGACGTTTCAGCCGCTGCAGGCGCTCAATCCAGGCCGAGGCATGGGGCGAGTCCAGATTGACAACCCCCACGCCACCTTCGGGCAGCCCTTCAAAAATTTCGCCCTTGGCACGCACCACACCCTCAAGGCCGCCAAAGCCTTCCAGATGGGCACCCATCGCATTGTTGAGTATCGCCACATCAGGACGGGTCATGGCTGTGGTGCGGGCAATTTCGCCCTGTGCACTGGCGCCCAGTTCGATCACGGCAGCCTCATGCTCGGGTGACAGCTCCAGCAGCGTCAGCGGGGCGCCGATTTCGTTGTTCAGGTTACCCCGAGTTGCCAATACCTTGCCGCTGGTGGCCAATAGCCGTGCCAGCATCTCTTTCACCGTGGTTTTGCCGCCACTTCCTGTGACAGCAAACACGGGCGCACGGAACAGCGAGCGGTTGTACCCGCCCAGCTGCCCCAGTGCCTTTAGGGTGTCGGTGACAACCAACTGAGGCAGGGTTGTGTTCATCAACTGACTCACAACCACGGCCTCAGCCCCCTTCAACTCGGCAGCACCGACAAAATCGTGACCATCAAAATTAGGGCCCTTCAATGCCACAAACAGATCACCCGACCGCAACTGCCGGCTATCCGTGACAACCCTTGCGACAGTCCTGTTCTCTCCCTGAAGATGCGCTCCGAGTACCTGCTTGAGCTCATCCAGTTCGAAGGCGCGCATCATACATCAGCTCCCTGTTTCAATACACGCAAGGCGTGTTCATGATCACTGAATGGGTGGCGTGTTCCATCTATTTCCTGGTAGTTTTCATGCCCTTTTCCGGCAATCAGTACGAGATCACCGGGACCGGCATGACTGACAGCCCAGCGAATGGCGGCTGCACGATCCTGCTCTACATGCAGGCGCGCAGTCGCAGGCACCCCTGCCATAACCTCACGAATGATCTGCTCGGGTGATTCACTGCGTGGATTATCACTGGTCAGCACCAGCCGATCGGCAAGCTTCGCTGCAACAGCGCCCATTTCAGGCCGCTTGCCCCGGTCACGATCACCGCCACAGCCAAATACACACCAGAGATGCCCACTGCCAGGCTGGTGCAGGCGCAACGCCTGCAATGCCTGCGCGAGCGCATCCGGGGTATGGGCATAATCAACAACGACCAGCGGCTGCCCCTCTGCCTGCGGCAAACACTCCATACGTCCGGCCACCGGCCTGACTGCACCAAGGGCTGACGCGATCTGCTCAAGATTGAAACCCAGCAGCTGCAGAAGGGTTGCACTCAGCAGCAGATTACTGACGTTAAAGCTGCCCAGCAGGGCCGAATGCACTCGCTGATGCCCCTGAGGGGTTGTAAGCTCAAACCGGCAGCCGCTGGCATCAAACTCCAGCTGACCGGCAGCCACATCGACACCGGGTTCGGCGCTGCCGAAACCGAGAACACAAGACGATTCGCTGGCCTGACGATCAAACAAGGTGCGACCAAACACATCATCCAGATTGATTGCCTGCAACGGCGGCGCATAGTCTGCAAACAGACGCGCCTTGGCATCGCCATAGCGCGCCATGTCACCATGATAATCAAGATGGTCCCGGGTTAGATTGGTAAACGCTGCCGCAGTAAAATGCACCCCGGACACACGTTTCTGGTCCAGTGCATGGCTGGACACCTCCATCACCACATACTCGGCACCCTGAAGCCAAAATTGGGCCAGCAATGCCTGCAGCGCGATGGGATCGGGCGTGGTATGGGTTGCCGGCTGCAAGTCATCGACAAAACCATTGCCAAGAGTGCCGATTACGGCACAGCGGTGTCCCAACGACTCGAGTGCCTGTGCAAGATAGCTGCTACAGGAAGTCTTGCCGTTTGTACCGGTTATACCGACCACCTTCAGATGCCGGCTGGGCCGGTCATGAAAACGGCTCGCCACCTGACCCACCACTAGGTCCAGGTCATCAACCTCCAGCAACGGAACGGAAACCGCGGCTCGTTCGGCACTATCCAGTACGCCATGCTGTACCATCACAGCAACAGCACCCTGCTTGATCGCATCCGCGATAAAGTCTGCACCGCGATGGTTGATACCTGCACGCGCAAAAAACAGGTCGCCAGGTTTAACCCGACGACTGTCCAGCGCCAGACCACTGACATTCACACTGCGATCAGACGGCAAAGCCGCAAGCGTTGCACACGCCTGCGGCAGTAATGTGAGCAATGATTGAGAATACTGATTCATTGCATCGCCACATGAGTTGATGGGGGTTCAGGCCATTTATCTGGCGGCACATTCAAAAGCCGCAGAGAGCCGGCTGCGATACGCGAAAATATTGGTGCCGCTACTAACCCGCCGTAATATTCCTGCCCTTTTGGGTTGTCGACCATCACCGCGATAACCAGACGCGGGTTGGTCAGAGGTGCAACCCCTGCAAACACCGACACATACTTGTCTTCGGCATAACCGCCGCCGCTCGCCTTGTGAACCGTTCCGGTCTTGCCACCGACACGATAGCCTTCAACCGCTGCCCGTCGGCCCGTACCTTTTGCACTTATGACGGTTTCAAGCATATCCAGCACCTGAGGCCCCACACCCGGCGGCAAAACCCGGGTGCCAGCGGGTGTCTGAGTCTGTTTCAGCAGCGTTGCCGGTCGCATGATGCCGTCGGCCGCCAATGGAACATACGCCTGTGCCAGCTGCAAAAGCGTGGTGGAAAGACCATAGCCATAGGACATGGTTGCACGTTCAACACGCTGACGCTCCGCCAGGAACGGCAACACTCCGGTACGTTCACCGGGAAAGCCTGTGCCGGTATCTCGGCCAAGGCCCACATTGTGCAGCAGGTTGCGAACGGTATCATGCGGCATCTCGAGTGCGAGTCTGGTCACTCCCACGTTGCTCGATTTGGTGATGATCCCGGTAAGGTCCAGCTTGCCGTAGTTGCGATGATCCTTGATGCTGGCGCCACCCACTCGAATGTATCCGGGTGAAGTATCGATGATGGAATCACGCGTATACTGGCCACTCATCATGGCTGCTGCCACAGTCAAAGGCTTCATGGTGGAGCCCGGTTCAAACAGGTCCGTCAGTGCCCGGTTACGCAACGCATCCGTCTTGAGTTCCGAACGGTCATTGGGGTTGTAGGATGGCTGATTCACAAGCGCCAGAACTTCTCCGGTCTTAACATCCAGTACCACGGCAGAGCCGGCATCAGCACGATGCGACTCGACCGCTGCCTTAAGCTCGCGGTAGGCCATGTACTGCAGGCGCAGATCAATACTCAACTGCAGATCGCTTCCGGCATCGGCATCCTGCAGTGAACGGATATGCTTGATGGTACGCCCCACACGGTCCTTGAGGACCAACTTGCGCCCAGGCTCGCCCCTCAGGCTGTGGTTATAAGCCAGCTCAAGCCCCTCCTGACCTTCACCATCCACGTTGGTAAAACCGATCAGGTGGGTTGCCACCTCTCCTGCCGGGTAGTAGCGCTTGTATTCACGGTCTGCATGCACACCCGGAATACCCAGTGCCTCAACGGCCTCTGCCAGTTCGGGCGTTACCTGTCGTTTCAGATAGAGAAAGCGGCGCTCGGGGTTTGCTGTCAGCACCGACTTGAGTTCGTGCGGCTTCATATCAAGCAACTGGGCCAAACGGGTCAGTCCGCCGTGCTGCAGGTCGGTTCGCAATGGGTCGGCCCAGATGGTTGCAACCGGGGCACTCACTGCCAACGGTTCACCATTGCGATCCGTAATCAGCCCACGATGAGCCGGAATCAACATGGTTCGCAGCGTTCGAGCATCGCCCTGGCTGCGCAGAAAGGCTTGATCATCACCGTAGAGTGACAACAGTTTTGAAGTAATACCCGCCACGATCAGTGCCAGCAAAAACACAACCAGCCAGATCCGCCAGCTTCTGGCTGCATGGGTCTGTATGATCGGGTCTTCACTTTTGCTCATGACGTATGATCTCGATTGCTTCTGTTTCCGGCACGACCATATCCATTTCACTGGCCGCCAGCGACTCTATCCGATGGTGCGAGGACCATACACTCTGCTCCAGCAGGTACTGCCCCCACTCCACCTGTAACTCGTCCCATTGCTGCACCAGAATCTGGTGCTGGTTAAACAGACGGCGGTATTCATAGGCCGAAAAAATGACCGCCATCGCACTGATCATCACCGCCAGGGTCAGCCCCGTCACCAGCAACGCCGGCACCAGCAACTCACCTCCGCTTACCATTCGCTGCTCAGGTTCCCCTTTTGCGCGCTGCGGCAACAGCCTGCGCCGCGCAGACCCAAGCCACTCCTGCCAGAACTCGGCCGTCAACCAGACGGGTGTGCCAAAACCAAGCTTCATGCCAGTTTGGTGGCGGCACGCATTACAGCACTGCGTGCCCTGGGGTTCTGGTTCAACTCATCCTTACCTGCCTTTACAGCTTTCCCTGCCGATTTAAGGCGTCGTTTCATCATCGCATCGGTCACCGGCACACCTGGTGGCAAGTGCTCATCCCCTTTAACGTGACGACGAATGAAGCGCTTCACAATCCGGTCTTCCAGCGAGTGAAAGCTGATCACGACCAGCTTGCCCCCCGGAGCCAACACCTCAAGCGCCTGATCCAGGCACTGTTCCACATCATCCAGCTCACGGTTAATGTGGATGCGAATGCCCTGAAAGGCACGCGTCGCAGGATTTTTGCCTTTTTCCCAGCGCGGGTTGGCTTCTGCAATGATTTTTGACAGCCGTGCCGTTGTGGTAATGGGTGCCTGCTCTCGTTCAGCCACGATTGCGCGCGCCATACGCCTTGAAAAACGCTCTTCGCCGTAGCGATACATCACATCCGCGATTTCCTGCTCATCAGCACGATTGATCCAGTCTGCGGCACTCTCACCGCTACTGGTATCCATGCGCATATCAAGCGGACCGTCGTTGACGAAGCTAAAGCCTCGCTCAGGATCATCCAGCTGAGGCGAACTAACCCCCAGATCCAGCAACACGCCAGTGACCTGCCCCATCAAGCCACGCTGCTCAACAAAGGACTGGAGCTGTGCAAAAGAGCCATGTTCGATACTGAATCGAGGCTCATCGGCAAAACGCTCAGCGGCAAAGCTGATTGCCTCGGGGTCCTTGTCGATGGCCATGAGACGACCGCCTGCAGAAAGCTCTGCAAGGATACGCGCACTGTGACCGCCACGGCCGAAGGTGCCGTCGATGTAGAAGCCTTCCGGATCTGTTACCAGCTCCTTGACCGCCTCTTCCAACAGAACTGTGGTATGGCTGAATGTCTGACTCATGCTGCCCCGTTACCTGGGAGTGCGTTAAAGTGACAGTGACTGCAGTTCCTGGGGGATCTCTTCATCCTCATCAGTCTGCAAATATTCGTCACGCGTACTGTTCCAGAGCTCTTCACTCCAGATCTCAAACTTGTTGCCCTGCCCCAACAGCACAATCTTCTTGTCCAGCTGCGCATACTCTCGCAGCGGTGCCGGCAGCAACATGCGCCCATTAGCATCCAACTCCAGATCGGTCGCATGACCGGTCAACAGACGCTGAATGCGACGCACCGCCTTGTTAAAACTCGGCAGCGCATCAATGCGGGCCTGAATTTCGTCCCACTCGGGCTGAGGATAAAGCAGTAGGCATTTGTCTTCGGTATCAATCGTCACCACCATACGGCCGTCACAATGGCTGTGTACCGACTCGCGATAGCGTGCCGGAAGCGCCATTCGGCCCTTGGCATCGAGATTGATCGGATTGACTCCGCGGAACATGACGCCCACTGTCTTTCCCCAAATAGCCCACTTTTAACCACTTTTTCCCACTACGCGACACTATAGGTAGTAAGCACAGTAGATGCAAGGTCGAAAACAGGTGAAAAGGGTGTGGTTATCAGATGAGATCGAGGCCAAGTCCTGCCTGACCGAAAATAGCTACAGCCCATGCAGCATGCGACCTGCACGGGAAGCTGATAGGAAACATGAGGTTGCCGGTGTAAAAGTGGGACGGGCGTCAAAGCGTTGGTGGGAGAGACGACAGTTATTGATCTCAAGCCACGAGAGATTCGCGGCCCAACAGCAAGGTTCAGTGCATCACAACCTTGTTTCTGCCATTGCTTTTGGCCGCGTACAGGTTGCTGTCTGCACGACCAAACAGGGACTCGGCTGTATCGTCAGACACGACCTCTGCCACACCGATTGAGATCGTGATGTGTACCGGGCGACTCTGGAAATTGAACGGGCTTTGCTCAACAGCCTTGCGCACCTTCTCGGCCGCTTGACGGGCGGACTCCCCACCGGTCGACGGCATCAAAATGACAAACTCTTCGCCGCCAAAGCGAGCAATAAAATCAACCCCGCGCAAACTGCTGCGCAGCACTTTGGCCATCAGCCGCAGCACCTTGTCGCCCGCCAGGTGACCATACTGGTCGTTAATGCGTTTGAAAAAGTCGATATCGGCAACACAAAGAGCGAAAGGTGTGCCGTAGCGCTGATAGCGCGCAATTTCATTCGCAAGCTGCTGGTCATAGGCAAACCGATTCGCCAATCCCGTGAGCGGATCGGTACGCGACTTCATATGCGCTTCTTCCGCACTTCTGCGGAACCCGGCAGCCTTCGACTCCATCTCCTCAAGGCGACTCAACAGGATCTTCCGCTCCCGCTGCAGTTCGGCGACATGCTGATTTTCCGCTTTCTTGTGTGTATCAACCGCTTTGATCAAGCTTGCCAGCTGAGTACTGACAGCCGTTTTCAACTCATTGATGTCACTGGTCTGTTTGACCGCTTGACTGATTTTATGAACATCATGGCGCACCGTCTGGTCCAGCAGATTATTGCGCTTAAGCTGTACCACATCAGCCGTTTCTGCCCTGTCCAGAAAGCTGCGCAGATAGGCAAGCTGTTCATTCAACCCCACAAGATAGGCCTGAATATCCTCCCCTGTACTACCTCCGCAGGTCCGCGCCAAGGCGGAAACTTCCTCAAGACAGCGTTCCAGCTCTTCCGGACCGGGACCCGCCTCCAGGCGACTGATCAATTCGTGGGTACGTGCTCGATGCTGGACAGGTACATTGAACAGCTGAATCAGCTCAAGCAATCGCTGAGCCATACGCTTGCTGATCACATCGTTTGGTTGCGCCAAATCATCAGTGCTTACAGCACCAACGCCAGAGCGACTAATCTGTCGCTGAAAGGTCAATAGCGTATCAATCAGCCCCGGCAACTGCCGCATGTTGTCAGCCACACCGGCAAGCTTTTGCCTGACTTCAACCAGCCCCCCTTCCTCGCTTTCGGCCGTACCCTGCAACAACAGCACCCACTCATCGATGCGTTTAATCAGCTGCCTGGCCTGCTGCGCCCGTGTTTCATCCAGCAAACGGACATGTTTTTCGGTTTTGCGTAGCAACTCTGGCACTTTATCCAGCTTGCCAGTCTGCAACTCAGTCACCAGCGATGCCAACAACTGGTCAAGCTCAGCCGATTCGCCATGCGCCGCTAGGTCAAGTTGAACGGCCAGGCTGCGAAGACAGTCAGCAGCCTGTGAGCGCTGCTGCTCATGCTGCTCCACCTCAAGTGCCAGCGCTCTGTATTTACCACGCCAGTCAACCTTGTCTGTCATCGTAAAATCTCCATTTTATCTGAGGCGGAACAGTTCAATTCAGATACTCGCAAAACGATACACAACCGGAAACCGGAACAACCTATTTGACCGCATAAATATCATGACATCAAATTGCGACAACGGCTGCAGCAGCAACACCAAACCGTTGTGGACACGATTCATTTAATTCGCGGAGCGTTCGCCACAATTCCGACAAGAGCGCACAGTCCTGCGATTACGTCATTTACCTGCTCAAAACACTTGAAACATTCCTAGACCTTCATGTCCCCGACTGCAGTAACGCCTTTTGAGCAACTACTTTTTCAACCAGGGGCGGCATGAAATGGATGTTCGAGACGCGTCCAATGTTACAATAATTACCAGTCCGTTACTGGTGTGATCCATGAAGACAGAAAGACTCAGCGCTCAAAACCCCGACCACCTGCAACGTGCCGGCGAACTGCTGCTGGCTGGCGAGCTGGTCGCCGTGCCGACAGAGACGGTATACGGGCTGGCTGCCGATGCCTCAAACCCCGAGGCTGTAGCAAAGATTTTTGCCGCGAAACGGCGCCCGACCAACCATCCGCTGATTACGCACATCGCCTCACTTGATCAGCTGCCACGCTGGGTCAAAACCGTGCCTGACTGGGTCGCCCCTCTGGCAGCAGCGTTTTGGCCTGGTCCACTGACACTGATTTTTGATCGCCATCCGGATGTCTCAGATGTCATTACCGGCGGCCTGCCAACGATCGGAGTGCGTATGCCCGATCACCCGGTGCTGCTGTCATTGCTGCAACGCTTCGATATTGCTGTCGCCGCTCCGTCAGCCAACCCGTACCAGAAACTCAGTCCCACCAGTGCGGAACAGGTACTGGCCAGCATGGACGGGATGATTGCAGCCGTGCTTGACGGCGGTCCCTGCGGTGTCGGCACGGAATCGACCATTTTGCGTGTGGATGAACACAGTGCAGAAATTCTGCGAAGCGGCCCCATCTCAGCAGAGATGCTCCAGCCCTATCTGCAGGTACCGGTGCGCACTCCGAGCAGCCATGAGCACGCTGTCTCCGGTAACAAGAAAATTCACTATCAACCCAATGCCCGCATCACGCTCTGTAAGACTGACGAGATAACGGCCCTGGCTGCATCAGCAGCCCCGCACTCAGGTGCACTGGTGTATTCAACAGCACTGAGATCACTGCCTTGCAAGCACCTGAAGGTGATGCCGGCTGATCATCAAGGCTATCGTCAGGCACTGTATGCCGCCCTGTACGAGGCCGATTGTGACGGTGTAACCCAGCTATGGGTCGAAGCACCACCCAAAGATCCCGCCTGGGCTGATATATGGGACCGTCTGAGTCGCGCCGCTGCCAACTGACTGGTACAAACTGCTGCTTGAGCTGGATAGAGCGGGATCAGTGATCAAAAAATCACGAAAAACATCCAGCTACCATGGCACACCAAAACCACAATACTGAGACAGCGTCTTAACTGCCGATAATCGCCGTTTTTCACCTGACTGTAGTCGTACCCCCACCAGAGCGCGTAGGCTACAAAAAGCAGCGCAAACGCCAGCGCAACTGGCAACAGCAAGGCCACCCACCCCAGCAAACTGGGCAACATGCAGAGACAAAGCCGCCAGCTGTTGCTCCATTTATCGTCTTGCAGTGCCACACCTCAGTGAATCCCGCCCAGAAACGACAGAATTACGGCGCTGTATGACAGGAAGTAAGTAACTGCCCAAGGCTGATGCATCAATACAGTCAACCCGACAAAGGGAATCAAACCGGACAAACCAAGTAGATAGGCTGTTTTGTTCATGAGCATGTCATCAGTGTGTTGGCGTTTATACCGATACGACAGCTGCCGGATTTGGTTCACTCGATCATGTGGAAGCCGTATTGTCACGTTGTGGGCTTCTTGCCACCCATCTTATGTTTCTAAGCCAGGACTATAGCGTGCCGAACATATACAACAACATCCCCAACCAGCTGCCTGAAGAGGTCTTTTCCAATCTACTAAGCTCGGGCAGCATTCGTATTGAGCGCATTCTGTCCACTGGACAGACTTCACCCGAAACCGGTTGGTATGATCAACATGAACATGAGTGGGTTATTGTTCTGCAGGGGGCTGGAGAACTAACCTTTGCCAACGGTGATGTCATCAACCTGAAACCGGGCGACTATCTGAATATCCCTGCTCACACCCACCACAAAGTGAGCTGGACTGACCCCATGCAGGTCACCGTTTGGCTGGCCGTGTTTTACACATGATGACAAATGCGCTTGAGCCCCGTGCCCAGCAGATCGAAATAGTCCCGAAAGGCTTGATGAACTCTCTGCCGCTGCTCGCCTTGCGGAAACAGCCCAAGGCGAGCCTCTTTTGAAGAACAGGTACCCTTGACCAGGAAGTGATTACGGATCGGCTGATCCTGCACAAATGCCTCAAAGGCTCGCGCGCACATCTCTTCCGGACGGCTGTAGTAGAGGCTGTTCAACTCCCTGTCCATCGCCATGGAGGCGCGACAGAGCTCGCTGGGGCCTTCACCCGACGGGTCCAGCATGATCGCCTTGAAGCAGGCAAACAGGCAATCATTCAACGGATGCGGCACGGGCGTAGCGTCATGCAACCAGGCTTTCGAGGCAAACATGCCTTTGGGTGCATCACCGAAGCATTTGTCAGCCAGATAGTGATCGAGGGCATGGAACCACTCATGTGCAATGCTGCCAGGACCTGCATTCTTCGCCAGCGAGAAACAGCGTGTGGCCGGTGTGTAATGGGCAGCCACGCCCGGGCGCCCACCGATACCATACTGAAAAGCCAGCGTACCACGCAGCGAGATAAGTGCCTCAGGTCCATTCAAGATTGTCATCAGGTCACCCAACGCATCGTAGAAATGGGCTGCGGCCTGTTCGTTTTCGTCTCGTGTTACCCAGCGACCTATTTCAATGGAACGAAAGTCATAACGTTTGCGGATGTCGGCGAAATTGATGATTTCACCAAAGCGATGCTCTGGACCACGGCGGTAGAAAGTACGACTGGAATTACGAGCTGCTGCCATCACATTACTTGCACAAGACCTTAAGACGCCTGAAAGCCTGCCTGAATATCAAAAGGGTTTCCAGCATTAGAACACGCATACAGCAACCACAGAACTGCGCGCACTTTTGATTCAGGGCCCGCGCCAGCTTTTGCTGCTTATTTTTGCAGGAGGAATAAAGATCAACCCAACTCCAAAAGTCGCCTGTGAATGGCTTTGAAATCTCCCCTTTGCGCCAACGCACTCAACTCTTCGGCAAAACAAGCTCTTTCTGGATGTTGCTTGCCCAGTTGTTCACACCACTCGGTTATATCAGTAACAGCACCCAGCTCCAGCCACACTTCCAGCTGTTGAATGGAATCCTCATTTATAGCAATACTTGAGGCCGTCACACTACCTGAAGAATGCGCTTCCGAAGAGTTCGACGCTTGTATGTCAACCAATCCGCACGCACGGGCAACCTCATGACGCAGCCGAGCCAGATCCACCGGCTTGCCCAGCAAGGCGGTGTAACACTCCTCCGTTTTTTGGCGTTCCGGTTGCAAGTACCAGGTAGCTGATAACAGCAGTACCGGCACAAGAGGGTCTATTGCTCGCGCCGCCTTGAGGACGGCACCACCTGAGGCCTTTGGCAAACGGTAATCAGTCAGGATGATGTCCGGCATTGTGTTCTTAGCCTGTAAAGCATCGATCGCTGACTCCGCGTCGGTGAACGTTTCGACTGCAAAGCCAAGCTCTGACAGCTCTGTGTACAGTAAATGACGAATCTGTTCAGAATCTTCAACCACCCAGGCCTCAAGGCCATCGGCATTATACAAAGGCAACATCCGAGTCGGACTTTTAAGCACAGCAATGCCTGCATCCTCTTTACCCGGCTTGACCGGTACAGTGAAACGCACGCAGGTACCTTTATTTGGCACACTGCTCAAGAAAATATCCCCCCCCCATTCGCTCGACCAACTCTTTGACAATAGCCAGCCCAAGGCCGGTTCCCTCCCCCTTATCAGACACTCGAAAAAGCGGGTCAAACAGCTGATCATGCTCTTCGGCATCTATACCACACCCTGTATCTTCAACCTCACACACCAACTGAAGCACGGCCCCTTTATCACTCTCGTGTGTATTCTTATCGTAAATACGAAGCGTAATATCACCATTAACCGTATATTTCGCTGCGTTATCCAGCAAATCGCGAACTCAACCCCGAAGTGCGACACTCGCCTATGCAGCATGAAGGTATTCCT
>ERZ1673962.142-NODE-142-length-59510-cov-155.359600_pt1 | contig 59510 bp, 51 predicted proteins | sample MGYA00580188_ERZ1673962 | MGnify/ENA primary metagenome ERZ1673962 (study PRJEB41334, sample SAMN05608104) | rock metagenome | biome: terrestrial subsurface; feature: shale formation; material: shale | place: USA: Pennsylvania ... | reverse complement strand
TCACTGTCCGGATGTGCGTGGAATGGGTGTCCGAGTCAGCGTGGAATCCGCACTTCTGGAAGAACCTGCCGGAGGGCTCGCTGATTCCGCAACTCATGAGCCGCGCCCGCGCCGGAGGCCAGCGCGATGGCCAGGCCGAACGCGTGGCCAACCGACCAGGCAAGCGTATCGACCCGCCTCGGCAACCGGATTAGCGGAAGCTTCGCCCCGGATCGTCATCGCTGACTTCCAGTGTCAGACCCTGGGAAACGCTGCTCAGGTGCTCGCTGTCGGTTTCCGAACCCAGCTTGATCATCAGGCGCAGGTCGTTTGAGGAGTCAGCGTGCAGCAGAGCGTCTTCGTAGGTGATTTCGCCCTGCACATAGAGGTTGTACAGCGCCTGGTCAAAAGTCTGCATGCCGAGGTCGGTGGAACGCTTCATCAGGCTCTTGAGCTCATGCACTTCGCCCTTACGGATCAGGTCGGCGGCCAGTGGCGTGTTGATCAGGACCTCGATTACCGCCCGGCGGCCCTTGCCATCGGGTGTCGGAATCAGTTGCTGGGCGACGATGGCTTTCAGGTTCAGCGAGAGGTCCATCCACACCTGATTCTGACGGTCGGCGGGAAAGAAGTTGATGATCCGGTCCAGCGCCTGGTTGGCATTGTTGGCATGCAGCGTGGCCAGGCAGAGGTGTCCGGTCTCGGCGAAAGCCACGGCATAATCCATGGTTTCCCGGGCGCGGATCTCGCCGATGAGGATCACGTCCGGCGCCTGGCGCAGGGTGTTCTTCAGCGCCACTTCGAAGGAGTCGGTGTCGATGCCCACCTCGCGCTGGGTAACGATGCAGCTCTGATGCTGGTGGATGAACTCGATGGGATCTTCGATGGAGATGATGTGGCCGCTTGAATTCCTGTTGCGGTAGCCGACCATCGCCGCCAGCGAGGTGGACTTGCCGGTGCCAGTGGCGCCGACAAAGAGCACCAGCCCACGCTTGGTCATGGCCAGATTCTTGAGGATTTCCGGCAGCTTGAGGTCATCGATGGTAGGGATATTGGTTTCGATGCGGCGTAGCACCATGCCGGCCAGGTTGCGCTGGTAGAACGCACTGACGCGGAAACGACCGATGCCGCGTGCGCTGAGGGCAAAGTTGCATTCGTGGTTTTCGGTGAACTCGCGACGCTGCTGCTCGTTCATTATCGCGTGCACGGTTTCGCGGGTCATTTCCGGTGACATCGGCGTCTTGCTCACGGGCATGATCTTGCCGTTGACCTTGATCGACGGCGGCACGCCGGCAGTAATGAACAGGTCGGAGCCGCCTTTTTCCACCATCAGGCGCAACAGTTTCTCGAATTCCATCGTTGTACTCGCAGTCGTGGCGAAACCGTATCGGGCGGCGCCCCTTGGTGATTGTCAGAACCGTGTCGGATAGATCAGAAGTTTTCCGGCTGCTTGGCCTTCTCCTTGGCGCTGTCACGGGAAATGATGCCCTTGGCGAGCAGGCTCTTGAGGCAGGAATCAAGCGTCTGCATGCCCAGTGAACCACCGGTCTGGATCGAGGAATACATCTGCGCCACCTTGTCTTCGCGGATCAGGTTACGGATCGCCGGGGTGCCAATCATGATTTCGTGAGCCGCCACGCGCCCGCCACCGACCTTTTTCATCAGCGTCTGGGAAATCACCGCCTGCAAGGATTCGGAAAGCATCGAGCGAACCATGGACTTTTCCTCGGCAGGGAACACGTCCACTACACGGTCGATGGTCTTGGCCGCCGAGGTGGTGTGCAGTGTGCCGAATACCAGGTGCCCGGTTTCCGCAGCGGTCAGCGCCAGGCGGATGGTTTCAAGGTCACGCATCTCGCCCACCAGGATGATGTCAGGGTCTTCACGCAGGGCCGAGCGCAGCGCTTCGGAGAAGCCCAGGGTGTCACGATGCACTTCGCGCTGGTTGACCAGACACTTCTTCGATTCATGGACGAATTCGATAGGGTCTTCAATGGTGAGGATGTGCTGGTACTTGGTGCTGTTCAGATAATCGAGCATGGCCGCAAGCGTCGTGGACTTGCCCGAGCCGGTGGGGCCGGTGACCAGCACCAGCCCGCGTGGTACATCGGTGATCTTGCGGAAGACCTCGCCCATGCCCAGGTCTTCCATGGTCAGCACCTTGGACGGAATGGTCCGGAACACCGCACCGGAGCCGCGGTTCTGGTTGAACGCGTTGACCCGGAAACGCGCCACGCCGGGGACTTCGAAGGAGAAGTCGGTTTCGAGAAACTCCTCGAAATCCTTGCGCTGCTTGTCGTTCATGATGTCGTAGATCAGCGCATGCACCTGCTTGTGGTCCATCGCCGGAAGGTTGATCCGCCGCACATCACCATCAACGCGGATCATCGGCGGCAAACCGGAAGAAAGGTGCAAATCCGACGCACCCTGCTTGGCACTGAAGGCCAGCAGTTCTGTGATATCCATGGGACTCCCCAATTACAAGCAAGCAGGTAGAATGCCGCGCAGACCCTAAGCTGGCGGCGCAGGTAAATGTCCACGATAGCGAAGAATATTGCAAAGGTCGCAACACGTATCCGTGAGGCGGCGCAAGCTGCGGGGCGCGATCCAGACTCGGTCGGGCTGCTGGCTGTCAGCAAGACGCAATCGGCACAAGCCATTCGCGAAGCCCACCGCGCCGGCCTGAACGATTTCGGCGAAAATTATCTGCAGGAAGCCCTGGAAAAACAGGCCGACCTTGCCGACCTTGCGCTCACTTGGCATTTCATCGGCCCCATCCAGTCGAACAAAACCAAGGCCATCGCCGAGCATTTCGACTGGGTGCATTCGGTGGATCGCCTGAAGATCGCTCAGCGCCTGTCGGATCAGCGGCCCGCCGAATTGCCACCACTGAATATCTGCCTGCAGGTCAACGTCAGTCTGGAATCCAGCAAGTCCGGCTGCGCACCACAGGAGGTCGCCGAACTGGCCCGCGCCATCGCCATTCTGCCCAATCTGCGCCTGCGTGGCCTGATGGCCATTCCCGAACCCACCAATGATACCGCCGAGCAACACGCCGCCTTCGCCCGCGTACGCCAGTTGCAGCAGGAACTCGACGCGGAACTGGACACCCTGTCCATAGGCATGAGCCAGGACCTTGAAGCCGCCATCGCCGAAGGTGCCACCTGGGTGCGCATCGGCACTGCCCTGTTCGGCGCCCGCGCTTACCCATCGCATACTGCCAAGACAGCGCCCACGCATGACCAAAGGAAATAACAGATGAGCACTCCCCGGATCGCCTTTATCGGCGGCGGCAACATGGCCGCCAGCCTGATCGGCGGGCTGCGCGCCCAGGGCATCGCTGCCGAAGCCCTTTGCGCCAGCGACCCCGGCGCAGACAGACGCGCCGCACTCGGCACCGAGCATGGCATCGAGACCTTTGCCGACAATGACCAGGCCGTAAACAATGCCGACGTGGTGGTACTGGCGGTCAAGCCACAGGTGATGCAAAGCGTCTGCCGCGAGCTGGCCGGGCATCTGCAAGCGCACCAGCTGATCGTTTCGATTGCCGCCGGCATCAGCTGCGACAGCCTGCGGAACTGGCTCGGCCCGCAGCCTCGCGCCATCGTACGCTGCATGCCAAACACGCCGTCGCTGTTGCGCCAGGGCGTCAGCGGCCTGTATGCCAATGACCAGGTCAGCGCTGAGCAAAAACAGCAGGCCGAGCAACTGCTGTCCGCGGTCGGACTGGCCTTGTGGCTGGATGACGAAGCGCTGATCGATGCCGTCACGGCGGTTTCCGGCAGCGGCCCGGCGTATTTCTTCCTGCTGATCGAAGCCATGACCGCCGCTGGCGAGCAGCTCGGTCTGCCTCGCGAAACAGCCAACAGATTGACCTTGCACACCGCGCTGGGCGCCGCACGCATGGCCTGCGAAAGTGATATCGAAGCGGCCGAATTACGCCGCCGCGTCACCTCACCGAACGGTACTACCGAAGCGGCGATCAAAGCCTTCCAGGCGGGCGGCTTCGAGGCGCTCGTGCAGCAGGCTCTGAATGCAGCCGCGCAACGCTCGGCCGAACTCGCCGCACAACTGGGCAACTAAGGAACCTTCATGTCACAACTCTCGCAAGCCCTGATCCTCATCATCCAGACACTCGGCAGCCTCTACCTGCTGATCGTACTGCTGCGCTTCATCCTGCAACTGGTACGCGCCGACTTCTACAACCCGCTGAGCCAGTTCATCGTCAAGGTCACGCACCCGCTGCTGCGACCGCTACGCCGGGTGATCCCCAGCATCGGCAGCCTCGACCTGTCCTCGCTGGTGCTGGCGCTTATCGTGCAGATACTGCTGATGGCGACCATCCTGATGCTGACCTACGGCAGCATTGGCAACCCACTGCAGCTTCTGGTCTGGGCCATCATTGGCATCACCGGGCTGTTCCTGAACATCTTCTTCTATGCCCTGATCATCAGCGTAATTCTGTCCTGGGTCGCACCGGGCAGCCACAACCCTGGCGCACAACTGATCAGCCAGATCACCGAGCCGGCACTGGCGCCCTTCCGTCGCCTGCTGCCCAATCTGGGCGGCCTGGATCTTTCGCCGATCTTCGCTTTTCTGGCGATCAAGCTGCTGGAAATGCTGGTGATCAACAACCTGATCGTGATGACCAACATGCCCAACATCCTGCGCGGACTGGTCTGAATGGCAGGTCCTCAATCGCCTATTTGGGCTTTGGGGACCAGTTCACAGCGACCTGATTGACCTGCACGGGCCGACGGGGATAATCGGCCCATCGCCTTTCAGGAAACGCTGATCATGGAACGACTTGACCGGCAGGTGGATGCCTATGTCACCTGGAAACGCGATCTGATTCGCGAGATCACCCGCTATCGCAGCTGGCTGGTCCACAACCGCCTCAACTCCAGTGCCGTGGATGCGCGCCTGGAGCGCGCCCTCAAACAGCTGCGCACTGACCACATCACCCTGGCCTTCGTTGGCGAGTTTTCCCGCGGCAAGACCGAATTGATCAATAGCCTGTTCTTCTCCGGCTACGGTCAGCGCATCCTGCCTTCGCGTGCCGGTCGCACCACCATGTGCCCGACCGAACTGTTTTTCGATCCACGCACGGAACGCTCCTTTATTCGCCTGCTGCCAATCGAATCACGTCTGGAAGACACCAGCATCGCCCAGCTCAAGCGCACGCCCCGATTCTGGCTGAACCTGCCACTGAATCCGGACGATCCTGACGGCATGATCGAAGCCTTCAGCCAGGTAGCGGCAATCAAGTCGATTCCGGTGGAGCAGGCCATTCAGCTCGGCTTTCATCCGGACGCGCTGGAAAGCTCCGATACACCCGGCGAAGTTCTGGTGCCAGCCTGGCGGCATGCCATGGTCAATTTCGACCATCCGTTGCTGCGCCAGGGCCTGCGCATTCTCGATACGCCCGGCCTCAATGCGCTGGGCAGCGAACCGGAACTCACGCTATCGATGCTGCCCAGCGCCCAGGCGATCATCTTCCTGCTGTCGGCCGATGCCGGCGTCACTGCCAGCGACATGGGCATCTGGCAGCAGCATATCCGCCAGCTCGACGACGGCCAGCAACGCCTGTTCGCCGTCCTCAACAAGATCGACGTGCTGTGGGACGACGTCGGCGGCGAAGCCTTCGTGGAGGGTGCCATCGAGCAGATTCGCGCCAACACAGCGCAGCAGCTGGGCATCGCTACCGAGGATGTGCTGCCACTGTCGGCCAAACAGGCCCTGCGTGCCAGAATCCATGACGACTCTGCATTGCTTGAGCGCAGCCGCCTGGCAACACTGGAACAACTGCTCTGCGAGCGCATTCTGGCCCGCAAGGAGCAACTGCTCGAACAGCAGGTGGTGCGCCAGGTCCTGGCGCTGCTGCAGAACAGCCAGAACATCCTCGACCTGCGCCTGAACAAGGTGCGCGAACAGAGCGAGCTGCTCGACAGCCATCGTCAGGACAGCGGTCAGATGCTGCTGGAACTGACCGCGCGCACCCGCCACGACCACAACCAGCACCACAAGCGCCTGCTGCAGCTGAAAACCAATCAGCGACTGTTGCAGCGTCAGGGCGAGCTATTGCGCGCCACTGTACGCGCCGAGCGTCTGGAAGAGCACCTGGCGCGCCTGCACCGCAGCCTGAGTGGCAGCCTGACCACACTGGGCATCAACCTCAGCATTCTGCATTTCTTCCGTTCGGTGGACCAGGATCTGGGCGTACTGGAACAGGAAGCGGCACTGGCCAATAAAATGCTGGTCGCCATCTACAGCCGCCACAACGAAGAAAATCCCCTGCTGGGAGCAGACGCTCCGCTTTTTCAGCTGGCCCCCTACCAGCGGGAACTCAAGGACCTGCAGAACAAGGCCGATCAGTTTCGCCTGCAACTCAAGACCCTGCTCACCGAACAGCGCACCCTGACCCGACGTTTCTTCGCCACGCTGGTGCAGGAAGTGATTGCCATGCACCAACGCCTGCGCCAGGAAGCCGAACACTGGGCCGCCGAAGCCCTGATACCGCTCATGCAGCACTCACTGGAGCACAAGCAGCAGCTGGAGACGCATATGCTGCGCCTCAAGAGCCTGGCCCAGGACAACCAGCAAAACAGCCAGCGCAGTCGTCAACTGGCGCACTACGAACTCGAGCTGCGACAACAGCTGACCCAGGCCGGCGAAATGTTGCGGCTGCTGCGCCGTCCGGCGCCCACTCGCCGCCAGGGCAAGGTGGTCAGCATCGTCGCAGGCTGAGCCCGGCGTTGCGATTGAGGGTGAATTGAGCCGCGCTAACCTTTAGACTTCGTGCCTTCTTTTCGCAAGAGCCAGGGTCGATGCCCACTGCTATTCCAGCCGATTCCGTTGGTCTGGTGAGTCCGAAGGTCGTGCATTTCGCCGAACCGCTGGCACTCGCCGGCGGCCGCACGCTGCATGACTACCAACTGATCTACGAAACCTACGGCGAGCTGAACGTCAGCCGTAGCAATGCGGTACTGATTTGCCATGCCCTGTCCGGCCATCACCATGCCGCCGGCTACCACAGCATGGAAGACCGCAAGCCGGGCTGGTGGGACGCCTGCATCGGGCCGGGCAAGGCCATCGATACCAACCGTTTCTTCGTGGTTAGCCTGAATAACCTCGGCGGCTGCAACGGCTCGACCGGCCCCAGCAGCCTCAACCCGCAGACCGGCAAGCCCTACGGTGCGGATTTTCCGGTGGTCACCGTCGAGGACTGGGTTCACAGTCAAGCGCGCCTGGCCGACATGCTGGAAATCACGCAATGGGCGGCAGTAGTGGGCGGCAGCCTGGGCGGCATGCAGGCGCTGCAGTGGACCATCAGCTATCCCGAGCGAATTCGGCACTGCGTAGCAATTGCCTCGGCACCCAAGCTTTCCGCGCAAAATATCGCCTTCAATGAAGTGGCGCGCCAGGCCATCCTCTCGGACCCCGAGTTTCACGGCGGGCATTTCCAAGAGCAGGGCGTGATCCCCCGGCGAGGGCTGATGCTGGCGCGCATGGTCGGCCACATCACCTACCTGTCCGATGACGCCATGGGCACCAAGTTCGGTCGCGGCCTAAAGAGCGAGAAGCTCAACTACGACTTCAACAGCGTTGAGTTTCAGGTCGAAAGCTACCTGCGTTACCAGGGCGAAGAGTTTTCCGGTCGTTTCGATGCCAATACCTACCTGCTGATGACCAAGGCGCTGGATTACTTCGACCCGGCCGCCAACCACGGCGATGACCTGGCCGCAACACTGGCGGGCGCCAAGGCCGACTTCTGCGTGATCTCCTTCACCACCGACTGGCGCTTCTCGCCGGAGCGCTCGCGGGAAATCGTCAAGGCGCTGATGGCTGCACGCAAGAACGTCTGCTACCTGGAAATCGATTCGCCTCAGGGCCACGATGCCTTTCTGATCCCCATCCCGCGCTATCTGCAGGCCTTCAGCAGCTACATGAACCGCATCGTTCTATAAGGAGCTCACCATGCGCGCCGATCTGGATATCATCCAGGACTGGATCCCCGCTGGCAGCCGGGTGCTCGACCTTGGCTGCGGCAATGGCGAGCTGCTGGCCTGGCTGCGCGACCACAAACAGGTCAGCGGCTACGGCCTGGAGATCGACCCCGACAATATCGCCGCCTGTGTCGAAAAAGGCGTCAACGTCATCGAGCAGAACCTGGACCTGGGCCTCGGCAACTTCGCCAGCGACAGCTTCGACATGGTGGTGATGACGCAGGCGCTTCAGGCCGTCCACTACCCCGACCTGCTGATGAAGGAAATGCTGCGCGTCGGTCGTGAATGCATCATCACCTTCCCCAATTTCGGCCACTGGCGCTGCCGCTGGTATCTGGCCAGCAAGGGCCGCATGCCGGTTTCGGAGTTTCTCCCCTACACTTGGTACAACACGCCAAACATCCACTTCTGCACTTTCGAAGACTTCGAGCGACTGTGCCGGGAGCGTGGCGCCAGCGTGCTCGAACGCCTGGCAGTGGACCGCGACCACAAGCATGGCTGGGGTAGCCGCCTGTGGCCGAACCTGCTCGGTGAGATCGGCATCTACCGTGTCACCGGACCGGGCAGACAACCCGTTTCACCTCTGGAGGAAACACCATGAAATCCAGCCTGATCGCACTGCTCGCACTGCTACTGGCGATGCCTGCCTGGGCCGAGCGCAAGCACAGCTTTGGCGAATACGACATCCATTACATCGCCTTCAACTCCGGTTTCCTGCAACCGGAAATCGCCTCCGCAGCCGGCCTGGTGCGCAGCAAGACCCAGGGCGTCCTCAACATTTCCGTGCTCAAGGCCGGCAAGCCGTCCGCGGCGCTGGTCAGCGGCACCGTCAAGAACCTGCTGGGCCAGGATCGCTCCCTGACCTTCAAGCAGCTCAAGGAAGGTGAGGACGCCATCTACTATCTGGCGCAGTTCCCGTTCGACTCGCGCGAAACGCTGCGATTCTCCCTGACCGTGCAGCCCATGGGGGCCGATCCGGTCAGCTTCGACTTCACTCAGGAATTCTTTCCCGACAAATGATGCCTTTCAAAGAACTGGTCCTGGCCAGCCACAACGCCGGCAAGCTCAAAGAGCTGCAGGCCATGCTGGGCGATGCCGTGCACGTGCGCTCAGTGGGCGAATTCAGCGACGTGGAGCCAGAAGAAACCGGCCTGTCGTTCATCGAGAACGCCATCCTCAAGGCACGTAACGCCGCACGTGTGTCCGGCCTGCCGGCGCTGGCCGACGACTCGGGGCTGGCGGTCGATCACCTCGGCGGCGCGCCGGGCATCTACTCGGCGCGCTATGCAGATGGCCAGGGCGATACAGCCAACAACGCCAAGCTGCTGAACGTGCTGAAAGGCGTCCCCGACGCCGAACGCGGCGCCCAGTTCGTCTGCGCGCTGGCGCTGGTCAGGCATGCCGAGGATCCGCTGCCGATCATCTGCGAAGGCCTCTGGCAGGGCCGCATCCTGCATGCACCGCGGGGCGAGCAGGGCTTCGGTTACGACCCGCTGTTCTGGGTACCCGAACGCGAGTGCTCCAGCGCCGAACTCACACCTGTGGACAAGAACCAGCTCAGCCACCGTGCCCGCGCCATGGGGCTGCTCAAGGCGCGGCTGGGGATCGCTTGAAAGCCCCAGGCTTCGAGCTGCCACCTCTGGCGGCCTATATCCATATCCCCTGGTGCGTGCGCAAGTGCCCGTACTGCGACTTCAACTCCCATGCCGCCGGGCCGCAGCTGCCGGAAGACGAGTATGTTGCGGCGCTGCTCGCCGATCTCGATGACGACTTCGATCAGGCCCAGGGTCGGCGACTCAGCTCGATTTTTTTCGGCGGTGGCACACCCAGCCTGTTTTCTGCGCAGGCGCTGGATCGGATTCTTGAAGGGCTGGAGCGGCGCCTTGGCTTTGCCGAGGACATCGAAATCACCCTGGAGGCCAATCCGGGCACCTTCGAGCAGGCCAAGTTCCGTGACTACCGCAGCCTCGGCATCAACCGGCTGTCCATCGGCGTACAGAGCTTCCAAGCGGAGAAACTGAAGTCTCTGGGCCGCATCCATGATGGAGGGGAAGCCATCCGCGCGGCCGACATGGCCCGCGCCGCCGGCTTCGAGAACTTCAACCTGGACCTGATGCACGGCCTGCCCGAACAGAGCCTGGAGGATGCACTGAGCGATCTGCGCATTGCCATTGCGCAGCAGCCGACGCACCTGTCCTGGTATCAGCTCACCGTAGAGCCGAATACCGAATTCTGGAGCAAGCCGCCGCAGCTGCCCGAAGACGACACCCTCTGGGACATCCAGGAAGCGGGCCAGGCGCTGCTGGCCGAACAGGGCTACGCGCAGTACGAGACCTCGGCCTACGCACAGCCCGGTCGCCAGGCGCGGCACAACCTCAACTACTGGACCTTTGGCGATTTTATCGGGCTCGGTGCGGGCGCCCACGGCAAGACCAGCCAGCCCGACGGGCAAATTCTGCGCAGCTGGAAAACCCGCCTGCCCAAAGACTATCTCGACCCGACCAAGCGCTTTCGTGCCGGCGAAAAGTCGTTGCAGGCCGAAGAACTGCCCTTTGAATTCCTGATGAATGTGCTGCGCCTCACCGACGGCGTGCCCGCGCTGTTGTTCACTCAGCGCACCGGCTTGCCGCTGCAGCAGTTGGCCCAGGCCCGGCACGAAGCCGAAGCCCGCGGCCTGCTGCTTGCCGACCCGCAACGTCTGGTCGCAACGTCCAGGGGCCAGCTTTTTCTCAATGATTTGCTGCAACTTTTCCTGCCCTAAGGACCCCGCATGGACCTCGTACTTGACCTGATCGCCACCCTGTCGCGCTGGAGCCGCAGCCATCTTTCCGATATTTCCCTGGCAATCATGGCCACGCTTTTCGTGCTGTTCGGGCCGGTGCTGAACACCTGGGTGCAGAGAAACATCGGCGGGCTGAACTTCATCCTGCGCACCCTGCTGTTCGTGGTGTTCTGTGCCCTGGTCTACGGCCTCGGCATCATCTATCTGAGCCCCTGGCTGGCCAAGGGCCTGGCACAGTTCAACAACTACACTCTCGCGCCCGTGCTGCTGCTGGTGCTGTTCATCATTGGGGTGGTTGCCGACCGCAATTGACGGTTGCCAGCCACTCACCCTTGGGCCAGCTGACGCCACATACGAAAACGCCCTGCTATTGGCAGGGCGTTCTTCGAGTCAGCAGATCGGGTTGATCGTGACGGAGCGTTGTCGTCAGTCGATGCGCTCGAACTTGAGGTCCCAGACGCCATGACCCAAGCGTTCACCACGGCGTTCAAACTTGGTGGTTGGCCGCTCCTGCGGACGTTCGACATACTGCCCGCTTGCGGCCTGATTGCGATAACCCGGTGCGGCGTTCATGACTTCGAGCATGTGCTCGGCATAGGCTTCCCAGTCGGTCGCCATATGCAGCACACCGCCCACCTTCAGCTTGCGCCTCACCAGCTCGGCAAATGCCGGCTGGACGATACGCCGCTTGTGGTGCCGGCTCTTGTGCCAGGGATCGGGGAAAAACAGCAAGACCCGATCCAGGCTCGAATCGGCCACGCAGTCACGTAGCACTTCCAGCGCATCGCAGCTGTAGACACGGATATTCGTCAGGTTCTGCGTCATAACTCCGGACAGCAGCGCGCCCACACCCGGCGAATGCACTTCCACGCCGATGAAATCCTGTTCGGGTGCTGCCGCCGCCATTTCCAGCGTGGAGTGGCCCATGCCAAAACCGATTTCGAAGGTGCGCGGTGCCTGGCGTGCGAAGACCTCGTCGAAATCCCGCAAGCCATCGGCCAGCTCCAGGCCGAAGCGTGGCCAGCCCTGGTCCAGCCCGCGCTGCTGACCTTCGGTCATGCGTCCGGCGCGCATCACAAAGCTTTTGATGGTGCGCATACGCCGTTGACCCTCGGCCGGGGTGGAAATGTCACTCATGAACGAACCTGCGAATAAATGATGGCCGACCGCGCAACCAGGCGATTGCTCAGCGGAAAACGAAAGAACGCTTGGCAGACGGTTGAAAAACGTAGCCGAGGCCGGCAAGACGAGGCAAAAAAAGACGAGGAAGCGGAGTTTAGTGATCTAAATGAGCATTCCGAGTCTTTTTTTAACGAAGTATTGCCAACGCAGGTAGTTTTTCAGCAGCCTGCTAGCGGATCAGCCCTTCCAGCGGCGACGAGGCGCTGGCGTAGAGCTTCTTCGGCATGCGCCCGGCAAGATAGGCCAGACGACCGGCCTCGATGGCATACTTCATCGCCTCGGCCATCAGCACCGGCTTCTGCGCATGGGCAATGGCGCTGTTCATCAGCACCGCCTCGCAGCCCAGCTCCATGGCGATGGCCGCATCGGACGCTGTGCCCACACCAGCATCCACCAGCACCGGCACCTTGGCTTCCTCGAGGATGATGCGCAAGTTGTAGGGGTTGCAGATGCCCAGGCCGGTACCGATCAGCCCGGCCAGCGGCATCACCGCGATGCAGCCCATCTCGGCCAGCTGGCGCGCGATGATCGGGTCGTCACTGGTGTAGACCATGACGTCGAAGCCCTCTTTGACCAGCACTTCGGCGGCCTTGAGGGTTTCGATCACATTGGGGAACAGGGTCTTCTGGTCCGCCAGCACTTCCAGCTTGACCAGCGAACGACCATCGAGCAGCTCACGAGCCAGCCGACAGGTGCGCACCGCGTCTTCGGCGTCATAGCAGCCGGCGGTGTTGGGCAGGATGGTGTAGCGATCCGGCGAAATAACATCCAGCAGGTTGGGCTCGCCAGGGTTCTGGCCGATATTGGTACGGCGCACCGCCACGGTGACGATCTCGGCACCCGAAGCCTCAATGGCGTCGCGGGTTTCGTCGAGGTCCTTGTATTTGCCGGTGCCCACCAGCAGGCGCGACTGGTAGGTGCGACCGGCGAGCGTAAAGGGCTTGTCGTGCGGAACTGGGCTCATGGGGCCATCCTGTTCACGTGATTTAGCTGGAAGTTGCCGCCGCGCGGGGCAGCAGCCGGTAATGGGCGACGCGACGAGCAGCCTTAGCCGCCACCAATGGCATGGACGATTTCCACCTGGTCGCCATCGCTGAGCAGGGTCGTCGCATGCAGGCTGCGCGGCACGATATCGCGATTGAGTTCGACTGCCAGCCGGCGCCCCGTTAGCTCCAGACGCTGCAGCAGATCGGCCACCGACTGACCGTCGGGGAGCGCGTAGCCTTCGCCGTTCAACTGAATCTGCATAGTGCTCGCCACCATTGCCAAGGGGGTCAGCATTCTAGCCTGATCGACCCGAGCCACCCAAACCATTCATCCGCACAGCGGGTCAGCGACGAAGCCTCCAGCCTGCCAGCAGCAGACAAAGCCAGCCCGCCAGAAAGGCCGTGCCGCCCAAGGGCGTGATGATTCCAAGCTTGCCGACACCCGTCAGCGTGAGCAGATACAAGCTGCCGGAAAACAGCAACACGCCCAGCGTGAACAGAGCGCCTGCCGCCACCAACAGCCGACTCGGCGCATGCAACGCAAGCAGGGCAACGCCGAACAACGCCAGCGCATGAATAAGCTGGTAGTGCACCGCCGTCTGGAACACTGCCAGGTAGTCGGCGCTGAGCTGACTTTTCAGGCCATGGGCGGCGAAGGCGCCGAGCGCAACACCGGTGAGCCCGAAAAAGGCTGCCAGCATCAGAAAGGGACGAATCATGGGTGACTTCCGCTCAGGAAATTTCAGCGCCGCTATAATGCCTGCTCTCCCTGGCCACCACCATGCCCATGCTCCGTACCCTGCTGCTGCGTCTTACCAAACTGCTGCTCTTGCTGGCCACGCTTTCCGTACTGCTGGTCCTTGTGCTGCGCTGGGTGCCACCGCCCTTCACCGCCCTGATGATCGAGCGCAAGCTGGAGTCCTGGCACAGCGGTGAGCACATCGACCTGCAACGCAGCTGGCGACCCCGGACAGAACTGCCGGACGATCTGAAAATGGCCGTCATCGCCGCCGAGGACCAGAAATTTGCCGAGCACTGGGGCTTTGACATCGCCGCCATTCGCGCCGCACTGAACCATAACGAGCGGGGCGGTTCACTGCGCGGGGCCAGCACCCTGAGCCAGCAGGTGGCCAAGAATCTGTTTCTCTGGTCCGGCCGCAGCTGGGCACGCAAGGGGCTGGAGGCCTGGTTCACCGGCTGGATCGAACTGCTGTGGCCCAAGCAGCGCATTCTCGAGGTTTACCTGAACAGCGTGGAATGGGGCAACGGCATCTTCGGCGCCGAGGCGGCGGCGCAGTACCATTTCGGCGTTGCAGCGCCCTATCTTTCGGCCCGTCAGGCCAGCCAGCTGGCGGCAGTGCTGCCAAACCCGCGCGCCTGGAGCGCCGGCCAACCCAGCGCATACGTGAACAATCGCGCCGCCTGGATACGCCAGCAAATGCGACAACTGGGTGGTAACGGTTACCTGAACGGCATGCGAGAATAGCCGGCCAAAAAAGCTGATCGTTCCCCCGAGCCGCCCTCGTCGATAGAAATGTCGTCTAGACTGCCACTATATCGCTATCGCTCTACGCCCACGCGGACCGCCTGACCCAGGTCATACCCGGTTCAAGATTTCGTTCTCTTCATGTAGTACTCGGTGAGTAAAAGAGATGAATACCCAACTGCGGCGACTCTGCCTGGCCTATCTGGCGCTTGCGACCCTCTGGGTACTGCTTGGCGAGGTCCTGCTGCATTCGTTTGACCAGGCTTCGCAGCCCATTTCCATGCTGCAGGTCGGCAAGGGGATGGCCTTCGTCATCTTCAGCACCCTGCTGATGTACGCCCTCGGACGTCACTACCTCGTGCGCCTGGACCGGCATCAGCAAGAACAGAGGGTCATTCGCAGCAGCCTGCGTCAGGCCGAGGCGGTCTTTGCCAGCACCCAGGAAGGTGTATTGATCAGTGACGCCCAGCAACACATCCTGTACGTAAACCCTGCTTTCAGCCGCATTACCGGCTACAACCTGGAAGAGGTGGTGGGACAGACGCCCAAGCTGTTTGCCTCGGGCCAGCACGACGCCAGTTTTTACGGCCAGATGTGGCAGGACCTGCAAGACAAGGGTATGTGGAGCGGCGAAATCTGGAACCGCCGCAAAAGCGGGGAGGTGTACTCACAATGGCAGAACCTGCGGACCATTTGCGACGAACACAACAAGGTCACTCACTACGTGGCGGTTTTTTCGGATTTGTCCGCTCTCAAGCGCTCGCAGGAAGAGCTGGACTATCTCGCCCACTATGACCCCCTGGTCGCCCTGCCCAATCGGCTGCTGTTCAGTGAGCGTGCCAAGCACGATCTGGAACGAGCCAGAATGGACAAGCGCTGTGGTGCGCTGTTGATGATCGACCTCGATCATTTCAAGGACATCAATGAAAGCCTGGGCCACAGCCAGGGCGACACCCTCTTGCTGGCCGTGGCCCGGCGCTTGGGCGTACACCTCGAACAAGGCATGACACTGGCCCGCCTTGGCGGCGACGAGTTTGCGCTGCTCTGCGAACAATGCAACGCCGGTCAGGCAGCTGCGCTGGCGCTGCGTCTGCTCGACAGCCTTGCCCTGCCCTTTCAACTGGGCAGCAACGAGCTCTTCATCACGGCCAGCATCGGCATCGTGCTCTATCCAGACGACATCGAAAATGTCGAACAGTTACTGCGCAATGCCGATTCGGCACTGTTCAAAGCAAAGGGCAGTGGCCGCTCAACCTATGCCTTTTACACACAGGAGCTGACCAGTCAGGCGCAGCAGCGGGTCGAACTGTCCAGCGCGCTGCGTCAGGCCCTCGAACAGAGCCAGCTACAGCTGCATTACCAGTCGATCCATAAACTGCAGAACGAGCGCATCATTGGCTTCGAGGCGCTGGTGCGCTGGCGTCACCCGGAGCAAGGGCTGATTTCGCCAGCCAGGTTCATTCCCATCGCCGAGGAAAACGGCCTGATCACCGCCATTGACCGCTGGGTACTTGCCCGCGCCTGCCGGCAGATGCGTCGCTGGCTGGACAGCGGCCTGTCGCTCGACTTCATTGCAGTGAACATTTCCAGCCGAATGTTCAGCCAGGGCGAGCTGGACATTCTCGTTACCGACGCCCTTGCCGAGAGCGGCCTGGAGGCAGGTCGCCTGGAGCTGGAAGTCACCGAAAGCGCCATCATGCAGGACCCTGATGCAGCCATAGAGCAGCTCAGCCGCCTGCGCGCACTGGGCGTGCGTCTGGCCATCGATGACTTCGGTACTGGCCACTCCTCGCTGCTGCGACTCAAGCGCATGAATGTCCACAAGCTGAAGATTGACCAAGGCTTCGTCAAAGGCCTGCCCGGCAGCCGGGAAGATGCCGCAATCACCCGCTCGGTCATTGCCCTGGCGCACAACCTTGACCTGCAAGTCGTCGCAGAAGGCATCGAAACCGCAGAGCAGGCCGACTTTCTGCGGACCCATGGCTGCGACTATGGGCAAGGCTTTGGCTTTTCACGTCCGCAGGAGGCTGCGAAAATCGACTGGCAAGCAACCCTGAGCCGCGAAACCCACTCCAACGGTGCATAATGCCGACATGCACGCAGGCTTGAAGCGTCCTGTGCCTTTCCTACCTTCGCCCCACGAGCGCATGGCAGCGATAGCATGAGCGAAACTGCAACCCTCTACAGCGCCCCCTCAAACCGGGTGCGACAATTCTTGAACTGGCGCAACAGCGTTGCCTGGCTTGTCCTGATATTCACGCTGCTGGTGCAGCTGGTGATCCTGCAGCACCTGCGCAACAACGAAACGCGCGCAGCCAATGCCCAGTTCGAGTTTTTGGTGGAAAAGACCGCCGAAGCCATCAACAAGCGGCTGATCGACCACGAACAGATCCTCTATGGCGCCGCCGGACTGTTCGACACCAGCGGTGACGTTTCACGCGAGCAGTGGCGGCTTTACAACGAGCGCCTGCAACTGGCCGAGCGCTATCCAGGTATTCAGGGCGTCGGTTTCGCCCAGGCGGTCCTGCCGCACCAGCGCCAAGCTCACATCCAGACAGTGCGTGAAGAGGGTTTTACCGACTACGACATCTACCCTTCCGGGGATCGTCCGCTCTACATCCCAATCCTCTATCTCGAACCCTTCGAAGACCGCAATCTCGCCGCATTCGGTTATGACATGTATTCCGAGCCTGTGCGCCAGCAGGCCATGTCGACGGCTGCCGAAACCGGGCAGGCGCGCCTTACCGGCAAGACCAGGCTACGCCAGGAAACCCATGGCGAGGTGCAGGCCGGGGTATTGATGTATGTGCCGGTATACCGGCAGGGTGAACCTATCGACACAGCGGAGCAGCGCATGCAGGCACTGCGCGGCTTCGTCTACAGCCCCTACCGGGTAGGCGACCTGATGCGCGGAATTCTCGGCGCGACCGATCCCACGCTCAGCCTGCGCATCTATGCCGGCCCGCATGAGCACAGCGACCAGCTCATCTTTGCCAGCCGCGAACAGCCACACGAACGCCGTCCGCACTACAGCAGAACACTGCACCTTGAACTGTATGGGCAAACCTGGACCCTGCACCTGGAAAGCCTGCCGGAGTTCGACGCCTACTTTCACAACAATGACAGCCTGGTGATCGGCCTCGGGTTCGGCCTGAGCATGCTGCTGTTCTTCCTGACCTCCTCATTGTCGCTGCGCCGCAGCCGCGCCGAGGCACTGGCGCAGCAGATGACCGAACACATCCGCGAGAACAAGCGCGCCCTGCAACTCAGCGAAGAGCGCCTGAGCCTGGCGTTCAAAGGCAGTAATGACGGGTTCTGGGACCTCAATCTGGAAGCCGATACCCTCTACGCCTCCCCACGCGCCTGGCACATGCTGGGCTATCGTCCCGGCGAGCTGCCCTCGGACCTGAAGCTCTGGGAGCGCGCGCTGGTAGCCGACGACCTGCCGCGTGCCAAGGCGCAACTGGCTCAAACCATGCTGTCAGCAGTTGACCACTTCACTACCGAAATGCGCTTTCAGCACAAGAGCGGCCAGATCGTTCCCATGCTGGTACGCGGCTATATCCAGCGTGACCGCAACGGCCAGGCACTGCGCATCAGCGGCACCAGCATGGACCTGACCGAGCACAAGCGCGTCGAACAGATGAAGGATGAATTCGTCTCTACCGTGAGCCACGAACTGCGTACTCCGCTGACATCCATCAGTGGCGCGCTGGGACTGGTGATTGGCGGTGCACTGGGAACGATTCCTGCCAGCCAGCAGCAGATGCTGGAGATCGCACATCGCAACAGTATGCGCCTGGGTTATCTGATCAACGACCTGCTCGACATGGAAAAGATTGCCGCCGGCAAGATGTCCTTCGACATGCGCGAGCACTCGCTTGGCCGTCTGCTTGAGGAAGCCCGGTTCAGCAACCAGGCCTTCGCCACTCACCTTGGGGTGAACTGCGTCCTGCGCAAACCACCCGAAGTACATGTCTGGGTCGATGGAATGCGACTGCAGCAAGTGCTCAGCAACTTCATTTCAAATGCCATCAAGTACACGCCCGAAGGCGGAGAGGTGACGCTGCACTGCAACCTTGCCGATGACACCTGTGTGCGTATCAATGTCACCGACCAGGGGCCGGGCATCCCGCAGGGCTTCAAGTCACGTGTCTTCGAGAAATTCGCCCAGGCAGATGCCTCGGACAGCCGACAGAAGGGTGGCAGCGGCCTGGGGCTGGCGATATCCAAAGAGTTTATCGAGCGTATGGGCGGCAGGGTCGGCTTCGACAGCAGCGAAGGCCAGGGAACGACCTTCTGGTGCGAGCTGCCGCTGGCCGAGCCTTCTTCGTCTGCAACATCGGCGGATCAGTCGATGCTGCGCCTGCTGGTAGTCGAGGATGAACCCGACACGGGCCGCCTGCTGCTGCTTATGCTGCGTGACGCCGGCTATGCCGTTGACCGCGTGCAAAGCCTGCATGCGGCCCGTGAAAAGCTCGCCAGCACGCGGTACGAAGCCATGACCCTCGACATGCACCTGCCGGACGGCAGTGGCCTAGAGCTGATTGAGGAGGTGCGCAAAAATGCCGGGACAAGGAATATGCCGATCATTGTGATATCCGCCGTCAGCCAGTTCGAGCGTCATGACCAAGATGCCGGCATCACCTGGCTGCACAAGCCCATCAGCGCTGCGCAACTGCTGATTGCCCTCACCGACGCTCTGGCTGGCCCCAGGCATCACTGAGCAACGGCAAGCCTGTAGTTGGATTAATTAGCCAAAGGCAAGCGCTTTTGTGGGAGGGGGCTTGCCCGCGAGCTTTTAGCCGAGAGACGCAAAGCCAATACTTGCGGCCAAGGCCCCTTCTATACAGGGGGCTTTGACCCATAAGTGGACATAGCCAATTTATTCGGCCCTACGCCCAAGTTTCTACAGGCACAAAAAAGGCGCTACCGGATAATCCCCGGCAGCGCCTTTTTCACATCGACGATATCAAGCCTGGATAGAACCCTTGAGCTTGTTCATCGCATTCTTTTCCAGCTGTCGAATACGCTCGGCAGAAACGCTGTACTTGGCAGCCAGGTCATGCAGAGTGGCTTTTTCGTCACTCAGCCAGCGCTGCTGAAGAATATCGCGACTACGCTCATCCAGCTTTTCCAGTGCAGCGTGCAGGCTGGAATTGGAGCTGTCGCTCCAGTCTGCATCCTCAAGCTGGCGCGCCGGATCGTAGCGATGATCCTCAAGATAATGCGCCGGCGATTGATAGGCGCTGTCATCATCGGCATCAGCCGAGGGGTCGAACGCCATGTCGTGACCGGTCAGCCGGCTTTCCATCTCGCGCACTTCCCGCGCTTCGACGCCGAGGCTGTCGGCTACACGCTCGACTTCCTCGTCGTTCAGCCAGGCCAGACGCTTTTTCTGGCTGCGCAGGTTGAAGAACAGCTTGCGTTGCGCCTTGGTGGTGGCGACCTTGACGATGCGCCAGTTGCGCAGGACAAATTCGTGAATCTCGGCCTTGATCCAGTGCACCGCGAAGGACACCAGGCGTACGCCCATTTCCGGATTGAAGCGTTTGACCGCCTTCATCAGGCCTACGTTGCCTTCCTGGATCAGGTCGGCCTGAGCCAGGCCGTAGCCCGAATAGCTGCGAGCGATGTGTACGACGAATCGCAGGTGGGCAAGAACCATCTGGCGAGCGGCTTCGAGATCCTGCTGATAGAACAGGCGTCCGGCCAGATCGCGTTCCTGCTCGACCGTTAGCAGCGGAATGCTGTTGACCGTCTGCACATAGGCTTCGAGATTGCCTCCCGGAACCAGCGCGTGAACAGGTTGCAGAGTAGATGTCATGCAGTTCCTCCGATAGTGAAGCTGCAGCAGTTTAACATTGCCCGATAAGACTGCAAGCCTGTGGGAAAGTTCCCTTAAAGGCTAAAAAATCTTTTAATAACAATCCGTTATCAGCGCGGCGCCAACTCTCGCAGGTGCCGCGCCACCGCCAACCAGGCGCCGATATAACCCAGCAGCAAGGCGCCGAGCACCAGTGACAGCGCATCCTCGGTTGGCACACCGGCCAGCCCGAAATCACTGCCGTAGAGCCCAGCCAGATCCCTCACCGCCTCATTCAGCCAGCCAAGACCGTAGGCCAGCAGCAGCCAGGCGATCAGGCCCGCACCGAGACCATAGAGCGCGCCCATATAAAGGAATGGGCGACGCACGTAGCCGTCGGTACCGCCAACCAGCTTGACCACCTCAATCTCGGTGCGGCGATTCTCGATGTGCAAACGGATGGTGTTGCCGATCACCAGCAGCAGGGTCGCGATCAACAGCAGCGTCAGGCCGAAGACAAAGCGGTCGCCCAGCTTGAGAATCGCGGCGAGACGCTCGACCCAGAGCAGATCCAACTGGGCCTGTTCGACACCTGGGAGCGCTGCCAGCTGCTGGCGCAGCGCTTCGAGTTTTGCCTTGTCAATTTCATGGGGTGTAACCACCACGACACCGGGCAGCGGGTTTTCCGGCAGTTCACGCAGCGCCTCGCCCAGACCCGACAGCAGCTGGAATTCCTCCAGCGCCTGCTCGCGGCTGATCCATTCGGCATCGGACACATCCGGCATCGCCAGGATCTGTTCGCGCAGCGCCTGGCCGGCGTTGGCGTCGGTTTCCAGCTGCATGTAGAGCGAAATCTGCGCCGCACGCTGCCAGGAGCCGCCGAGGCGCTCGACGTTATCCAGCAGCAGTGCCAGGCCCATGGGCAGGCTCAGCGCAACAGCCATCACCAGGCAAGTAAAAAAGCTGCCGATCGGCTGCTTGAATAAACGACTGACGCTGTCGACCATGCTCGCGCGATGACTTTCCATCCAGGCATGGAACAGGGTCTTGAAATCCGGCTCGTCGAGGCTGCCCTGCGGCCCTTTATTCACCGTTCCGCCCACGCGCTCGGCGGTACCGGGGTTCGATTTTGAGCTTGGTTTGCGATCGCTCATCGAGCAGCCTCCCCGTCACCGATCAGGCGGCCACGCTGCAAAGTGAGCATGCGATGGCGCATGCGGGCGATCAACGCCAGGTCGTGACTGGCGATCAGCACCGTGGTACCGAGGCGGTTGATATCTTCGAACACGCCCATGATTTCTGCCGCCAGCCGCGGGTCGAGGTTGCCGGTAGGTTCATCGGCGAGCAGCAATGCAGGACGATGCACCACGGCGCGGGCGATGCCGACGCGCTGCTGCTGGCCGGTAGACAGATCCGAAGGATATTGCAGCGCCTTGTCCTTGAGGCTAACCCGCTCCAGCGCGGTCATCACCCGCTGGCCGATCTCGCGCTTGTTGAGACCGAGGATCTGCAACGGCAACGCGGCGTTGTCGAAAACGGTGCGATCGAACAACAGCTGGTGATTCTGGAACACCACGCCGATCTGCCGGCGCAGGAAGGGTATCTGTGCATTGCTGATACGCGACAGGTCCTGGCCAGCCAGCAGCAGCTTGCCGGTGGTAGGCCGCTCCATTGCCAGCAGCAAGCGCAACAAGGTGCTCTTGCCTGCGCCGGAATGACCGGTGACGAAGAGGAATTCGCCACGCTGCACCTGAAAGGAAAGCTCGTGCAACCCGACGTGACCGTTGGAGTAGCGCTTGCCGACCTGTTCAAAGCGAATCATGACGGCGGATTACCTGCGTTCGTTCCTTTCTCGGCGAACAGGGCGCTGACGAAGGCATCCGCCTCGAAGGCGCGCAGATCGTCAATGCCTTCACCGACACCGATATAGCGGATCGGTGTGCCGAACTGCTTGGCCAGGGCGAAGATCACCCCACCTTTGGCCGTACCATCGAGCTTGGTCAACACCAGCCCGGTGAGCTCGACCGCCTGATTGAACTGTTTGGTCTGGTTGATGGCGTTCTGGCCGGTGCCGGCATCGAGCACCAGCAGCACTTCATGGGGTGCGCTGTCATCGAGTTTGCCCATCACCCGGCGGACCTTCTTCAGCTCTTCCATGAGGTTGTCCTTGGTGTGCAGGCGGCCCGCAGTGTCCGCGATCAACACATCGATCCCCCGTGCCTTGGCGGCCTGCACGGCATCGAAGATCACCGAGGCAGAGTCGGCGCCCGTGTGCTGGGCAATAACGGAGATGTTGTTGCGCTCGCCCCATATCTGCAACTGCTCCACCGCCGCCGCGCGGAAGGTGTCACCGGCAGCAAGCATGACCTTCTTGCCTTCGAGCTGCAGTTTCTTGGCCAGCTTGCCGATGGTGGTGGTCTTGCCAACACCGTTGACGCCAACCACCAGAATCACGAACGGCTGCTTGCCGGTCTCGATCCGCAGCGGCTGCTCCACCGGTTTGAGCAGGCTCGCCAGCTCTTCCTGCAGCGCCTTGTACAGCGCACCGCTGTCGGCCAGCTCCTTGCGCGATACACGCCGGGCGAGGTTCTGCATGATCGCCGTGGTGGCCTCAACGCCAACGTCCGCGGTCAGCAGACGGGTTTCCAGCTCATCCAGCAGGTCGTCGTCGATAGCCTTCTTCCCCAGAAACAGGCTGGCCATGCCTTCGCCAATACTGGCGCTGGTTTTCGACAGCCCCTGTTTGAGGCGGGCGAAGAAGCCCGGCTTGGCGGGTGCTTCTACCGCAGAGGGGGCCGATTGCGGCTGTACCGGAGCTGCCGGCACCTTCACAGGCGGGACGATCTCGGCTACCGGCTCGGATTCAAGCTGCAATGCGACTTCGGGCTCGATCTCCGTTTCAGTGATCGGTTCGGGCTGCGTGGCCTCGATCTCGGCCAACTGCTCTTCGGCTCGCTCATCGGGCTGATCGGCGAACGGCTGGCTGTCTTCCAGCGGCTCGGATGGGAGCGGTTCGGCTGCGGGCGACTGCGGTTTCTTGCGCAGCCAGCCAAACAGACCTTTCTTCTCGCCAGCCTCGGCCGGCGTCTTCTTATCGTCGTTGGAACCAAACATGGAGAAGATTTTCTCAAGAGGGCGAAACGCCAGCAGCCACGCCACCAGCCAGACGGTGGCTATCCTAGCACCGCACAACCGACTGCGCTAAGCGTGGCACTGCGCCTGTGCGTCATATATCGATGCAGTTCTAGCCCGACCCCGCTTTGCCCCGGCCACAATGCCCCAGTACCATGCCACGCATGTTCTCGCCGGCAGCTTCAGGCCGCGGGACTCATTTCCGAGCGAGTCTTCACTATGCCCCCGATGCTACGCCGCGCCGCCCTGCTGTTTGCCGCCGCCCTGTACCTGCCCCAGGCAGTCGCCGAGGCACAGCCCACGCACGAATTCTTTCTCGACAACGGCCTCAAGGTGATCGTCCGCGAGGACCATCGCGCCCCCGTAGTGGTTTCCCAGCTCTGGTACAAGGTCGGTTCCAGCTACGAATCCCCCGGCCAGACCGGGCTGTCACACGCCCTGGAACACATGATGTTCAAGGGCAGCCGGACGCTTGCCGCCGGAGAGGCTTCGCGCATCCTGCGTGAAATCGGCGCGGAGGAAAACGCCTTCACCAGCGATGATTACACCGCCTATTACCAGGTACTCGCCCGTGATCGCCTTGCCGTCGCCTTCGAGCTTGAGGCCGACCGCCTGGCCAGCCTCAAGCTGCCGCCGGACGAAGTTGCCCGCGAAATAGAGGTCATCAAGGAAGAACGCCGGCTGCGCACCGACGACAAGCCCAGCGCCCTGGCTTACGAACGCTTCAAGGCCATGGCCTACCCTGCCAGCGGCTACCACACCCCGACCATCGGCTGGATGGATGACCTCGATCGCATGACCGTCGAGGACCTGCGCGCCTGGTACGAAGCCTGGTACGCCCCCAACAATGCGACCCTGGTGGTGGTGGGTGATGTGACGCTCGATGAAGTGCGCACCCTGGCCGAGCGCTATTTCGGCCCTGTCGAGAAACGCCCGATCCCCAGCGCCAAGCGCCCACTGGAACTGGACGAGCCCGGCGAGCGCCGCCTGACCCTGCACCTCAACACCCAGGTGCCGAGCCTGATGATGGCCTTCAATACGGCCAGCCTGGCGACCGAGACCGACAACCCCCGGCAAATCCATGCGCTGCGACTGATCACTGCGCTGCTCGACGGCGGCTACAGCGCACGCCTGCCCCGACAACTGGAGCGCGGCGAGGAACTGGTGAGCAGCGCCTCGGCCTGGTACAACGCCCACGCCCGCGGCGACAGCCTGTTCGTCCTCAGCGCGGCGCCCAATACGCAAAAGGGCCGCACTCTGGAAGAGGTAGAGGCCGGCCTTTGGGCGCAACTGGAGCAACTCAAGCAAACGCCGCCTACACCCGAGGAACTTGAGCGCGTCCGTGCCCAGGTCATCGCCGGGCTAGTCTACGAGCGTGACTCCATTACCCAGCAGGCCACCACCATTGGCATGCTGGAAACCGTGGGCCTGTCATGGCGGCTGATGGACGAAGAACTCGCTGCGCTGGAAGCAGTAACGCCGGAAGACATCCAGCAGGCCGCCCGCACTTATTTCACCCGCTCGCGCCTGAGCGTGGCCCATGTTCTGCCCGAGGAATCTGGCGATGAGTGATCGCACCTTTATGCGCAGCAGTCTGCTCAGCCTGCTCCTGCTCGGCACCCTCAGCCTGGTCGCCTGTGACAGCGAAACCGGCGATGCTGTCGCCACCATCCCGCCCGCGCAGAACGTCGCGACACCGGTCGAATCAGGCCAGGCAATCGCCCGCGCCGCACAAGACCAGCCGCGTCTGCAATCGCTGGCCGAACTGGACGACCAGCCGTTGCCGCGCCGCAATCTGGATATTCAGAGCTGGCAGACCGAAGGCGGCGCCAGGGTATTGTTTGTCGAAGCCCGTGAGTTGCCGATGTTCGACCTGCGCCTGACCTTTGCCGCCGGCAGCAGCCAGGACGACGGCGTGCCGGGACTGGCGATGCTGACCAACGCCATGCTTAACGAAGGTATCGAAGGCAAGGACGTCACCGCCATTGCCGAAGGCTTCGAAGATCTGGGGGCGGATTTCGGTAACGGCTCCTACCGCGACATGGCCATCGCCAGCCTGCGCAGCCTGAGCGCAGCGGACAAGCGTCAACCGGCACTGGAACTGTTCAGCCAGGTGGTTGGCCAGCCGAGCTTCCCTGATGATTCGCTGCAACGCATCAAAAACCAGATACTGACCGGCTTCGAGTTCCAGAAGCAGAGCCCCGGCAAGCTGGCCAGCCTGGAGCTATTCAAGCAGCTTTACCGGGAACACCCTTACGCACACCCCAGCGAGGGCACCCCGGAGTCCATCCCGGCCATCGATGTCGCCCAGCTGCGCGACTTTCACGCCAGGGCCTACGCTGCCGGCAACGTGGTGATCGCACTGGTCGGCGACCTCAGCCGCGAGGAAGCCGAGGCGATTGCCGCGCAGGTCTCCGCTGCCCTGCCGCAGGGCGCTGCACTGTCTGCGCCGGCAGCTCCGGCCCAACCGCCAGCAACGCGCGAACACCTCGATCATCCGTCCAACCAGACCCACCTGCTGCTGGCTCAGCTCGGCATCGAACGTGGCCATCCGGACTACGCCGCGCTCTACCTGGGCAACCAGATCCTCGGCGGCGGTGGTTTCGGCACACGGCTGATGGAAGAGGTACGCGAGAAGCGCGGGCTGACTTATGGGGTCTATTCCGGCTTCAGCCCAATGCAGACCAACGGTCCCTTCATGATCAACCTGCAGACCCGTGCCGACATGGCTGAAGGCACGCTGCAACTGGTGCAGCAGCTGGTGAGAGAATTTCTCGAACAAGGCCCGACCGAGGCCGAGCTGGAGCGCAGCAAACGCCAGACTGCCGGTAGTTTTCCGCTGTCCACGGCGAGCAACGCCGATATCGTCGGTCAGCTGGGCAGCATCGGCTTCTACAACCTGCCGCTGACCTATCTGGAGGACTTCATGCAACAGGTCCAGACGCTGTCGGTCGAAGACATCAGGACGGCGATGAACAGGCATCTGAATGCGGACGGTTTCGTCATCGTCACGGCAGGCCCTGAGGTCGAGCAGCAGCCGTTGCCCGCACCCAGCGACAAACCTCTCGAACAACCCAGCGGCGTCCCGGAGCACTGATGGCCAACCCACCCATTCGCCCTTCCGCCCACGGCGGCCAGGGCCAGCTTCGCATCATCGGGGGCGAATGGCGCAGCCGACGCCTCGACTTCCCCAACGCCGAAGGCCTGCGCCCGACACCGGACCGGGTACGCGAAACCCTGTTCAACTGGCTCGCGCCCTACATCTCCGGTGCGCGAGTACTGGACGCCTTCACCGGCAGTGGCGCGCTGTACCTGGAAGCCCTGTCCCGAGGCGCCGGCATGGCACTGGCGCTGGATGTAAATGCCACTGCCATCGCCAGCCTGCGCAAGCATCTGGATACGCTCAAGTGTGGTCAGGGCCAGCTGCTGCAGAGCGACACCCTGCGCTATCTGGAAACCCAGATACCCACGCTCTTTGACCTGGTATTCCTCGACCCGCCATTCAGCAAGAACCTGCTGCAACCGGCGTGCGAGCTACTGGAAAGCAAGGGCTGGTTGGCCAACAACGCCTGGATCTATACCGAAAGCGAAGCCGTGCCTTCCAGCCTAGGCCTGCCCGCCAACTGGCGGCTGCACCGGGAAAAGAAGGCCGGCAACGTCCACTATGCGCTGTGGGAGCGCAGCGGCGAGCAGTAGCAGGCCTGGAACCTCTGAGGCGCAACCGCCCGCCGGGGTAATCACAGGGCAATTCGGTCAGACGATGGGCTCGGCAGGTCAATGCAGTGCTTTTAGCGCCAGCTGGCCGGCAATGGCCTTGGCAGGCTCACCTGCAAGCGAGAACAATGCGGATCACGCCTTCACCGGAATGTCAGCATGCCCGCCACTGTCGCCCATCTGGATCAGACGAACTCCGAGCTCGAGCGCCTGCAGTCGCTGCTCGAACAGCAGCGCCGCGCCTTCCAGGCCGATCCCTATCCGAGCGCGGCAGATCGCGCGCAATGGCTCGACGCCCTGCATCGACTGCTCGCCAGCAACCAACAGGTGATCATCGAAGCCATCAGCGCAGATTTCGGCAATCGCTCGGCGGACGAAACCCGGCTGGCAGAAATCATGCCCAGTCTGCACGGCATCCACTACGCCAGACGACGCCTGCAGCGCTGGATGAAGCCTTCGCGGCGCAGCGTTGGGCTGGCCTTTCAGCCTGCCAGCGCGAAGGTGGTGTATCAGCCACTCGGCGTCATCGGCATCATCGTGCCCTGGAATTACCCGCTCTATCTGGCCATCGGTCCGCTGATCGGCGCACTGGCGGCGGGCAACCGGGTGATGCTGAAGATGAGCGAATCCACACCAGCAACCGGGCAGTTGCTGAAGGCATTGCTGGCGCAGATTTTCAGCGAGGATCAGGTAGCAGTGGTGCTTGGTGAGGCGGACGTGGGCATCGCGTTTTCGCGCCTACCCTTCGATCACCTGCTGTTCACCGGCAGCACCAGCATCGGGCGGCAGGTGATGCGCGCCGCGGCGGAAAACCTCACACCCGTAACTCTTGAGCTGGGCGGCAAGTCACCGGCCATCGTCTCGGCGAACGTGCCGCTGGCCGATGCCGCCGAGCGCATCGCCTTCGGCAAGACGCTCAACGCCGGGCAGACGTGCGTGGCGCCCGACTACGTGCTGGTGCCCAGGGCGCAGATCGAAGGTTTCATCGAGGCCTATCGCCAGGTCATCCGCCGCTTCTACCCGCAACTTTCAGACAACCCCGACTACACCTCGATCATTAACCCGCGCCAGCAGGCCCGCCTGCAGGATTATCTGGACGATGCCCAGGCCAGGGGCGCGCGCCTGCTGCCGCTGTTCGAGCAGAGCCAGGACCGGCGCATGCCGCACCATCTGCTGCTGGATGTGACCGACGAGATGCGGGTGATGCAGGACGAGATCTTCGGCCCGCTACTCCCCATCGTGCCCTACGACGACTTGGAGCAGGCGCTGGCCTACGTCAACGCCCGCCCGCGGCCGCTGGCGCTCTACTATTTCGGCTACGACAAGGCCGAGCAGCAGACCGTGCTCGAACGCACCCATTCTGGCGGCGTTTGCCTCAACGACACGCTGCTGCACGTGGCCCAGGACGACCTGCCCTTCGGCGGCGTCGGCCCGTCCGGCATGGGCCACTACCACGGGCACGAGGGCTTTCTGACCTTCAGCAAGGCCAAGGGCGTATTCATCAAGCAGCGCTTCAATGCCTCACGACTGATCTTTCCACCCTATGGCAAGGCATTGCAGAAGCTGGTCTACAGGCTTTTCATACGCTAGGCAAAGCGCCTTCAAACGGCCCTTGAAGCCCAAATCGGGTCTGCACAAGCCGCTCGCTAGCCGCCTCCGAGACGCCAGGCATGCGGGAAGCGGGCCTTGAGACCGAGACGGTCGATACGCCACGCCTCCGGCAGGTCATCCACCCGTGCCAGCACCCGCAGGCTGCGCTCCGGGGCGCTGAACGGAGGCCGTAACTCGGTCGGCACCTGCGCGGCATTATCTACAGCCTGAACCACCACTGCCGGGCGCTGGCTGCCATCAGGAAAAATCAAACTCAGAGGCTGACCGACGGCGGCATTGGCTGCATGGCGCGGGTGCAGATAGATCCACACCTGGGCCTCACCCGCGCGCTCCAGGCGCAACAGGGGCATGCCGGGGCCAACGTTCTCGCCCGGCGCAACCATGATCTCGCCGACCTTGCCGTCTTCTTCGGCACGCAATTCGAGCCCCTGCAGGCGACTGTCCAGCCAGGCGAGCTCCAGTTCGCGCTGACGCTGGTCCGGGTCAAGGGTCGGCTGACGGCGCTGCTCAAGCTGATAGATGTCGCGCAACCGTGCGTCACGCTGATCGGTCGCTGCCAGCAGCTCACCACGAGTGGCCGCACCGGCCTCGTACAGGCGCTGCGTCTGCTCCAGCCGCACCCGTGCGCGCTCAAGCAGAGCCTGCAACAACGCACCCTCGCGCTCCAGCGCCGATCTGTCGTATTCGCTCGGCGCACTCTGTGCGGCCTCCAGCAGAAAACGCCGCGCCCGCCATTCCGGATTATCCAGCCGGACCAGCACATCACCTGCCAGAACGCGCTGGCCCGGCTGCACCAACACCTGCTGCACCTGTGCCCCGTCCCGTGCGCGCAGCTCGCCACCCGGCAGATGCAGCTGTGCGGGAGCTTCGATCAGCCAGAGCGCCAGCATCCAGCGCCCCAGTAGCCATAACAGCGGACTGACCACCGTCAGCAGGATGAGGTACCAGCGCAGCCGGAAAGCCAGGCGTTTGCCGGGCGCATAAAGCACCTGCAACCCCTGCTCCTGAGTCGGCTGCCGTTCCTTGGCGCTGGAAAACTTGATCTTCATGCTCGGTGCTCAATGGGGATAAAAGGACCAGTCCTGCCAATCGATGCCGCCAACGGATACGGCTTGCAAACGCTGCCGCCAGCGCTCGACCTGTGCCTGCAACTGCACATGACCTGTGCCGCTCCAGGTTTCCTCTGCAGCCAGTTGCGGTTCCAGGCTCTGTGCCAGGCGGAACCTCAGCGCCGGCCATCGCCGGGCGATACCTTCGGCCAGCTCGGCGCTGCGCTCGGGGTTGCGCGTATAGATCATCAGACTCACCTGCTGCACGCCCACCTGTTGCAGGTGACAGGGCACGCAGTACTCACCGGGGCGCCGCGCAACGAACCAGCGATGGTGACTGGACAGCTCCAGCGGCCAGGGGCTGACGCGCACCACCTGCGCCAGCGTATCCACCCAGTCCTGCAGGCGCTCTCGGGGAACCGGCCAGCCCAGTTGCTCGACTTCCAGATCCAGATGCAGGGCGTCGAACGGCTGCGTCGCCAGTTCGGTCAATAGATCGAGCAGCCCCTGGCGCGGCCCCGGCAAGAGCCACTGCGGATCACCGAGCAGCAGTGCCACCTCCAGCCCGAGTTCGTGTGCCTCATTGAGCGTCAATCTGAGCCCTTCGCGCAGTCGCTCGGGCTGGGCAACCTGCGTGGCGCTGACGCCGAGATAGATGCGCTGCATGCCGGCCTCGCGCAAGGCCCTCAATGCCTGGCGCCGGCTCTTTTCATCGAGCAGCTGCCGGCTGTCCCAGACATAGGCGCCTTGACGCCACACCGTCGATTCGACCGCCGCCGACCGTGGCACATTCGGCAACAGCTCCTGCCAGCCCAGCGTCAGCGGACCGAGCAACGGTGAGCGCTGGTCGCCGTCAACCAGCAGACGCAGCGCCGCATCCTGCAACCAGAGCGCGTGCCATGCCGCGATCAGCCGCAATCCGGCATAGCCGTGTTCGAGCTCCGCCGTCAGCGTGCCCAGGAATGCCTGGTCGATCTGGCTGTCACGACGCAAGCGTTGCTCATGCATGGCCAGGACCGCCGACTCCAGTTGCTGGCGCGATGCCGACAGCTCTTCGGTGGCCAGCCGCCGTGTCCGCAACGCCTGCGCAAGCCCTTGCGCCAACTGCTCACGCTCGGCATCCAGCTGCGCCACTGCTGCCTGATAACGCGCCGCGCCAAGATTGTCACGCGCCTGACCGTAGGCCAGCGGATCAAAGGGCGCCGAGAGGCTGATGCTGGCAACCAGGCCATTTCCCGGTTTGCTGCCGCCGTTTCGCTCCTCAAAGCTCTGCGCGATGCTGAAATTCGAGTCGACACCGGCATACCACGGACTGTCCCGGTTCTGTACAGCCAACTGCAACTGCTCGCGACGTTCCAACAAACGCGGATGCGCTTCAAGAGCCTGCAACCATGCATTGAGGGGCTGTACTTTGTCGGCCAGCATTTCGGCCTGTGCCTGATCCTGCGAGCCGACAGCCTGGCCGGACAGGGCCTGCAGGCTGTAGCGGGTCTCATCCAGTACCAGCCGAACTTCTGTACAGCGTCGCTGCAAGGCCTGCCAGCGACCATCCAGCAGTCCGGCTTCGGAGGCCAGCAACCAGCCACCCCGCAAACGCTCCGCCAAATGTTGCCGGGCCTTTTGCGCACCTTCGGCAAGCCCTTCACACCAGCGTTGCTCCTGCTGTGCACGCCACCAGTCGGCATAGGCACTGCGCAGCGCCAGACGCTGCTGAGCCTGATACAGAAGATACCGAGCGGCCTGTTGCTGGCGTTCGGCATCCACGCTGCGCACCGCACCCAGCTGTCGGTACAGGCTACCCAGCAAGGGGTGACGCAAACCCAGGGCCAGGTCGCGCCCGTAATAGTCGTCGCGCAGCTCTTCGGTCACCAGTTCGCGATAACGACCAACGCCAGCCGAGGCGAACCATTGCCATCCGGCTTCGGCCTCACGCTGCTGACGAAGCGCATCCAGCGCTGACAGCTCGGCTTCGACAGCACGCAGCGCCGGTGACGTGGCACTGTTGTCGAGCAAAACCGTCAACGGCAGCGCATCGGCCCGGCAGATCGCGACCAGCCACGACAATATGAAAAACGTAAAAAAGCGCGGCATCAGAACCTCTTCGCCTTGCGCAGCACCCACCAGGGCGCCATCGAGGTTTCCTCATGGCCGCGCCGGATCAGCTCGTTGAGAATCGCCACGGCGCTCCAGCAGCGCATGACGAGCATGAACAACGGAAACAGCGGCACCGCCCAGCACAGCCGGAGGTCTTCACGAGGCCGCTCGGATACCATCGCCAACAGCGCGAAATAGGCCAGCAGGGTGTTGGCCAGATAGACCAGATAAACCAGCAGGGCCAACACCATAAAGGTCGACAGCGTCAACGCGTACAGCCCGACGAAGAAGTAGCCGAGGATGATGAACGGCAGCACCAGTTGAAAGAAAAACCCGGTCAACAGCACGACCAGAAAGTTTGGCCAGCCCAGCAGGCGCGGAGTGAAACTGTGCCGATGCTTGCGCACATAGAGGAAGAACAGATCGCCATCCCAGCGCAGACGCTGCATGAGGAACTGGCGGAAGGTCACCGGCGCATCGGTATGACCGATGGCGCACGGCTCGAAGGGAATACGCAACGGCCTGCGACCGAAGTAGTTCTTGATTCGCAGGGTGAGATCCAGATCCTCGGCGGTGTGGGTATCCCAGCCGCCGATCTTTTCCAGAAAACTGCGGCGGAAGGCTCCGAACGCACCCGAAACATTATTCACGACGTTCCACTCGCTGAGACCGATCTTGGCCATCTGGATCGACAGCAGATACTCCAGCGCCTGCATGGCTGTGGTCAGCGAAGCCCGTGCGTTGCGCACCCGCAGGCTACCGGCTACGGCGGGCACGTCGGGGTCCTGGAAATGCCGGACCACATTGACCAGCATGTCGTTGTCGAACGAGGTATCGCCATCCAGGGCCATGACGATCTCGCCAGTGCTGTATGCCAGCCCTGCATTCAGTGACGAGACCCGACCGCCACGCTGCCATTTGGCTATCGGACGCAGAAAGCGGCGCGGGTAGAGGCGCGCATCGACGCGAAAATCCCGTACGGCCTGCATGGTCGAGCAGTTGACCGCCGCACCATCAACCACCGGGATCATCTCCACCTCGCCACGATAGGTTTGCTCGCACAGACTGAGTAGCGTGGTCTGCACATCGCGGCCTTCGCTGTAGCAGGTAATGATGCAGGAGACGCGCGGCAGGTAGCTGTTGCCTTCGGGCAGCACGAATGGCTTACGCACGAACCAGCGCAACACCCCAAACAGGATCACCAGATTGCACGGCACCTCCAGCAGCAGAAACGCCGGAAACAGCATCACTAACAGGTAACCCAGGCCATCAGGCTTGTTGAGCTCACCGAGAATACCCAGCCACTGCAGCCAGAAGCCTTCCATTTCAACCCAGCTCCCCGCCCAGACGTGCCAGCAGCAAGGCCGCATCCTCCTGCTCAAGCAGGTCATCCGGCGCGGTAAAGCTTGCCTGACGCAGCTGCAAGCGCCCGATATGCTCACTGGCCAGTCGCTCGACATTTTGAGCCAGCCGCTGGCGCACGACCGCAACGCCCGACGCATCGGTGTGCGGCATCATGACCCAGAGAATCTCCTCGCTGACTCGGCTGCAGCGATCCGTGTCGCGCACTGCCTCCTGCAGATGCTCGACCAGACCATCCACCAGCGCATGGCCTCGCAGCTCTCCAAGCTCGCTGATGGTCGCCGCCAGATTGACGAACCGCAGCCCCAACAATGAAAACGCCGGTTGCTTGTAGCGACGCACCTGCTGCAGCTGCCAGTTGAGCAGCTCATGGAAAGCCTTGCGGGTCAGAAGGTTGAGCTGGCTGAACTGATTGGCCTCAACCGCATTGCTGCCGTATCCCTGACGACAACGCAAACGCCCGGCCTCGGCCAGTCGATAGTTACGCACTTCACGCACGCGCAGCTTGTCCGGAGCATGGGCGAGACCACAGTCCAGACAGCGGGCCTCGATGTCCGCGTCGACGAAGAACGACTGGCAGCTGCGGCAACGGTAATTTTCCAGAGGGCGGTCATAATCGCTGCCAATATGACGCAGGCGGCTGAGGCAGTTAGGACAGAGCAGCAGTCCATCTTTCAGAAAATGCTCCTGCGGCCCGACATGCCCGCAGGTGAAGCAGTGAAGCGACGGCTGGCGGGCGATTTCCAATGTCTGGCACTCGGGACAGACATCCACATAATTCAGCCGCCCCGAGCCGCAACCGACACACAGGCGTACCCGGTCGAGCAGCTCGGCTTCCTCCAGCCAGCCCTGCTGGGTCATCAACTGCAGCCAGGTAAAGGCGTTTGGTGTCTCATCGTCCCCCAGCGCTTCAAGCAGAGGATAGTGATAATGCTGCGCTACGCTCACACTGCGGACGGCATACACCGCACTCTGTGGCCGCAACCACAGCCAGGCCAGCACCCGCGCCTCGAACCGCTCAGGCAACGCGCCCCGATTGAACAGTCCAAAACGCTCGTTCCACAGCTGCCACAATGACGCCAGAGCGCCCAGGTCTGACGGCGGAGCGCCATCACCCAGCGCCACACAGCAGGCATCCTGATCCTGGCAGCAATAGATCAGACTGAACCGATAGCGCCGGTCCATACGCAGCGCGCGCAAGGCCTCGCCGGCACGTGCCCCCGGCAAATCCAGCAGCAGAAGGTCATACGCAGGAGCATCGCGAAGGTCGGAAAGCGCGGCAAGGCGCTCGATTTCAATCGAGCCATAGGAGGCTTGTGAAACACCCAGCACAGCAATACGTGGCGAAGAGGACATGGCGGCACAACCAGTAGCGCATGGATATCAAAGAGCCACTATTGTATTACAACGCCTTCTGCAATTCGCCAGATAATCGTCACTTTTTAAATATTTTTATGCGCCACTAAAAAGATAGTCAATTATCCATCATATCTGGATTGATTCGACTACCCGCCCCGCTATAAGCACCCCGCGTAGAGCCTGCGCGACTCGTCGCCGGAAAACACACTCGCCACCCCAGCAGATACCACTTGGCCACTCAGGCTTTACGCTGCCAACACCAAGCCGCTACCATCCACCCCCCACGCATGCGTCAGGACGCCGCGATGAATCGAGTGCTGTATCCGGGAACCTTCGATCCGATCACCATGGGTCATACCGACCTGATCGAACGCGCCTCGCGCCTGTTCGACGAAGTGATCATCGCGATTGCTGCCAGCCCGCACAAGAATCCTCTGCTTCCGCTTGAACAGCGTGTCGCACTGGCCAAGGAAGTCACGGCGCATCTGCCCAACGTCAAGGTACTGGGCTTTTCCACGCTGCTGGCACATTTCGTTGTTGAACAGAAAGCCAATGTGCTTCTGCGCGGGCTGCGGGCGGTTTCGGACTTCGAATACGAGTTCCAGCTGGCCAACATGAATCGCCAGCTGGTACCGGATGTGGAGAGCCTGTTCCTCACCCCGTCCGAGAAGTTCTCCTACATTTCCTCGACCCTGGTACGTGAAATCGCCCGGCTCGATGGCGATGTCTCCAAGTTCGTTCACCCTTCGGTCGTGAAGGCACTGGCGGAACGTTACGCCAGCAAGTGAATCCCGCCCGCGACAACCGCAGCGTGCGCCGAGCAGGCTGCTGCGGCAAAATTGGCGCATCGTTCCTGGTAATCTGCGGCCCGCGCCGCCGCTGGAGTTAACAGATGTCCCTGATAATCACCGATGACTGCATCAACTGCGATGTGTGCGAGCCCGAGTGCCCGAACAGCGCCATTTCCCAGGGTGAGGAAATCTACGTCATCGACCCCAACCTGTGTACCGAATGCGTCGGCCACTACGACGAGCCCCAGTGCCAGCAGGTCTGCCCGGTAGACTGCATTCCGCTCGATGCGAACAACGTCGAGAGCAAAGATGAGCTGATGCAGAAGTATCTGATCATTACCGGCAAGGCCTGATCCCGCTCTTGCCGTTTCCGCCTGGAGCGCCTGAAAAGGCACTCCAGTCTCGCCTCAGACGCCCAGAATCAGCGACTCGTCCTGGTCGTCTTCATTTTGCAGCAGTCGCGTCAGCTCCTCCCCCGCACCCAGCAGCAGCGCGTTGCGCAAGCTCTGAATGATGCGACTGGCATAGCCCAGATCGTTCATCAGCGAGCTGGTCTGCAGACCATCGAGCTGTTTGTTGCGCACCGCCATGAAGAGGCGCTTGCGGAACTCGCCATCGAAACCGGCGGCACGGTCATCCAGCCATTGCAGACGTTCACGCCACAGGGTTTCGGGCAGCTCGGACCGGTGCAGTGCGCGCAACTCGCGCAAGGTATCCAGCAGGTGGCGACGCAGCTCGACGTAGCTCTTGCGCACGATCGATTCGTCCTGACGCAGGTAGTGACCGAGGTTCTTCTGCAGGTGCTTGGCATCCTTGACCGCATCCACCAGCTGCAACGAAACGACCTGGCAATTCATCCAGAACGTCTGATGCGCCTCATCCTGCGGCAAGTGCATTCTGCCCATGAAACTCAACAGGTCGCTGTACACACCCTTGATGTGGCGCTGATAGAGCACATCGGCATCCAGCGCATGGGCATCCGGCGGCGCGTGCAGCAGATGCTCGTCAACAGGCACCGGCTCAAGCTGCTCCACCGGCAGATAGAGCGCATGACAGATCACCTCCATGCTCAGGCGCCCCAGATGACGCAGCTCGCGCGTCACCGCACTGGCGGCGGCATCCACCGAATCCAGCGCTTCCTCTTCGAGGTAACGGGCACGCGTCGAGGTCATCTCCAGTTGCTGTTCGGGAACAACCAACTCGGCAATCAGGACCTGAGGCTCCTCCGGCTCAGGCAACCAGCGCAGCAGCAGAATGGCCAGGCGCTCCTGCCAGAACCAGAACAGCAACACGCCAAATGCATTGAACAGGGTATGGAACAGAGCCAGTTGCAGCAGGCTGTTGCCGCCCAATCCCACCAGGCCACTCGCCCATAGCACCAGCCAGTTCAGCGGCTGGAGCAAGGCAAACGTCACCAGCGCCGTACCCACGTTGAACAGCACATGCACCAGTGCCAGACGCTGGCCACTTCGATTGCCGCTCAGCGCCCCCACCAGCCCCGTCGTCACGGCAGTACCGACGTTGGCGCCGATGGCGATCGCCAGGCTCTGAGCCAGATCCACCTGACCGCTGGCCAGAGCCGCCAGCGTGAGCATCAGGGTGGCGTGGCTGGACTGCAGCACCATGGTCAGCACGGCTCCCACGGCCACGAACAGCAGTTGCCCGCTCAGGCCATCGGCCCGGTATTCGGTCAGGTCCATGCCGGCACCGAAGGCATCGAAACCCTCCTTGATGCCGTCGATACCCAGAAAGATAAAGGCAATACCCAGCACGATGCGCCCAGCCGCCCGGCTCTTGGGCCCGTTGAAGCCGGCCAGCACGCCGAACACCAGCAGCGGCAGCGCCAGCGGACTGAGGCTGATGTTCTGTCCGGCCAGGGCCAGCAACCAGATACCGAAGCTGGCACCCAGATTGGCGCCGAACAGAACGGCAATGCCGCCCGCCAGCTGGATCAGCCCGGTACTGATAAAGGCAATGGTCAGCAGCGAAACCAGCGTGGTGGACTGCAACAGCATGGTGCCGCCGATGCCGAACAACAGCGCCTTGCCGGGTGTCGAGGTGCTTCGCCCCAGCAGCGCTTCCAGCTTGCCGCCGGCAAGCTCACGCAAGCCCTCTTCCAGGCACTGCATGCCGAACAGGAACAGTGCCAGGCCGGCGCAAAGCTGCAACCAGCCCTGGCTGGACCAGAATGACCAGGATAGGACCAGCAACCCAAGAACGGGTATAGAGAGTTTGAGAAATCGACTGGACACGTTTTCCGGCTTCGCTCGCAGATTAAGGGCGACGAAGCCTACGCCAAGCACACGCAGGCCGGAAGCCCTTGCACCCCCGACCTTTGTGGAGCGCGCGGATCAGTCCTGGCGGTTGTAACCGACGCGGGTGCAGCCCAGGCAACGGGCAAAAGCCGCAGCGCCAGGCTCGACCACCAGGGCGTGTCCGGTTTCCTTGATGCCGCCGCCCATGGCAGAGAACGGCAGACTGACAACAAACACACCCGCTCCGATGACGGTTGCAGCAATCAGCAGGGGCCGTGCGATCAGCAGGTCGCCGACGATTGAAAAGGCCTTGGGCGCCTCGACGGTATACATCGGGTCGCCGCTGGCATTCTGGTGCGCCGATTGGGCATGAGCCGGCATCGCCAGCAGGCCGGTAGTCAGAGCCAGGACAACGGCAGTGGAGCGAAACACTTTCATGGTGTGATCCTTCAACTGGGCGAAACGGGGCAGTTTATTGTCGTGCCGGTCACTATAGCAGCGGCCACCGCCTGCTGATCGTGAACGCCGTCAATGCCTGCAGTGTTGATACAGGTCGCGTTTAACGCTGACAGCGGAGGCAATGGACGCTGGCGCGCTGCCCCAGCCGGGTTTCGCGCAGGGTCGAACCACAGGTCTTGCAGAACTCACCGCCACGCCCGTAAACGAACAGTTCCTGCTGGAAGTAGCCCGGCTTGCCATCACCGCCGACGAAGTCGCGCAGCGTGGTGCCGCCGCGCTCGATGGCGTAAGCGAGGATGCGCCTGATTTCCATCGCCAGCTTTAGATAGCGCGCCCGTGACACCGTACCGGCGGCGCGGCGCGGGTCGATCCCAGCCGCGAACAGCGCCTCGCTGGCGTAGATATTGCCGACGCCGACTACCACGGCGTTATCCATGATGAACGGCTTGATCGCCATGCTGCGCCCACGCGACATGCGGAACAGCCGATCACCATCGAACTCGTCGCCGAGCGGCTCCGGCCCGAGGCTCGCCAGCAGGGTGTGACTGAGTGGGTCGGCACTCCAGAGCATCGCACCGAAACGCCGCGGATCGGTGTAGCGCAGCGCCATACCCGACTCCAGCAGGACATCGACATGTTCATGCTTGAGCGGCGGCAGTTCGCCCTCCACCAGTCGCAGGCTGCCGGACATACCCAGATGGGCGATCAGCGTGCCCACCTCAGCCTTGATCAGCAGGTACTTGGCGCGCCGCTCCACCGCCTCGATACGTTGGCCGGACAGGCGCACGTCCAGATCCTCCGGGATTGGCCAGCGCAACCGCCGCTCACGCACAATCACGCGGCTGACGCGCTGGCCAACGAGGTGCGGCTCGATACCGCGACGGGTGGTTTCGACTTCAGGAAGTTCGGGCATGACATAAAAAGGCAAGACGAAAGGCCTGAGATCCTAGCACGGCAGCCACGCTGCAAGCCGCTCCTATACAATGCTCGCCCTTGCCCCCGGAGCCACGCCGATGACCCTGCCCAGCCTGCGCCTAAAAGCCAACGCCGATCGCCGCCTGCGCGCCGGTCATCTGTGGGTCTACAGCAACGAAGTGGACACCGCCGCCACACCACTGAACGGTTTCGCCGCTGGCGATCAGGCCATTCTCGAAGCGGCGGGCGGCAAGCCGCTGGGTATCGTCGGGGTGTCACCGAACAACCTGATCTGCGCGCGGCTGCTGTCGCGCGATCTCAAGCACAGCCTGGACAAATCGCTACTGGTGCATCGCATTCAGGTCGCACTGAGCCTGCGCGAGCGCCTGTTCGATCAACCCTGCTACCGCCTGATCTATGGCGACTCCGATCTGCTGCCGGGGCTGGTGGTGGATCGTTTCCACGATCATCTGGTGGTACAGCTGGCCTCGGCGACGATGGAGCGCAACAGGGACGCTGTGCTGGAAGCCCTGGTGCAGGTAATCAAACCGCGCGGCGTGCTGTGGAAGAACGACTCCGCCGCGCGTGATGCCGAGGGCCTGGAGCGTTATGTCGATACCGCCTTTGGGGTAGTGCCGGAATGGCTCGACCTGGAAGAGAACGGCGTGAAGTTTCAGGCACCGGTACTGCAGGGCCAGAAGACCGGCTGGTTCTACGACCACCGCATGAATCGCGCGCGCCTGGCGCCCTATGTCAAAGGCAAGCGCGTGCTCGACCTGTTCAGCTACATCGGCGGCTGGGGTGTTCAGGCAGCCGTGTTCGGCGCCAGCGAAGTGTTCTGCGTCGACGCCTCGGCCTTTGCCCTCGACGGCGTCGAGCGCAATGCCGCACTCAACGGCGTGGCGGAGAAGATGACCTGCATCGAGGGCGATGTCTTCGAGGCCATGAAGGAGCTGAAGAACTCCGAGGAACGCTTCGACGTGGTCCTCACCGACCCGCCGGCCTTCATCAAGCGCAAGAAGGACCTGAAGAACGGCGAAGCCGCCTACCGCCGCCTCAACGAAGCCGCGATGCGCCTGCTCAACAAGGACGGCATCCTGGTCAGCGCCAGCTGTTCGATGCACTTGCCTGAAGACGACCTGCAAAACATCCTGCTCGGCAGCGCCCGCCATCTGGACCGCAATATCCAGCTGCTCGAACGCGGCGGCCAGGGCCCGGATCATCCGGTGCACCCGGCGATTCCAGAAACCCGCTACATCAAGAGCCTGACCTGCCGGATCCTGCCGAACAGCTGATGACATTGCGGGCGGCGGGTATAAAAAGCGACATCCCGTGGAAAGCCGCGAAGGTTTTCCACCCCCCCTCACACCGATAACCGCAGCATCTGACCATCAGCCTTCCCCGCCCCCGCCGCCGCGCGTAGAATCGGGCCATTCCTCGCCACCACCCCGGCGGGCCCGTGAGCCGGGCCGCACGAGCGATATCCGCCTCGTTCCAGCCCCTGCGCCTGCACAGCCACCTGCCGTTGCACGCGGTACAGATGACGCTCACCATAAGCACCACTCGATTAGCCGATCAGCCGCAGGAATCCCTCATGCCCGATTACCGCTCGAAAACCTCCACCCACGGTCGCAACATGGCCGGCGCCCGCGCCCTGTGGCGTGCCACCGGGATGAAGGACGAAGACTTCAAGAAGCCGATCATCGCCATCGCCAACTCCTTCACCCAGTTCGTGCCCGGCCACGTGCACCTGAAGGACCTGGGCCAGCTGGTCGCCCGCGAGATCGAGAAGGCCGGCGGCGTGGCCAAGGAATTCAACACCATCGCGGTCGACGACGGCATCGCCATGGGCCACGACGGCATGCTCTATTCGCTGCCGAGTCGCGAGATCATTGCCGACTCGGTCGAATACATGGTCAACGCCCACTGCGCCGACGCCATCGTCTGCATCTCCAACTGCGACAAGATCACCCCCGGCATGTTGATGGCTGCCCTGCGCCTGAACATCCCGGTGGTGTTCGTCTCCGGCGGACCGATGGAAGCCGGCAAGACCAAACTGGCAGCCCACGGTCTGGACCTGGTCGACGCCATGGTCGTCGCCGCCGACGACAGCTGTTCGGACGAAACCGTCGCCGAATACGAGCGCAGCGCCTGCCCGACCTGCGGCAGTTGCTCCGGCATGTTCACCGCCAACTCGATGAACTGTCTGATGGAAGCCCTGGGCCTGGCCCTGCCCGGCAACGGTTCGATGCTGGCCACCCACGCCGACCGCGAGCAGCTGTTCCTGCGCGCCGGTCGCGTCGCCGTCGAGCTGTGCAAGCGCTACTACGCTGAAGGCGACGAGTCGGTACTGCCGCGCAACATCGCCAACATCAAGGCGTTCGAGAACGCCATGACCCTGGACATCGCCATGGGCGGCTCCACCAACACCATCCTGCATCTGCTGGCCGCCGCCCAGGAAGGCGAGGTGGACTTCGACCTGCGCGCCATCGACGCGCTGTCGCGCAAGGTGCCGCAACTGTGCAAGGTCGCACCGAACATCCAGAAGTACCACATGGAAGACGTGCACCGCGCCGGCGGCATCTACTCCATCCTTGGCGAACTGGCCCGTGGCGGCCTGCTGCACACCGACGTGCCCACCGTACACAGCAAGACCCTGGCTGAAGGCATCGCCCAGTGGGACATCACCCAGACCACGGACGAAGCCGTACACACCTTCTTCAAGGCCGGGCCGGCAGGCATCCCGACGCAGACCGCGTTCAGCCAGGCGACCCGTTGGGACAGCCTGGACGCCGACCGTGAAAATGGCTGCATCCGCTCGGTCGAACACGCTTATTCCCAGGAAGGCGGCCTGGCCGTGCTCTACGGAAACATTGCCCTGGACGGCTGCGTGGTGAAGACCGCCGGCGTGGACGAGTCCATTCACGTGTTCGAAGGCACTGCAAAGATCTACGAGAGCCAGGACAGCGCCGTGAAGGGCATCCTTGCCGACGAAGTGAAGCCGGGTGATATCGTCATCATTCGCTACGAAGGCCCGAAAGGGGGTCCGGGCATGCAGGAAATGCTTTACCCGACCAGCTACCTGAAATCCAAGGGGCTGGGCGCGGAATGCGCACTGCTCACCGACGGTCGCTTCTCCGGCGGAACCTCGGGCCTGTCCATCGGCCACGCCTCGCCGGAAGCTGCTGCCGGCGGCGCCATCGGTCTGGTGCGTGACGGTGACAAGGTGCTGATCGACATTCCCAACCGCAGCATTCAGCTGCAAGTCAGCGATGAAGAGCTGTCCCACCGCCGCATCGAGCAGGACAAGCTGGGCTGGAAGCCGGCACAACCGCGCGCGCGCAAGGTCTCGACTGCGCTCAAGGCCTACGCCCTGCTCGCCACCAGCGCCGACAAGGGCGCGGTGCGCAACAAGGCGCTGCTCGACGGCTGACCCCAGCTCCCTGCTTCACTCCGGGCCCGGCATATGCCGGGCCCGCTGTTTATGGTCCGGTTCGGTGCCCTGAACTCCAGCACTCCACGGAACAGATTTTCTATCGCCCTTCCCCTGCCAGATTTCCCTGCAAACGGCCCTTAGCGGGTCCGCCTTGCGTGCCAGAATGCCCACAGAAACACGCTCTTTCTTTCCTGCATTTCGTCAGAAATCAAAAATAAGCAAAAACTTATTTTTTGAAATTAGCCGATAAACAACACTTTTTAAATAGCAATCACCGCAATTCGCTGAATGTTCTCAACAATCTATAGTGTATACAAAATGCTGGTAAATACACCGCATTTTTGTCTACATTGTCTGGAACAAGAACAACAGCGAGAAAGCTCACCATGACAGTCTCATCCGCAAGCACCCCTTCGGAGAAGCGTCCAGAGGACGAGAACCTCGGCGTCGGTGCCAACCTGGCCTATGGCCTGCAACATGTGCTGACCATGTACGGAGGCATCGTTGCGGTGCCTCTGATCGTCGGACAGGCAGCGGGTCTGTCGCCCGCCGAAATCGGCCTGCTGATCGCCGCCTCGCTGTTCGCCGGCGGCGCAGCCACCTTGCTGCAGACGCTGGGCCTGCCGTTCTTCGGCTGTCAGCTGCCGCTGGTGCAGGGCGTATCCTTCGCGGGTGTGGCAACCATGATCGCGATCATCGGCAACGACGGCGCTGGCGGTCTGCCGGTGGTGTTCGGCGCGGTGATTGCCGCCTCGCTGATCGGCCTGCTGATCACACCGGTGTTTTCCCGCATCACCAAGTTTTTCCCACCGCTGGTAACCGGGATCGTCATCACCACCATCGGCCTGACCCTGATGCCCGTCGCCGCCCGCTGGGCCATGGGCGGTAACAGCCAGGCACCCGACTTCGGCAGCATGGCCAATATCGGCCTGGCAGGCTTCACGCTCGCCTGCGTGCTATTGCTGAGCAAACTCGGCAGCTCCACCATTTCCCGCCTGTCGATTCTCCTGGCCATGGTGATCGGCACCCTGGCCGCAGTGTTCTTCGGCATGGCCGATTTCTCCGGCGTACTGGAAGGCCCGGTGGTGGCCATGCCCTCGCCCCTGCATTTTGGCGCGCCGGTATTCCAGTTTGCGGCGATCCTGTCGATGCTGATCGTGGTCATCGTCACCCTGGTGGAAACCTCCGCCGACATCCTCGCCGTCGGTGAAATCATCGACACCAAGGTCGACTCCAAGCGACTGGGCGACGGTCTGCGGGCAGACATGATCTCCAGCGTGTTCGCCCCGATCTTCGGCTCCTTCACTCAGAGCGCCTTCGCCCAGAACGTAGGCCTGGTGGCCGTCACCGGCATCAAGAGCCGTTATGTGGTGGCCAGCGCCGGCCTGATTCTGGTGACGCTCGGCCTGCTGCCGGTGATGGGTCGCCTGGTAGCCGCCGTCCCCACTGCAGTGCTCGGTGGCGCCGGCGTCGTGCTGTTCGGCACCGTGGCCGCTGCGGGAATCCGCACCCTGGCGCAGGTCGACTACCGCAACAACATGAACCTGATCATCGTCGCCACCTCCATCGGCTTCGGCATGATCCCCATCGCCGCACCGAGCTTCTACCATCACTTCCCCGCCTGGTTCGAGACCATCTTCCACTCCGGCATCAGCTCGGCGGCGATCATGGCAATCCTGCTCAACCTGCTCTTCAATCACCTGACCGCAGGCAACTCGGATCAGCAGTCAGTATTCGCCGCCGCCAGCGAGCGCACCCTGCGCTATCAGGACATCGCCGTGCTGCACGACGGCGACCATTTCCGCGACGGCAAGCTCTTCGATGCCCAGGGCAACGAAGTGCCGGTAGTGAGCAGCGATGATCACGGCGCTTCCTCACGGAAAACTCCGAAGACACCACGCGCCAAAGTGACAACGGCAGTTCCGAGCAGCGGTTAAGGGTCGACCCCAATCCGACAAAAACCGAGCACCGAAGCCATAGAGACTGGGTCCAGGGCCGAAGAAGTTCAGCCCGCTAATGCCGTTCACTCAGGAGAAACGCAACCCGAAGGGCTGGGTTGCGTCGAGAACGCAGCAAAACGGGACCAAACACCTAGTCCTTCAATATCTCGCGCAACGCTTCCCTGGCTTCAGCCAGTTTGCGCTCGCGCTTTTCGATCTTCTTCGAATCGCCATCACGCAAGGCCTCCTGCAGATCGGCTTCACGTTCGCGGACTTCCTCACGCGCTTCGTCGATCTCTTCCTGCCGTTCGGTCTGCAGCCCTTCATCCGTGCAATGCTCGCGAACCTTGCCGAGCGCGGTTTCCAGTCCACCAATGCGTCCGGCATTGCCCTGTTCACGGGCGTGCTCCAGCTGGCGGAGGATGTCTGCCTCCTTGCTGGCACAGCTTTCCTGGGCGTTGGCCAAGCCGGTGACGAGCGACAGCAGTGTCATTGCGACGACAATTTTCATTCGGGGTATCCTCGGCTGGGTTTCGGTGATTGTAGTGCCTGTATCAATGCCGCCGGGCGCGCAATGGAAGCCATGACAGCACCTGCCACTGTCCGCAGCGCATCCTGGTCAGTAGAATCGCGCTCTTTTGCTGAAAGGCCGGCCATGAGCGCTCTCGAGAATCACACCGCCCCCGAAACGCCGGACGAACTGGTCTACGGGCTCAACGACCGTCCGCGCCCCTGGGTCGCTTTCCTCGCCGCGCTGCAGCATCTGCTGGCGATCATCGTGCCCATCGTCACCCCAGGTCTTTTGATCTGTCAGGCCATCGGCGTATCGCCACGCGATACCAATATCATCGTCTCGATGTCGCTGGTGATTTCCGGCATCGCCACCTTCGTGCAGTGCAAGCGCTTCGGTCCGTTCGGTGCAGGGCTGCTGATCGTGCAGGGCACCAGCTTCAATTTCGTTGGCCCGTTGATCGCCGGCGGCGTATTGATGGTCGGCCAAGGCACGCCGGTGGAAGCGGTGATGGCGGCGATTTTCGGCGTGGTCATCGCCGGTTCCTTCATTGAAATGGGCGTGTCGCGCGTTCTGCCATTCATCAAGCGCCTGATCACACCGCTGGTCACCGGCATCGTGGTGCTGATGATCGGCCTCACCCTGATCAAGGTCGGCCTGATCAGCATGGGCGGTGGCTACGCAGCCATGGGCAACGGCACCTTCGCCAATGGCGAGAATCTGCTGCTGTCCGGCGTGGTGCTGGGCGCCATCGTCGTGCTCAACCGCCTGCCGGTGGTCTGGATGCGCAGCTGCGCCATCGTCATTGCTCTGGCCATCGGCTATGCGCTGGCCGCGTACATGGGTCGTCTGGATTTCACCGGCATGCGCGAAGCCGAGCTGTTCCAGCTGCCGATGCCACTGCATTTCGGCCTGGGCTGGTCCTGGAGCCTGTTCATTCCGATGGTAGTGATTTATCTGGTGACCTCGCTGGAGGCCATCGGCGACGTCACCGCCACCAGCAAGATTTCCCGCGAGCCGGTGGAAGGCCCGCTGTGGATGCAACGGATCAAGGGCGGCGTACTGGTCAACGGCGCCAACTCGCTGCTGGCGGGTTTCTTCAATACATTCCCCAGTTCAGTGTTCGCGCAGAACAACGGCATCATCCAGCTCACCGGCATCGCCAGCCGCTACATCGGCATGTGGCTGGCCGCCATGCTGGTCATCCTCGGCCTGTTCCCGGCCGTGGCCGGCGTGCTGCAGGCGGTGCCCGAGCCGGTCCTGGGTGGCGCCGCGCTGGTGATGTTCGGCGCTGTCGCAGCGGCGGGCATCAACATCCTCGCCGGCATCCAACTGGATCGCCGCGCGCTGTTGATCATCTCGGTATCGCTGGCCCTTGGCCTGGGCTTCTCGCAGGTGCCGGAATTTCTCGCGCACATGCCAGCCGGCCTGCGCAGCGTGCTGGAGTCCGGTGTGGCCACCGGCGGGATCTGCGCGCTGGTGATGAACTGGTTTTTGCCGGAGTCACCTGACCACTCAGAAGCCTGATCGCCAGCGCGGCCAAACCTGGGGCGCTGAGCGCAGTCAAAAAGGCTTTCGCCCCCAAGGCAGACATCCATGCACATCGGCCTGATCTCCGACACCCACGGCTTGCTCCGCCCCGAGGCGCTGGCCGCTTTGCAAGGCTGCGCGCGCATCATTCACGCCGGCGATATCGGCAAGGCGGCGGTGCTGGATGGCTTGAGCGCGCTCGCGCCGCTGGATGCGATTCGCGGCAATATCGACACGGCAGACTGGGCACAGGCATTGCCCGAGCGCCTGGACCTGCGCATCGACGGCCTGCGCCTGCATGTGTTGCACGATCTCAAGGAGTTGGACGTCGATCCGGTCGTTGCCGGCATCAATGTGGTGATCGCCGGCCATTCGCACCAGCCGCGCATCGAAAGGCGCGACGGCGTGCTCTATATCAATCCCGGCAGCGCCGGCCCGCGACGCTTCCGGCTGCCCATCAGCGTGGCACTGCTACGACTGGAAGACGGCGATGCCCAGGCCGAACTGATTCGCCTCGACTGAACTGAAAGTCGATCAGCCGCGCTGCCAGGTTTCGAAACGATACGCCGGCGCCTCGCCGGAAGCCGGATGCGCCTGGCTATCGATGCGCTGCCAGCGGGTTTCATCGAACTGTGGGAAAAAGGCATCGCCTTGAGGGCTGGCTTCGATCCGCGTCAGATACAGGCGCTGGGCGCGGTCCAATGCCTGGGTGTAGAGCTGAGCACCGCCGATCAGCATGATCTCGTCCGCACCCTGTTCCCGCGCCCAGGCTTCGGCACGCTGCAAGGCGTCATCCAGGCTGGTAAAGGTTTCCGCACCTTCGAGCTGCAGCCCAGGCTGCCGGCTGACCACCAGATTCAAGCGCCCCGGCAGCGGGCGACCGAGTGAATCCCAGGTCTTGCGACCCATGATGATCGGCTTGCCGAGGGTCATCGCCTTGAAGTGCTTGAGATCCGCCGGCAGATGCCAGGGCATTTTGTTGTCGAGTCCGATGACGTGGTTTTCCGCCAGTGCGGCGATCATCGCGAGGGGAAGAGAGGTCTGATTCATGGTCGCGAGAATAACAGAGGGCCGAAGCGACCGTCAGCGGCGACTTTTCCGCATTGGCCCCGGCAGAAGGTATTCTCACAGCTGCTTTCACGACCGAGATAACGTGTGACCGCCCATCTCCCACCAACGCTTACCCCCCTCGACCGCCTCTGGCTGACCGAAGCCGTGCGCCTGCGCGAAGATCATGCCGGTCCGCTGGACGACGACGAGGCCAATCGCCGGGCACGCGCCGAGGGCGGCGAACTGCATCAGCTGATCGAACGCCGCGCACTCTGGCTGGCCCGCCGCGACGGGCTGGTCGAGGCGCTGCAACACTGGCGCCAGGGCGCTCGGCTGGCGGCTTTGGCACTGCTGCTGTTCGCGCTGCTCAGCGGTGCGGGCCTGGCCTGGGCGGCGCTGGGGGACGGGGCACGTCCGGTCAATGTGTTCTGGGCGCTGGGCAGCCTGCTCGGACTGAACCTGCTGATGCTGCTGGGCTGGCTGCTGGGCTTTTTCTTCGCCGGCGACAGCGGCGGCGCGCTGGGCCGGCTATGGCTGTGGCTCAGCGAAAAACTCGCCCGCGATGCACGCGCCGTACAGCTGGCGCCGGCGCTGCTGGCCGTGCTGCAACAGCGCCGACTCGGTCGCTGGCTGCTGGGGCTGAGCGTGCATGGCCTGTGGTCGCTGGCGATGCTCAGTGCTCTGTTGACGCTGCTGGCCCTGCTGGCCACCCGTCGCTACGGCTTTGTCTGGGAAACCACCATCCTCGGTGAAAACGCCTTTGTCGGGCTGACCCAGGGCCTCGGCGCGCTGCCTGCGCTGCTCGGTTTCAGCATGCCGGACATCGGGCAGATTCGCGCCAGCGGAACCCTCGCCAACGACTTCGACAGCGCCCGCCAAAGCTGGGCCGGCTGGCTGGTGGGCGTGGTGCTGATCTACGGCCTGCTGCCGCGCCTGCTGCTCGCGCTGTTCTGCCTGTGGCGCTGGCGTAGCGGACACTCGGCGCTGTGCCTGGATCTGCAACTGCCGGCCTACCGCCTGCTGCGTGAACGCCTGCAACCGGCCAGCGAGCGCCTCGGCATTCAGGATGCAGCACCCGCCCATCTGCATAAGCCCGATAGCGGCATTCAGCCTGTAGAGGGCGAAGGCGCGGTGCTGGTGGCCATCGAACTGGAGCCGAACCGCGACTGGCCGCCCCCACTGCCCAGCGGCATCGCCAATGCCGGTGTGCTGGATGATCGCGAGCAGCGCCGACGCTTGCTTGAACACCTCACGCGGGAGCCTGCACAGCGCCTGCTGATCGCCTGCGACCCGCGCCGCTCGCCGGATCGCGGCACCCTGGCGCTGATCGGCGAGCTATCACGCTGCGCTGCCGCCACGCGAATCTGGCTGCTGCCGGCCCCGCCCGGTGGAGTTCTGGACGACAGGCGTCTGCAGGACTGGCAACAGGTGCTGGACACGCTGGGGCTTACACACGGCGATATTGCACCGCTGAGCTGGTTGGAGACGGGCCATGACTGAACGCACTCAATGTAGGGTGGATGTCGCTTTTTACATCCACGGTTGGCAGCGGTGGATGGGTGAAGCGTCATCCACCCTACGGAGGCCCGCACAATGAGCGCGCCCCTGAAACTCGCTCTGGTCGGCCACACCAATGTCGGCAAGACCTCGCTGCTGCGCACCCTGACCCGAGACATCGGCTTTGGCGAGGTGTCGCACCGCCCCAGCACCACCCGTCATGTCGAGGGTGCACGCCTGTCGGTAGATGGCCAGCCGCTGCTGGAGCTCTACGACACCCCCGGTCTGGAGGATGCCATCGCCCTGCTCGACCATCTTGAGCGCGTCGAACGCCCTGGCGAGCGCCTGGACGGCCCGGCACGCACCGCCCGTTTTCTTGAAGGCAGCGAGGCACGCCAGCGTTTCGAGCAGGAAGCCAAGGTGCTGCGCCAATTACTCGCCAGCGATGCCGGCCTCTACGTGATCGACGCCCGCGAACCGGTGCTGGCCAAGTACAAGGATGAACTGGCAGTGCTCGCCGGCTGCGGCAAGCCGCTGCTGCCGGTGCTCAACTTCGTCGCCCAGCCCGATCACCGTGAAAACGAATGGCGTGAGGCCCTGGCCCGGCTCGGTCTGCATGCACTGGTGCGTTTCGACAGCGTGGCGCCACCTTTCGATGGCGAGCGGCGCCTGTACGAAAGCCTGGCGCTGCTGCTGGAGTCGTCAAGGCCGCAATTGCAGCGATTGGTCGAGGATCACGAAGCCCAGGCTGCCGCACGTCTGGCCGCAGGCAACCGACTGATCGCCGAGCTGTTGGTGGATGTAGCCGCCTGCCGGCGCAGCGTCACGGCGCAGCCGGAGCTGGAGCGCGGCGCGATACGTGAACTGCACAACGTCGTGCGCGCTCGCGAACAGGCGTGTGTCGAAGCGCTGCTGCGCCTCTACGGCTTTCGCCCGCAGGATGCAGCAGCAGCCGACCTGCCGCTGCTGAACGGACGCTGGGGCGATGACCTGTTCAATCCGGAAACACTGAAGCAGCTAGGCGTAAAAGTCGGTGGCGGCATGGCTGCGGGTGCGGCTGCCGGTGCCGGGGTCGATCTGATGGTGGGCGGCATCACCTTGGGCGCTGCCGCCCTGCTCGGCGCCATCGCCGGCGGCGGTGCGCAGACGGCGCGGCATTACGGCAATCGCCTGCTGGGCAAGCTCAAGGGCCAGCGTGAGCTGACCGTCGATGACAGCGTGCTGCGCCTGCTCGCCCTGCGCCAGCAGCTATTGCTGACAACCCTCGCCGCGCGCGGACACGCCGCACAACAGACCATCGAACTGGCAATGCCGCAGGCGCAGGGCTGGCGCGACGGCAAACTACCCGAAGCCCTGCAGCGCGCCCGCGCCCGTCCCGAGTGGTCGTCGCTCAACCCCGGCGCACATCTGGAGCAGCGCGAACGACAGGCGTTGCTTGAAGCACTGCAAGCAGAGCTTAGCCATGCCTGAGCCCTGCAGGGTGGAAAATCGCGTTACGGTTTCCCACCCTGCGTTCGATACGACGTCTCAGCGATCCCTGCCGCTTTCCACCTCTTCGGCCATGCGCTTGAGGCCGATATGGCGCACGTCGGTACCGCGAACCAGGTAGATCACCAGTTCGGCGATGTTTCGCGCGTGGTCGCCGATGCGCTCCAGCGAGCGCAACGCCCAGATCACGCTGAGCACGCGGGAGATCGAGCGCGGATCTTCCATCATGAAGGTGACGAGTTCACGCAAAGCGGTCTTGTATTCGCGGTCGACGGTCTTGTCGTACTGCGCCACTGACAGCGCCAGATCGGCATCGAAACGGGCGAAGGCGTCCAGCGCCTCACGCACCATCTTGCGCACCTGGTCGCCGATATGACGCACCTCGACATAGCCGCGCGGCGACTCGCCCTCTTCGCACAACTGGATGGCGCGGCGGGCGATCTTGGTGGCTTCGTCGCCAATGCGCTCAAGGTCGATCACCGACTTGGAGATGCTGATGATCAGCCGCAGATCGGAAGCCGCTGGCTGGCGACGGGCGAGAATGCGCACGCATTCCTCATCGATGTTGCGCTCCATCTGGTTGATCTGCTCATCGACTTCGCGCACCTGCTCGGCTAGCCCGGAATCGGCCTCGATCAGCGCGGTCACCGCATCGTTGACCTGCTTCTCCACCAGCCCGCCCATGGCCAGCAGGTGACTGCGAATCTCTTCCAGCTCGGTATTGAACTGCTGGGAAATATGTTGGGTGTGGCTGTCTTTACTGATCATCTGTCGAAATCCTCGTAACCGATCGTATTTGGCGATGCATGGCCCTTGGCAGAGCGTGTCGGGCAAGGCGGCGAAGCGCAGACAGTACGATTAGTACGGCAAGCTTCGCCAACACAGCCCGGCGCGCTATGACATGGCCATCAACCGTAGCGACCGGTGATGTAGTCTTCGGTCTGCTTCTTGGCCGGGTTGGTGAACAGGGTGTCCGTATCGCCATACTCGATCAGTTTGCCCATGTACATGAACGCGGTGTAGTCGGAAACCCGTGCCGCCTGCTGCATGTTGTGGGTCACGATGACGATGGTGTAGCGGGACTTGAGCTCATAGATCAGCTCTTCGACCTTCAGCGAGGAGATCGGGTCCAGCGCCGAGCTGGGTTCGTCCAGCAGCAGCACTTCAGGCTGCACGGCGATGGTGCGGGCGATGACCAGACGCTGCTGCTGACCGCCGGACAGGCCCAGCGCCGACTCGTGCAGGCGGTCCTTCACTTCTTCCCACAGCGCCGCACCCTTGAGCGCCCATTCGACGGTCTCGTCGAGCACGCGCTTCTGCTTGATGCCCTGGATGCGCAGACCGTAGACCACGTTCTCGTAGATGCTCTTGGGAAACGGGTTGGGCTTCTGGAACACCATGCCGACGCGACGACGCAGGTCGGCCACGTCCTCACCCTTGCGGTAGATGTTGGTGCCGTCGAGGTTGATGGCGCCCTCGATGCGGCAGCCGTCTACCAGGTCGTTCATGCGGTTGAAGCAGCGCAGCAGCGTGGACTTGCCACAGCCCGACGGGCCGATAAAGGCGGTCACGCGCTGTTTGGGGATGTTCATCGCGACGTTGAACAATGCCTGCTTCTGACCGTAATAAAGGTTCAGATCCGGCACCTCGATGGCCACCGGCTCATCGGCCAGACTGAGGCTGCGCTTGTCGCGGCCAAGGGCGGAAATGTCGATGGAATGGGTGTTCGATTGCATGTGTTCGCTCCGTTCGCAGCCTCGGGCTGCAAGCTACAAGCTGCGCGTTCAGGCCGACGCCTCGTTCTTCCCGAGGCTGGCGGCCTGAACCCGCGGCTTCAATCAATGATCAAGCGCCTTGTACTTCTCGCGCAGATGGTTGCGGATAACGACCGCACTGAGGTTGAGCGTCGCGATCACCAGCACCAGCAGCAGGGCCGTGGCGTAGACCAGCGGTCGCGCGGCCTCGACGTTGGGGCTCTGGAAGCCCACGTCGTAGATGTGGAAGCCCAGGTGCATGATCTTCTGGTCCAGGTGCAGGTAAGGATAGTTGCCATTGAGCGGCAGGCTCGGAGCCAGCTTGACCACGCCCACCAGCATCAGCGGCGCCACTTCGCCCGCGGCACGGGCCACGGCGAGGATCAGGCCGGTCATCATCGCCGGGCTGGCCATGGGTAGCACCACCTTCCAGAGCGTTTCCGACTTGGTCGCACCGAGCGCCAGCGAGCCTTCGCGAATCATTCGCGGGATACGCGCCAGGCCTTCCTCGGTAGCGACGATCACCACCGGCAGGGTCAGGATCGCCAGCGTCAGCGACGCCCACATCAGCCCCGGGGTACCGAACACCGGCGCCGGCGCAGCCTCGGGGTAGAAGATCCGATCCAGCGAGCCGCCCAGCACATAGACGAAGAAGCCCAGGCCGAACACGCCGTAGACGATCGACGGCACGCCGGCGAGGTTGTTCACCGCGATGCGGATGATGCGGGTGAGCACGCCCTGCTTGGCGTATTCACGCAGGTAGACCGCTGCAATCACGCCGAACGGGGTGACGATCACCGCCATGATGATGGTCATCAGCACGGTGCCGAAGATCGCCGGAAAAATCCCACCCTCGGTGTTGGCCTCGCGCGGCTCGTCGCTGACGAATTCCCAGATCTTGGCTGCGTAGAAGCCGAGCTTCTGCGGCACCGACATGGCGTTCGGCTGATAGGCGCGCACCACCTTGCCGAGGCTGATGTCCTGCTCACGCCCATCCAGGGTACGCACGCTGACGCTGTCGCGATTGAAGTCCTGATAAAGGGACATCAGACGGCCTTCCAGCGCCTGGTACCTGCTGTCCCAGTCAGCGCGCTCGGCGTCCAGCTCGGCCTGGGCGGCAGCATCCAGTTTGCCATCCAGTTCAAGCTTGCGTGTCTTCAGCCGCAACCGCTCGAGACCGTGGTTGATGCGTCCGATATCGACTTTTTCCAGTTGGCTGATTTGCCCATGCAACTGGTCGATACGCTGAATTCGACGCTGCAGCTCGGCCCAGGCGGTTTCGCCTTCGGCGACCAGGTTGCCGTTTTCCTTGACGCTGAGCAGTTCGCCATAGAAGTTGCCCCACTCGCGGCGTTCCAGCACGACCAGGTCTGCGGGGGTGCGCTCGTTGCTCAGCCACTCGCCGACGACCCAGGTGAAATCCGCACCGTAGACTTCACGGTTGCCGACCTTGAGCAGCTCGCGGGTCATGAATTCACCGCCCGCTTCGGCCACCGGCAAGCCACTGGCCGCCAGACGCGCACGCGGCACTTCCTCGGCCTGCACACGCTCACCGGCGAGCACGCGAGGCTCGCCGCCGGGCACCTGGTAATCAGCGACGATGACATCCGCCGGCCAGAAATGCGCCATGCCTCGCACTGCGATCACCGACAGCAAGCCCAGGGTCATGATCACCGCGATGGACACCGCACCGGCGTTCATCCAGATCCAGGGAGTGCCGCTCTTGATCCAGTTTGTCAGGGAATCCTTTTTCACGGATCGATACCTTTAACGAAATCTCTTCGCAGCCCATTCGGCTGCATTCTTGCCGATGCCCGCTTACAGGCTGGCGTATTTGCGGCGCAGGCGCTGGCGAATCAGCTCGGCCAACGTGTTCATCACGAAGGTGAAGATCAGCAGCACCATCGCGGCGAGGAACAGCACGCGGTAGTGAGTACCGCCCACTTCCGACTCGGGCATTTCCACCGCGACGTTGGCCGCCAGGGTGCGCATGCCTTCGAAGATGTTGGCTTCCATGATCGGTGTGTTGCCGGTGGCCATCAGCACGATCATGGTTTCACCCACCGCGCGGCCCATGCCGATCATCAGCGCCGAGAAAATACCGGGGCTGGCTGTCAGCAGCACCACGCGGATCAGCGTCTGCCAGGGCGTGGCGCCAAGGGCCAGGGAACCCAGGGTAAGGCTCCTGGGCACACTGAACACGGCATCTTCGGCGATTGAATAGATGGTCGGGATCACCGCAAAACCCATCGCCAGGCCGATTACCAGGGCGTTGCGCTGGTCGAAGGGAATGCCCATCTCATTGGTCAGCCACAGGCGCATGTCGCCGCCGAACCACCAGTTCTCCATGTGACCGCTGACTTCCAGCGAGCCGAAACCCACCAGCAGAATCACCGGAATCAGCAGCAGCGCCTCCCAGCCATCCGGCACGCGCAGGCGAATGCTTTCCGGCAGGCGGCTCCAGAGGTAGGCCGCCAACAGGATGCCGAGTGGCATCAGCAGCAACAGGGCGAAGATGCCTGGCAGGTGATTTTCCAGGTAAGGCGCCAGGAACAGGCCAGCGAAGAAGCCGAGGATTACCGTCGGCAGCGCCTCCATCAGCTCGATCACCGGCTTGACCTTGCGGCGCAGTGCCGGGGCCATGAAGTAGGCGGTGTAGAAGGCCGCACAGATGGCCAGCGGAGCCGCCAGCAGCATCGCGTAGAACGCAGCCTTGAGTGTGCCGAACGCCAGCGGGGACAGGCTCAGCTTGGGCTCGAAGTCGGTATTGGCCGAGGTCGACTGCCAGACATAATCAGGCTCGGGATAGCTTTCGTACCAGACTTTGCTCCACAGGGCGCTCCAGGAAATTTCCGGGTGCGGGTTGTCGATCACGAAGCGCTGCAACTGGCCATCGGACTCGACCAGCAACCGCGTGGCACGCGGTGACAGGGTGGCGATGGCGGCGCCTTCGGCGACAGGCTGTGTGAGCAGGGTGCGGTGCGCGGTGCTGTGGAAAAGGCCCAGGCTGCCGCTGTCGTCCAGCGCAAGAAAGCCCTTGCGACGCTCTTCCGGCAGAATCTGCGTGATGGGGCTGTCGCCCAGCTGGAAGTTGCGCACGTTCTTCAGCTCGGCCTGACCATCGGGGCTGCGCACCATGAACCACTGGCCGATGCCACCGTTGGTGTCGCCTACCAGCAGCGAGATGCCGCCCAGCAAAGCGGTCACGCTGGTGACTTCGCCTGTGCCGTTCAGCAGCTTGTAACGACCATTGAGCTGCTTGCGGCGCAGATCGAAGACATCCGCATTGGCCTTGCCACTGACGGCATAGAGCCACTGGTGGCGCGGGTCGAGCAACAGCTTGCGGATCGGCTCGTTCACCTGCGGAAGATTCAGGCGCTCCTGCTCGATGCTGCTTTCGCCCGTCAGCAGGTTTTCCGTGGTGGCGATACGCAGGGCATGCAGCGCGCTATCGGTGGAGGCGGCGACCAACAGGATCTTGCCGTTGCGGCTGATGGCGACATGGTCGATGGCGCCGCCCTGGGCATCAAGCTCCAGAGGCGTCTCGCCGAAGGGATAGTCGATCCGCGGCGAGATGGTCTTCTGGTTGTTCGGGTAGCTGAGCCTGTAGTTGTGCTCCAGCACCAGCGCCTGTCCATTATCCAGGCCCAGCACCAGCAGCCGGCTACCAGGCGTGTCCTGGGCAATGGCGGTGATGCGGGCTTCGGCCGGAAGCGGCAGACTGATGCTGGACAGCTCGCGCCCGTCCTTGAGGCCGAAGAAGCGCACCAGGCCATCAGCGCCCAGGCGCATCGCCACCTCGTTCTGCTCCTCGATGGTCAGCAGCAGCGGCTCACCGGCCTCGGCCAGCCAGGCCGGCTGCTGAGCATCGCGTGCGCGCAGCTCGGCGCCCTGGAACATCGGCATCACAACCTGGGCAAGGTAGAAAAAGATCAGGCAAATGGCGCCAAGTACCGCCAGGCCGCCGATGGAGACATACCAACGCGCCAGATGGTCCTTGAGCGCGCGAATGCGCCGTTTACGCTGCAACGCGGGAGTATTGAAGTCCAGCCGTTGCGCATCGGTGTTCGCAGTCATGGGCTCTATATCATTCATCAAGAGGGTTCCTGAGCCGCCGGGCTCTGAGGGCGTCCACTCTAATCAGAGCATGTGACAGAAAAATTACAGCGTAAACGACAAAGCCCACCGGCGCTTTCGCGTGGCGGGCGGCGTAGCCTGGATTAGCCGCAGGCGTTATCCGGGTTTCGAAGGCGCTACTAACACAGACGCTGATAAGGGCCATCTGCAGACAGCACACCCTGCCTCGCCCGCAGTCGGTGGTGGAAGCGCCTTCGGCGATTCCACCCTACGAAAAGCCATATCCAAGCGCGTCGCGGTGACCGTTGTAACGACAATGCCCGCGACGCGTGAAGCGTGGCGGGCATCGGTGCTGCAAGCCTGACGGCGACTGCCGTCAGGTCAGCAAGTGCTTACAGGCCCAGTTCCTTCAGAGCCTTGTCAGCCACGTTCTTCGGCAGCGGGATGTAGCCATCCTTGACCACAACATCCTGGCCTTCCTTGGACATCACCAGCTTGATGAACTCGGCATCCAGCGGGCTCAGCGGCTTGTTCGGCGCCTTGTTGACGTAGACGTAGAAGAAGCGTGCCAGCGGGAAATTGCCAGCCAGTGCGTTCTCTTCGTTGGCCTCGAAGGCTTCGCCACCCTTGGACAGCGGTACGGCACGGACGCTGGAGGTCTGGTAGCCGATACCCGAGTAGCCAATGGCGTTCAGGGTGCTGGAGATCGACTGCACCACCGAGGCCGAACCCGGCTGCTCGTTGACGTTCGCCTTGAAGTCGCCTTTACACAGGGCTTCTTCCTTGAAGTAACCGTAGGTGCCGGATACCGAGTTACGACCGAACAACTGGATCGGCTTGCCGGCCCACTCACCGGTCAGGCCCAGGTCGCCCCAGGTCTTGATGTCCTGCTCGCCACCGCACAGGCGGGTACTGGAGAAGATGCCGTCGATCTGCTCGATATCCAGGCTCTTGATCGGGTTGTCCTTGTGCACGAACACGGCCAGGGCGTCGATGGCGACCGGTACGGCAGTCGGCTTGTAGCCGTACTTCTCTTCGAAGGCCTGGATTTCGTTGTCCTTCATCGGGCGGCTCATCGGCCCCATGTTGGCGGTGCCTTCAGTCAGCGCCGGCGGTGCGGTGGAGGAACCGGCAGCCTGGATCTGAATGTTCACGTTCGGGTAGCTACGCTTGAACTCTTCAGCCCACAGCGTCATCAGGTTGGCCAGCGAGTCGGAACCGACGCTGGACAGGTTGCCGGAGACACCGGAAGTCTTCTCGTAGCTCGGCAGGGCCGGATCAACAGCCGCAACCGCGCTGGCTGCGCCTACACCAGCGGCTACAAAGGTCAGGGCCGCCATCAAACGATTCAGTTTCATTCCATGCTCCTAGCAAGGTTGTGTTCGAGTGTGTTGGAACGGGGGCCATTGTCTGCAGGCCGTGTGAACACTCTATGAACCGAATATGACAATCTGGTTACGGCCGGCAACCTTGATCCATATCGGTCGCTGCTGTCATATACAGCCGCTATACTCGGCTCCGCCCGCGCTACTGCGGGCCTCTTCGCGCCAGAACAACAACCGCGCCGCGAGCTCAGCCGATGAAAGATTACGAACAGGAAGATCCGATTCCCCAGGGCGACCTGGCCCTGCAACTGACAGCCCTGCCGCGCGAAACCAATGGGTTTGGCGACATCTATGGCGGCTGGCTCGTCTCGCAGATGGACCTGGCCGGCACCGCCATGGCCAGCCGCGTGGCCTCGGGCCGGGTGGCGACCGTCTCCATCGACCGCATGGCCTTCATGGTGCCGGTGGCCGTTGGTGCGCAGCTGTCGTTCTACACCCAGACACTGGATGTGGGCCGCAGCTCGATCCGCATGCTGGTGGAAGTCTGGAGCGACGACCCGGTTTCCAGCGAATGGCGCAAGGTCACCGAAGCAGTATTCGTCTTCGTCGCCATCGACAGCACCGGCCGCACCCGTTCGGTAACGCCCCGCCGCTGATCATCAGCGGCGCAGAACACTTGCGTGCCGCCTGGCGAGCCGCCAGGATTCGGCAAACCTGCATTGATGGATGTATCCGTGATCGCGCTCCTGCTCGCCCTCTGGCCCCTGTTCGCCCTGATCGTCGCCGGCTACTTCATGCGCCTGCATGGTTTTCCCAACGACGCCTTCTGGCCCGGCGCCGAGCGGATCAACTACTTCATCCTTTTTCCCGCCCTGCTGTTCAGCAGCCTGGCCACCGCGCCGCTGGACAATCCGGCCTTGCCACATTTGGCAGCCGCCGTGCTGTTGGCCCTGGGTCTGGCCTGGCTCGCCCTGCTGATCGCCCGACGCCTGCGCGGCTGGTCGGCGGCACGCTTCGGCGCCATCGCCCAGGGCACCCTGCGCTTCAATACCTATCTGGGCCTTGCAGCCGTCGGCAGCCTGTTCGGTGCTGAAGGTCTGGCACTGGCGGCGCTGATGCTGGCACTGATGGTGCCGACGGTGAACGTGATGTCGGTCTGGGCACTGACCGCCGAGCGTGGCGTCAGCGCCCGTTCGCTGCTGCTGCCAATCATCAAGAACCCGCTGATTCTCGCTTGCCTGGCCGGCGCACTGGTCAACCTGTCCGGCCTCGGCCTGCCCGGCGGAACCGACCGCCTGCTCGGCCTGCTGGCCGCCGCCAGCCTGCCGCTGGGCCTGCTGTGCGTAGGCGCGGCACTGAAGCCCCAGGAACTTGGCGGTGAAGTGCCCGCGCTGGGCTGGAACAGCGCATTGCGCCTGCTGGCCGTGCCGCTGCTGGCTTATGGCGTCGCTCTGGCACTCGGGCTGCCTGCAATGGAAACAACAATCCTGGTGCTGTTCTTCGCCCTGCCCACCGCTCCAACCGCCTATGTCCTGACCCGGCAACTGGGCGGTGACAGTCATCTGATGGCCGGCATAATCACCCTGCAGACCCTGCTGGCTGCGGCAAGCCTGCCACTGGTGCTGACGCTGCTGGGCAGCTGATTCAGTGAACCACCTGCGTCTTGAGCAGCCGTACGAGCCCTGCGACCATCATCACAGCAAAGACCAGCATCACCAGCATCGGCCCCGCATGCCCGACCTGCTCCTGCAAACCAAGCAACCCCTGGCGCACCAGCGCAAGGGTGAGGCGCACACGCCCGTCATCCTCAACCACATAGGCGCCCCGCTCCCACACCTCATACGCTGCCTGTAGCGGCAGCAACGCAAGCGGCAGGACGTTGACATCCTCCCCGGCCTCTCGCTTCGCTCGCAGCAAGCTGGAAGGCCGGGGAT
>ERZ1673962.141-NODE-141-length-59910-cov-34.838209_pt1 | contig 59910 bp, 58 predicted proteins | sample MGYA00580188_ERZ1673962 | MGnify/ENA primary metagenome ERZ1673962 (study PRJEB41334, sample SAMN05608104) | rock metagenome | biome: terrestrial subsurface; feature: shale formation; material: shale | place: USA: Pennsylvania ... | reverse complement strand
AAAAGCCGAGTATTAAAGTGACTCGGCTTTAATTCTTATGCAGATCTGAGGTTAACTAAACATGTTGTCGCTATTAATCATGGGCACAGCACTGAGGTTGATTACGCTGCAATTAAACACGAGCACTACCATTAGCGGGTGACAGTTTTTCAGTTGGGCTACCTGTTGTACCTAATTCACTACAAAATTGTTAACAATGGCTGTAGCCTTCATAAAATAGACTTGCTACATAAACGCCAATGAATATCCATAATGTGGCTATTAACCCTGAATAAACCGCAATCGTTTCAAACATCATCAAAATCCTTTTTAGGAACTAACACTTAGCTAACAAGCCAAAACCAGCTCTACAGTTATCGCAAAATGCTGGTATCTCCGACACAGAATCTCCCTGAAAGTTTACAGTTTTATAGTGCGCTAATTACTCACTTTTAAATAGGGAGGGAGGCAAACAACTGAACTATTTACTCATACACATTTTATCCTGCTTAGTGGATGCCTGATGTCTAAAATTTGATTACTTATTTGTACCTCTAAAAGCGCAGCGTCTCTTTACCCTCTTTGTGTATAATTCACTAAATTTTTTTGAACTGAGAAAAGTAAATGAGAAATAAATGAGCGGGCTTCGAGTGACGAGCAGCGAGCTTGTGAAAACAGCCTGAAACCTAATCATAACAGCCCTGAACTATAACCTTTAACCTACTCTTTCAGCGCAGCGCTTCTTTGCTCTCTTTATGCATAATTCATTAAGATTTTTTCGCCTCATGAATAAGCCATTTCTTTATTGTTGTAATTAGCCACTAATTTAATGCAATGGGTATTGGGTTTTAAAAACAAAGCGCTACAAATTGTAGCGCTTTCATTACTTATAGGTTGTTTGTTTAAACTAAAACGCGTTATTAAAAAAAGCCAAGCGGATCTTCGCTGTAACTTACTAGCAAGTTTTTAGTTTGTTGGTAGTGATCAAGCGCGAGTTTGTGAGTTTCGCGGCCTATACCAGACTTTTTATAACCGCCAAACGCTGCATGTGCTGGGTACATATGGTAACAATTAGTCCATACACGACCTGCTTCTATTTTGCGACCAAAGTGATAAGCACGATTCATATTACGGCTCCATACCCCTGCGCCTAAACCAAATTCTGAGCTGTTAGCCAGTTCAAGTGCTTCGGCTTCGTCTTTAAAGGTCGACATTGAAATAACGGGGCCAAAAATTTCTTCTTGGAACACGCGCATATCATTACGCCCTTTTAGCAGTGTAGGTTGAATGTAATACCCGCCGTTTAGCTCGTCGCTTAATTGCTCAACATGGCCGCCAGTTAATACTTCAGCACCTTCTTCTTTACCAATTTCAATGTAGCTTAAAATTTTATCAAACTGGGCTTTAGAGGCTTGTGCGCCTACCATAGTTTCGCTATCAAGCGGATTTCCACGTTTAATTTGTTTAGTACGTTTTAAAATACGTTCTATAAATTGCTCATAAATATCTTCTTGAATGAACAAGCGTGATGGACAAGTACATACTTCACCTTGGTTAAAGTAGGCAAGAATGGCACCTTCAATTGCTTTATCTAAGTATGAGTCGTCTTTTTCCATAACATCGCTAAAGAAGATATTAGGTGATTTCCCCCCAAGCTCTACCGTTGAAGGAATAATATTTTCGGCTGCACATTTTAAAATATGTGAGCCCACAGGGGTTGAGCCTGTAAAGGCAATTTTAGCAATGCGCGTACTGGTTGCCAGTGCTTCACCTGCTTCTTTACCAAAGCCGTTTACCACATTTAAAACACCTCCTGGGAGTAAATCGCCAATAATTTCCATTAACACTAAGATTGAGGCAGGTGTTTGCTCGGCGGGTTTTAATATTACACAGTTACCTGCTGCAAGTGCAGGCGCTAATTTCCATGCGGCCATTAATAATGGGAAGTTCCACGGAATAATTTGCCCTACAACGCCTAGAGGCTCATGAAAATGATACGCCACCGTGGTTTCGTCTATCTCGCCAATACTGCCCTCTTGAGCACGCAAACAACCGGCAAAGTAACGAAAGTGATCGGCGGCCAGTGGAATATCAGCGGCAAGGGTTTCACGAATCGCTTTGCCGTTATCCCATGTTTCGGCCACTGCAAGTAGCTCCAAGTTTTGTTCAATACGGTCGGCAATTTTTAATAGTATATTGCTGCGCTCGGCGACTGAGGTAGTGCCCCACTGGGTTTTTACTGCATGGGCTTTGTCGAGTGCAAGGTTTATATCGTCTTTATCTGAGCGCGGTACTTTACAAAATACCTTGCCATTAACTGGGCTTATATTATCAAAATACTGGCCGTTAACTGGGGCAACCCACTCGCCGCCAATGTAATTACCATACTGCTGTTTAAATGTGACGAGTGCGTCTGCTGAACCTGGGTTTGCGTAAATCATATGTGTGTTCTCTTGTTGTTAGCTAAAAGTCTAAGCCGAAATTTGTTAGAGTAATGTAGCAACTTGCTTTATATTTAATCGGTATTGATTGACATTAGACCATTAAGCGCTTAAAAACTTGCTTAGCTGTCCAAAAAAGTTGTCTGTGAGTCCACATTAAAAACGCTCTATAACGATTAAAAAAGGCTGAACATGCACACATCTCAGTTAAATAAAAAACGCCAACAACTTGATGTACTGATTGAAAACAAAGTGACCTTTGCTGCCGATAACTCTGAGCTAAGTATTTACGATACCTATAAAAGTGCGCAAAAAGTGGCGTTGCACTCAAACGAATTACTGTTTTGTGCCATGCTCAGTGGTAAAAAAATAATGCATGTTGAGAGCAGTCAATACCACAAAGCGTTTTTACCACATGAATCGTTTGTATTAGCGCCTGAGCAAAGCGTGCTGATTGATTTTCCGCATGCATCTATGAACGCACCCACCACCTGTTTAGCCATTGAAATAAGCACCGATAAAATAACCAATGTGGCTAATGCGCTTAATATGCAGCAAAATTTTGCAAACGATGCCTTGTTTGAATACAACCCTAATTTAGTGCATACCCAACATAATACTCAAACGCAGCAGTTATTAGAGCGCATGGTGCATTTATTTAGTGAGCAAGGCGCTGAGCGACACTACTTAATTGATTTATCGTTAAACGAATTGATCACCCGTTTATTACAACAACAGAGCCGTGATTTATTGCTGGCAAACTGCGATAAACTACGCCTAAAAAGTAACGTGAGTGATGCACTGCATTATATTGAAGAGCATTTAAGCGACACACTCGACATCGATACCTTATGCAAAATAACCTGTATGAGCCGTAGTAAGTTTTACCAGCAATTTAAACTTGCTTTTGGTACTAGCCCTGCACTTTGGCAGCAACAACTTAGGCTTAAAAAAGCCCGCACGCTTTTATTAGAAGGCCACGCTATAAGCAAGGTGTGCTACGACCTTGGCTTTAATAGCGCCAGTCATTTTAGTCGTTTATTTAAGCAAACTTTTGGTATTGCACCAAAAGCGTGTCGCCACTAACCTAACACAACAGTTTTTGTTATATTAAACAGCCTAATATGCTAGATTGTTTGCAATGTTGTAAGTAGTAATGAGTCACCGATGAGTAAACCCACCCGCTGGACATTAAAGAGTATTGCCAAAGAATTAGGTGTGTCTAATGCTACGGTATCAAATGCGTTTAATCGCCCTGACCAACTCTCTGCTAAACGCCGCGAAGCCATACTTAAAGCGTGCAAAGAGCTGGGGTATTATGGCCCTAATAAAGCGGCGCAGTCTTTGCGAAGTGGCACGTTTAATATTGTTGCATTAGTCCTTCCCGATAGCGTGGAATACATGGTATCAGACCCTGTTGCGAGCAGTTTTATGCGGGGAGTAACCTCGGTACTTGAAAAAAACAATATTAATGTTTTATTGTTTTCAGGCAATAGTGACAACCTCAACAGCGTTGTTGATTTTGTCGATGGTTTTATTTGTTATGGTCGCCCGCGCAATAAAGCACTAGTAGAGCAACTAAAAACAGTCTCTAAACATGTGGTGACGGTTGATTTTGACATTGCCCGTAACGCCTCAATTAATGTTAATAACGAGCAAGCCAGTTATGAAATAGCCAAACATGTTTTGCATAATCAAGATGATAAAGTGGCTATATTAGGTTTAAGATTACTTGATGAAAATGTATTGTGCCGGGTATACGAACATCACGAATTTGAAACTGGCCAATCTATTTCGCATCAACGTTTGCGTGGTTATCAACGCGCCTTAAGTGAAGCTAATATAACGGTTGCCGACGACCGCATTTGGAATATTCCTGAAAGCAGTGAGCGCTTTGCAAATATTGCCGCAAAAGAGGTATTAACAGCTTCCCCTCGCCCTAACGTGATTATATGCATGAGCGATTTAATTGCCCTTGCCACCATGCGAGAAGCCATAAAACAAGGGATAAAAATAGGCAGTGAGCTGCGTATTGTGGGGTTTGATGGCATAGAAGAAGCCGCTCGTTTCGTACCTCGCCTCACTACAATTCATCAAAATAGCCAAGAAAAGGGCGTTATGGCTGCTAACTTATTTATTTCTAAAGAAGAAAAACAATATGAAGTAGGTTATACACTCGATATTGGTGCAAGTAGCTAAGCACTGCTAATAAAGCAGATAAAAAAGCCAAGCAGAAGCTGCTTGGCTTTTGGTTTTCAACAAATAAAGTTATTTAAGCCAATAAGTTTTGTAAGTTTAGAGTGCTTTCTTGAGTGCCATTAACCTGCGTAATAAGTGCAGTACGGCTTGCAAAGTCAATCCTCAATGAAATTGATTGTTGTTCAAGCTTCCACATTAAACAACAAACACTTGCGCCGCCTTGAGCCGAAAATTCACCTGCAAATGCGGGATGTTCATTACGCATTTTAATTAGCTCTATGAGCCCTTTTACTACCGGTTTATTAAGGGCTTGCTCTATTTTAGCCGCGTTCAAATATGGGCGATTTATATCACGGCCAACATTGGTTTTTGCTAACAGTTCCATATCGTTTTCACAGGCAAATAAGCCGCCGTAATAAACTTGCGGTACACCTGGCGCAAAAAATTGAATTGCGCGCGACAGTAAATAGTCAAAATCATTAGCGCCTAATGCATTGTAATAAGTACAGTTTACTTGATATAAATCGACATTACTTGCAGCCGCGCCTGTTGCTTGGCGGCTTTGATTGTTACTATTTGCATGCATGGTTTCTACTAGGTTATCAATTTGCTCTGCATTTAATAAGCCTGGTTTTTCACCCATTGGGCCTGCATCAATAATGCCTATGCCATCATGGGTGTCTAGTACCGTTAAACAGTTACGCGGCGATATTTTTAGCCATTTGAGTAATGCATCCGCATTGTTATTAAACAAGCTATGTAGAATTAGTGGTGGCAACGCAAAGTCATAAACCATATTAACGCGCTTAGCTACATCTACTTGTGTTTGATAATGGCTATGAATTTCTGCAATGGTTTCCATGCCTAAATCGTTGGCTTGCTTTGATAAGTTATCTAAGTAGCCAAACGTTTCATCTAGCATAAAACAATTAGTACCCGCCTGCTTAATAGCATAACCCGCTGCATCTAAACGAATAATATTAACGTTGTTAGCAGAGAACTTAGTAAGTACATTATTTAAATACGCAATTCCCGCCTCTACTTTTACGTTTATATCAATTTGATTGTCTGTAAAAGTGGTCCAAAAATCATACGTTTGACCATCACCGCATTTCATTGGCGTAAAACAACTGCCTGGGCGTGGACGGTAAATAGCTTGCTGCTCAGCCTCGCTCATACCACTGGGAAACACGTCTTCTTTGGTTAAAAATAAATCCCAAAATGCTGACGCTTTACCTTTAGCCAGTACATCTTGAAACTGAAAAGATTGCGCCGACACATGGTTCACTATTAGATCAGCCATTAAATCATGGTCTTTACCGAGTGCCTTTATGTCGTCCCAAGTACCGATTCGAGAATCAACTTCACTATGATCAATCGGGTCAAAGCCTGCATCGCTGCCATCAATTGGGTTATAAAATGGCAATAAGTGCACACCACCAAAAACGCCCTCTAATGGGCCATGTAAAAGAGTGGTAAGTGCATTTATATCTTGGCCAGTAATTCGATCAGCGTATGTGATCAATTGAACTTTATTCTTCATCATTATGTGATTACCATGTTGAAACTTAATCGATTAAGATATATCTTTAACTAGCACGTACGAATTTACAAGTTATTTTTATAAATTTTACATACAAATATCGTGGCGACATTAATACTATAATCAGTAACTGACTGACTTACTGAGTGTTAAGAACGCATTTAACGAGGAAAATCACATGACAAAATCACACACACACGTAAGCAGCGATCCGTTGCAACAAATTCGCTGGCTCACATATATGATGTTTTTTATGTTTGCCATGACCTCCGATGCCGTTGGCATGATCATTCCCGAGCTCATAACTGAATTTGGTTTAAGCATGACCCAAGCCAGCGCATTCCACTATGCGCCTATGGCACTCATTGCCTTTAGCGGATTATTTTTAGGCTTTTTAGCCGATAGCCTCGGGCGTAAAAAAACGATTATGCTTGGGTTATTAATATTTTCTGCGAGTTGCTTTTTATTCGCCATTAGTAGCAGCTTTATATTTTTTGTTTTTTTGCTTTGCTGTATTGGTTTAGCTATTGGCTTATTTAAAACCGGCGCTTTGGCGTTATTAGGCGATATTTCTCATAGCAACGCAGAGCACACTAAAACCATGAACAAAGTAGAAGGCTTTTTTGGTATTGGTGCCATTGTTGGACCTGCACTTGTTGGTGTATTACTGGTACAAAATGTAAGTTGGACTTATTTATATATTATTGCCGGCATTATGTGCTTAATTTTAGCGTTTTTAGCGTGGCGTGCAGAGTATCCAAGCGTTGTTAAAAGCACTGAAAAGCCCGCTTCACTTGCTACCACCATGAAAATGATTAAAAACCCCTACGCGCTTGGCTTTTCGCTCGCCATTGCGCTTTATGTTGCAACCGAGGTTGCCATTTACGTATGGATGCCGACGCTGTTAAAAGACTACACAGGCTCTTGGCCCCTTTTGGCAACCTATGCACTCACCATATTTTTTATACTGCGTGCCGCAGGGCGTTTTATTGCGGTGTGGTTATTAAACCGCTATAGCTGGCAAGGTGTTATGGCTTACTTAAGTTTAGGTATTGCACTGTGTTATGTGGGTACTTTAGTCGGTGGCGTTGATTGGGCTGTTGGTTTATTGCCGCTTTCAGGGTTATTTATGTCGATGGTTTACCCGACCTTAAACTCCAAAGGAATATCGTGCTTCCCGGTACAACAACATGGCGCAGTTGCTGGGGTTATATTATTTTTCACTGCACTTTCAGCCGCATTAGCGCCTTTATTTATGGGTATGATCAGCGATTACTTTGGTCATGTACGTTATGGTTTTTACCTTGCAACCGGCTTTGCCATTATTTTATTTTTAGCGATGCTGTTTAACTATTTCCGTGACCCATCAGCCTGCGCTTTACAAGAGAGCAACCTAATAACTGAGTAAATCAACAAATTGGGGGCTAAAAAAACACTATATAAATCAATAGATGAGTAAAAAAACAGCAAATAAAGAATAAAATAATTTGCTTATTGTAAAAGATTTGTTATTTTTACTTAATCGATTAAGTAAAAATAACAAACCCCTTCGGGCTCACAAAACGAGGCGTTCACATGACAACACACAACACACCTTTATATTTAATGAGTGCTTTAGCGCTGGCTGTAAGCCAAGGCGTTTATGCACAACAAGAAGAGCAAAACACACAAGCGCAAGCTAACAAAGGTCTTGAGACTATCGTTGTAACCGGTGTACCACGTCGTACAACCATTATGGCATCAAGCTCATCAGTGAGCAGTTTATCGCTTGCTCAAGTTGAAGTATCTACACCGCGTTCAACTGCTGAAGCGTTTAGAATTATTCCGGGCGTACGCTCAGAATCAACCGGCGGTGAAGGTAACGCAAACATTGCTGTACGCGGCTTACCTGTGGCCTCTGGTGGTGCTAAGTTTTTACAATTACAAGAAGACGGTTTACCCGTTATGCAATACGGTGATATTGCTTTTGGTAACGCTGATATATTTATGCGCCTAGATAATACCGTACAAACTATCGAATCAATTCGTGGTGGTTCGGCCTCGACTGCAGCAAGTAATGCACCGGGCGGCATAATTAACTTTATATCTAAAAATGGTGAAAACGAATCAGGCAGTGTTTCTACAACACTGGGCCTTGATTACGACACTATTCGTACAGACTTTGAATACGGCACTTACCTTAGTGATAGCGTACGTTTTCATGTAGGTGGTTTTGTGCGCCAAGGTGAAGGCCCGCGTGAAACAGGTTACACATCAAATAAAGGTGGGCAAATTAAAGCCAACCTTACCAAAGACTTTGAAAACGGTTACGTGCGTCTTTATTACAAACATTTAGATGACAAAAGCGTGGGTTACTTACCAATGCCAATGTATGCAAATGGTGACTCAATCCCAGGGTTTGACGCACAATCAGATACCCCACACTCGGCATTATTTACTAAAACAGTGCGTTTAAATGGCGAAAATCAAATTAGCAGCGGCGATATTCGCGATGGCATGAACCCGCAAGTTGACTCAGTGGGTTTTGAAGCTGTATTTGACTTAGATAACGATTGGCGTATTGAAAACCGTTTTCGTAAATCCTCTGTTAGCGGTAACTTTAATTCACTTATTCCTGCTGAAGTAGGTAGCGCGACTGCTATTGCACAAAGTATTGGCGGCGCAGGTGCAACGCTTAGTAATGCAAATACCGGAGCTGCATTTAATGACGATTTAGCCATGCGTATTCATACGTTTGACGTCACAATGAACGACTTTGACTCTATTGTGAACGACTTCAAACTAACTAAATCACTAAGCGATGATACAAGCGTTACGTTTGGTTACTATGCTTCAACGCAAAATATTGCTATGTCATGGTTATGGAACTCTTACCTAATGGAGCTTAAGGGCGATAATGCGGCGCTACTAAATGTAACAGCTGCTGATGGTACAGCGTTTTCTGAAAATGGTTTATATGCATACGGAACGCCTTTTTGGGGTAACTGTTGTCAGCGTGATTACGATACAGAATACGATACCCGCGCCCCGTACGTTTCATTTTCAACAAAAGTGGGTGATGTAAGTATCGATGCCAGTGCTCGTTACGATAGTGGTGAAGCACGCGGCAACTATGCAGGTGCCGTTACCTCAACGGTCGATATGAATCGCGATGGAGTGATTTCAGTTCCTGAACAAAATGTAGCAGGCATTGATACCGCAAATGCTAGCCCAGTAAATTACGATTGGGATTATGCATCCTATTCAATTGGGGCTAACTACCAAATAGATTCAAGCCTTGCGACATTTGCAAGACTGAGTAAAGGTGGCCGCGCAAATGCTGACCGACTTTTATTTGGTAAAGTACGCGCTGACGGTTCGGTTGCTGATGAAGATGCCGTTGATGAAGTAAACCAGTATGAATTTGGGGTTAAAAAACGTTTTGATTCACTCTCAGTTTTTGCAACAGCGTTTTATGCAGAAACAGAAGAGCAAAACTTTGAAGCAACATCGCAAACCTTTTTTGACCGTGAGTACGAAGCAAAAGGGATTGAAATTGAATCAACTTACTTCATCGATGCATGGGATTTTCGTGGTAACTTAACATGGACTGATGCAGAAATTGCTAAGGATGCACTTACACCTGAAGTGGTAGGTAATACGCCACGCCGCCAAGCTGATTTAATCTACTCTTTAATGGCTCGTTATAGCTTTGATAAAGGTGCTGCCGGTGTCAACTTTATTGGTACTACTGATGCTTACGCTCAAGACAATAACGACCTTAAATTTGACGGTTACACTCAAGTAAATGGCTTTGTAAGTTACGATTTATCTGAAAACCTTAATATTGCACTTAATGTAAATAACTTATTCGATACGGTAGGTATTACAGAAGCTGAAGAAGGCTCAATTCCAGATAATAACATTATTCGCGCCCGTACTATTAATGGCCGCACAACATCAATAACGCTTAAATACGCGTTTAACTAACCATCTTTAGTGTAACAAGCGCTGAAGCTATGTTTTTCAGCGATTGTTACACTAACTTTAATTAGTTTTAATAATTCTCCCTTGAATTTTGACCTAGCTCTGCTGGGTTTTTTAGGATTTACACTATGACCAAATTACTTAGCCTCGGCGAGCTACTTATTGATATGCTGCCACAAGATTCTCAAAACAGTGCTTATTTGCCCATTGCAGGAGGTGCCCCTGCCAATGTAGCGGTAGGTTATGCAAAGTTAGGCGGCAAGGCTGCTTTTTGTGGCGGTATGGGTGATGACTACTTTGCTAAACAATTAAGTAAATCGCTTGAGCAATATAAAGTAAGTACAGAGTACTTATTTACGATTAAAGACTCTCAAACGGCCGTGGTTATTGTGAGTTTAGATGAAACCGGTGAACGCAGCTTTAATTTTTATCGCCACAATACCGCCGATTTACTGTTAACGAGTGATCACTTAAGCCATATCAAATGGGATGAATTGAGTACCCTACACTTTTGTTCCAACACGTTAACCAATCCAGCCATTGCAAACACCACCGTGTGTGCTTTAAAGCTGGCTAAAAACAACCATAAACTCGTTAGCTTTGATGTAAATTTACGCTATAGCTTGTGGCAAAATAGCAATGACATTGAACACAATGTACATGCGTGTTATGCCTATTGCGACATTGTTAAGCTATCGCGTGATGAGCTGAACTTTTTAGCTGAGCAAACACAGCAATCACCTGATGATTACTTACAGTCTATTTTAAATATAGGTGTAAAATTGGTATTTTTAACCGATGGCCCTGCACCGGCAATGGTTTACCATAAAGGGTTTATATTAAATGAATCGGCGCCAATCATTAATGCTGTGGATACTACCAGTGCCGGTGATGCGTTTATTGCAGGCGTGTTATATTATTTAAATCACACCGATGAAAATAGCTCGCTTATCGAAAAAATTAATAATGAACACCTAGTAAAACACGCTTTAAGTTTTGGTTTGCGTTGTGGCTCTAAAGCCTGCTTAGCCAAGGGGGCATTTCCCGCATTACCTACACTTCAAGAGGTATAATACCAATCCGCAATAATACTTAATCATTTTACGAGGCTAAACGTGTCGCTATCTGCGTTAAAAAATTCTCATTTAGAACAACTAAATAGCAAATTTTTTGCCTAGCTATCAACACGTTTTTCCAGCCTCAAAATAGATCACTTAATTAAGCGAATTGATATAAATACTTTAAAAATAAAAGCCGATTATGGTCTTTATTTAAGCATCCGCTTCTTCATCATTACTTTTTAACCATTCTAAAGCCGCAGTGGCGTTCTCAAAATATTGAATTTCACCTGATACAAACCAACTGCCTAATTTAGCGATGGTTGATTGCCAGTCCTTGTTGCCGTATATGGCTATTTTTTTAAACTCTTTGTTATGTTTTAAGCCAAGTTTTAAATCATCCCATGCGGCTCTAAGTTCCCAGCCATCAAGCTCAGTACCATCTATGAGTACATTAACAATAGGATGTTTAACTTCGCCAAGCGCAGAGTCAATCATCGGCGTGATCACCTCATAATCTTTGTGAGTGAGTGTACCTATAGCTTTTAAGGTTAAAAAAAACTCGCAACCAGAGCGCTCAATACCAATAGATAAGCCGTGTGTTAAATTTACCATAACCCGAACTCCACAATAATATGAGCATCAAGTATAGGTGATAGCTTATTAACCAATAGTGAAGTAGATCAAAAAACAGGCACATCACTTTTATTGTGCCCATTTTAATTAAATGCTTAATTATGCATTTTTAAGCCGTGCTATTTGATTTTCAACATCTGTTAAATGACCGATTTTAAGCCACACTCTGGCTCCTTCACTGCCTGCTGTTGCTTTAATTTCGCTGTTAGGCGGCACTCTTAACCAGCTGTGCTTTACTAATGTATCGCCCTGCTCTTCAAGCGAGCCTTCAAGAACTAAAAGCTCGCCCCCACCTAAGGCGTTTAACGATATTTCACTGTTAGGTGCAAATGCTAAAATACTCACCTCTTCAAAGGCATCTTTATAAAGAGAAACTACATTTACATTACTAAACTCAGGGTGAGGAACGCTGCACATGGTATTAGTTTGCAAGCGAACATGCTCTCTATCCTCTGGCTGAAACTGCCATAATTTCACAAATATCACGCACCCGTTTTCAGAGCTTGGTGTATGTTTTGACTCAGGCGGATTGCGAATATAAGAGCCCTTGGGGAAATCACCATGTTCATCTTGAAAAACACCTTCAAGCACAATAAATTCTTCACCGCCGGTATGTGTATGGGCAGAAAAATGGCTGTTTGGCGCATAACGTACAATGCTGGTTGCGCGTGCAACCTCATTGCCCACTCTATCAAGTGGACGCCTATCAACACCCGCCATCGGTGAGGCTATCCATTCTAACGATTCGCTATGTACAACAACACGTTCGCTAAAATCAGCTGCAATTTTCATATTTGACTCCATATCTAAGCGGCAATACTTGGACGCTGAGCGACCTTTTCTTGCCATGCTATTAAATGTGATAGCTCACTAGGAATAGCTATTTTTGCAAAGCCTGCAAACACCAGACCGGCGTACAAAGTAATATCTGCAACACTGAAATTCTCACCAGCAACATAAGCAGAGTTAGCTAATACGTTATTAAAATAAACAAAGCCTTGGCGCGCTTTTTCACCTTGCTTTTCTCCCCAAGCAACATTTTGATAGGTTTCAAGCGCTGGGCCTAAACCATCCGTTGCATGATGAAAGTAAGTGGCTACAGCATCAAGTACCATTGACTCCGCACGTTTTTGCATCATATTAATCACCGCACGTTCTTTTGCCTCAACACCGGTTAATGAAGGGCCTGCAAAAGCGGTATCAATATATTCAGTAATCGCGGTGCATTCTGCGATGAACGTTCCATCATCTAGCTCTAAAACAGGTACGCCTGCTAAGGGGTTTTTAGCTAAAAAAGCCTCAGTACGGTGCTCACCATTTAATAAATCGACAGCAACAAACTCTACTTTATCAGTCGCCTTTTTTTCAGCAAGCGCAATACGTACACGTAATGGATTAGGAAAGTTTTCTACATCATAAATTTTCATAATTATCTCTTTATATTTTTAATCACAGTTTGAGCTAATACTGGCAAGAATAAATTACCTACCTACTGATAGGTAATTTATATTAAGATCTCGACCTTTGCAAACTAAAAATAAAAGAGCTTGAAAATAACTACCTACTGGTTGATAATTTTTTGCAGCGATATGAAGGAAGTTTAAAATGACAAAAAAAGCAGCCCTGTTAAAAGCAGCAGAAAACAAAGTTAGACTTGGTGGCTATAGCAATTTTAGCTTTAGAGAGTTGGCCAATGAAATTGGTATTAAAAGTGCCAGTGTGCATTATCACTTTCCAACTAAAGCTGATTTAGGTGCAGAGCTTGCGCATCAATATACCGATGCCTTTATCGCTGTACTTGGTGAACCAGAGGCACACAAAGCAAACGGTAAAAACCCTATTGATATTTACACTCAGTTATTTAGAAATGCACTCGTGATTGATAAAAAAATGTGTTTATGTGGCTTGCTCGGCGCAGAAAGCGACAGCCTACCTGATAAAGTGCGGGTTGAAGTTCAGCGGTTTTTTAATAAAAATTTAGCCTGGTTAACCCAAGCACACGCTGTGAATGGTGAAGAAAACCCTGCTCGCGCGGCAATACAAACAGTGAGCTTATTAGAGGGGGCGATGATGATTAGTAAAACCCTAGATGATATCAGCTACTTCGAACAAGCCACTTTTTAGCGATTGGTGATCAAGTATAAAAAAAGCGAGCCTTTATAAGGCTCGCTTTTACATTTTTGAGATTACGATTTATTAAGCCGTACGCACTTTATGCTTTGAATGCACAACAGCTAATACAATAAACCCTATAACAGCCACCGCTGCACCAATCGGTTTACCTAAATCACTTGATAAGTTTAACCCTATTGCCGCAGTCATTATGTATGACAAGGTCACTGCTGTAGCGATTACTGCTGGTATGCTAGTGATCCAGTGGAATGTACCACGGTCAAATAAGTACTTGGTCGCAAGCCACAACACACTGGTAGAAAGCAGCATATTTGAGAATGCGAAGTAGCGCCAAATCACAGAGAAATCGAGCTTAGTCATAAAGTAGGCAATGGTTAAAATAGGGATTGCTAGTAATAAACGATTACGTAAACTTTGCGGAATACTAAACGCATCAACCACGGTCAAGCGCAGTGAACGAAACGCCGTATCGCCTGAGGTAATAGGGAAAACAGCAACAGCAATAATTGCCATAATACCGCCAAATACACCTAAGTAGCTGTTTGCAATATGGTTAACCACCAAACCTGGACCGCCTAAATCAAGCATAGCTTTTAAACCCGCATAGCCTTCAGGGAAGGCAGCAATACCCGCTAATGCCCATACACAACCTACAATGCCTTCACACATCATCGCGCCGTAATAAACTGGGCGTACGTATTTTTCATTGGTTAAACAACGGGCAATAATAGGTGCCTGCGTTGAGTGAAAACCACTAATAGCACCACAGGTAATGGTTATAAATAGCAGCGGCCAAGTGGGCAGTCCATCAGGATTTGGTGCTAAGAAGTCATGAGCGTGATCGGCCTCAAAGTATGCTAAAAAGTCGCCCGCTACTGGTAAATGCGGTGCGTTTATTAGCAGTGATACCGCAATAGCTACTGTCATCACAATCATTAACAAACCAAAAATAGGGTAAAACTTAGTGATGATTTTATCAATGGGTAATAACGTGGCTAAAAAGTAGTAAGCTAAAATAGCCAAAACCCAAAAGGTATTATTTGCAAATATTGTATCCTTAAATATATCAAGGTTACTTAATAATCCTGCCGGGCTCATAATAAATACAACACCAACAAAAAATAGTAGCATCGCAGTAAAAATAAGCATAAAGCCTTTAAATACAACGTTGTAGTAGTGCCCTGCTATTTCCGGTAAGCTTTTCCCGTCTTCTTTTATACTCATTACTCCTGAGAAGAAGTCGTGTACAGCGCCACCCAAAACATTACCAAGCACAATCCATACAAGCGCAACCGGACCATATAATGCACCCAATATTGGGCCAAATATGGGGCCTACGCCTGCTATATTTAAAAATTGAATCAAAAATGCACGAACAGGGTGAATTGCAACGTAATCAACACCTTCGCTAAAGCGTTTTTGTGGTGTGTCGACCGTTGAATCCATGCCCGCTTGCTTTTCAACAAACGGGCTATAAAACTTATAGCCTAATATTAAAATAGTTAGGCAAATAAAAAAGATGATCATAAAGCACGCTTCTCTTTTTGTATGTGTGTATAGGGCCAAGTATTGCAGCCCAAATTTTAAAATAACAATTGAACGTAGCATATGAAAAAGCACGCAACAATGAGACGTTTGGCTAATGCTCTGGCAAAATCAAATTTATTTAAAAAAATAAAACTAAGTAACAGCATAAGTTACTTATAAAAAAGCGTTAAAAAACGTTAAAAGTGCTTATATTGCGACTAAAATCTATACGCCAATTTACAACAATAGCTACACCTGAATAATTAATTAGCCTACGATAAACATTATTACTACTTTTAATGTACTGCCGTTGGCCTACGTGGCTTTATAAAAAACAAGGATGCCCTCAATGACACAGTTTACTACGCCCGATTTATACGATGAACATCGCGACCATGTGCAAGTCGCTGACAGTGGCTTGCAACACTTTGGTAATAAAACTCTCTTTTATGGTCAAGTAGTGACTGTCACCTGCCCAGACGATAACTCGTTTGCTGGCAACATATTACATGAAAATGGTAAAGGCAAAGTGTTGGTTGTGGATGGCTTTGCTAGTAAGCGTTTTGCCTTCATTGGCGATATGATTGCAGAGCGAGCCCTAAAAAATGGCTGGCAAGGCATTATTATTAATGGTTGCTGCCGCGATATTGAAATTCTTGCCACGCTTGATTTACCCGTGATGGCGCTAGGCGCTACGCCGCGCTGCACCACTAAGCGCGGCTTAGGTGCCAAAGATCACCCGGTTAATATGTTAAACACCACAATTAATACCGGTGATTGGGTGTATGCTGATGTCAATGGGTTAATTATTAGTAATAAAGCCTTGTTTTGAACAATCAAAGTGACTGTTCGCGATAAAAAAAAGCAGCTCGAAAGCTGCTTTTTATAAAATCAAACAATAAGGTTTTACATTAAAGTGCTAACCATACATCGGTTACGCCTGGCTCGTGGTATTTAAATAACCAATCCCTTCAAACTCTTTAGTGCCGTATACGTTCCATTGTGTTAATTATGAGTCTAAACCGGTGTCAAATAAGGCAGCATTGTCCCCTACATGTGAGTTCCATGCGCCATGTAAGTCGTAAGACATAATGTTTACATAATCCAGGTATTTAACCGCTTGAAAGGTTTCCATACCTCGTAGTAAATAACCAGAAGATGGAGACGCAATAGTGAGTAAATAGTGCTTACCTGCGACTTCACCTGCACGGTCTAGCTCTTCACGTACTTTTTTCATTAGCACTTGGTATGAGGCATTCAATCCTGCACGGCGCGCGTTGGATATAGGAAAATCATCGGGGTGACCTGAGTCGTTCATTGAAGATGGGTATTCATAATCAATATCAACGCCGTCAAATCCATATTTTTCAATAAACTCAACGGTGCTTTTTGCAAATGCATTAATACCTTCATAATTGACTGAGCCATCAGCATGGGTGGTCATGGTATAAAAGCCACCACTTTCAACGCGGCCGGTTTCATCAAAATACCCCCCCCTTTCAGCCCAGCCACCTACCGATACCAAGGTTTTAACGTGTGGGTGTTGTTTTTTGTATTTATTTAAAAGATTAAAGTGTCCTTTGTATGCAAACTCAGGATCCATTTCAGCGCCAATAACGCCTGGCCATTCCATGTTTGTAGCAGGATTATTTGCTGAATTAGGATCGCCAATAGATACTTTATTATTGGCATCAACATGCGCAAAGGCATAATTAATATGAGTAATTTTATCCCATGGAATATCATTAACTAGATAACTTGGTTGGTCATTAGCACCATTTCGCCAACTAGTAAAATAACCAATAACACGACGCGGGTGGTCAGCTCCCATAACTTCACGACCATCAGCATCATACACAGTACAATAAGGCGTATTAACACCGGGGGTTTGATATAACCCTTGTGGTTGACAATCAGTTATACCACTGCCGGGCGCTGCAGAGTCAACAACATTTAGGGTTTTTGTGGTTTGTGCTGTAGCCCCTTCGTTATCAGTCACTGTAAGTGTAAAGCTGGCTTGCCCAAGAGCTGTAGCCTGCCATGTATACTGACTAGTTGCTGATGTCGCTTGATGAGTATCATCACCATTTATAGCAAAATTAAGCGCGGTGATCTCACCATCGCTATCGCTACCTGAAAGCTCAAACACAACTTGTGAACCCACAATTAGCTGTTCAGGTAAGGTACTCAATGAAATTGATGCAACGGGTACTTGATTAACAGGATTAGTAACGTCATCTGCAACTGTTAAGGTATTGATGATTTGTAATGACTGCGCACCTTGATCATCCGTTGCAATTGCACTTATTTGATGAGAACCCGCCACAGCTTGCCAATCAACGCTGTAAGGTGATGAAGTATCTGCAGCTAGAAAAATACCATCAACAAAAAACTCAACGGTGGTTACCTCTCCATCGTTATCAATTGCTTGCGCCGATATGACAACGCTGTCTTTATCGGTTAGTTGAAAACCGTCTGCAGGCATTAACTCGGTAATTACTGGAATTTCATTATCAATGACAGCGTTGTCACATGCACCCAAAATTTTTCTATCTTTATAATCACCAGCATTCTCCACTGGATTGGCTTGCGTCCACCAGCTAGCTTCATACGCTGTGCTTTGCGCTTGCACTTGATCTCCAGCAACGTGTGTCTGGCCTGTTTGCCACTGTTCTAACGCACTGCAATCAATAGACGCGTGTACATTTAAACTAAGAAAACTTAACGATAAAGCACTTAGATTAAAGGCATTTGTTATTATTTTACGTGAGCTCATTGGCTCCTTCATTAACGATGTTTATACTCATTATTTTTTACCTTTCAGGTACAAACTTAACATGGATATCGTAAATATCAAGAAAATAACGCACAAATAACAAACAAAATAAATACAAAATAGTTACATTATAAAATTAACTAATTATTAATTACTATAAAATTAAGAAGGGATATTCCATAAAAAAGCCCAGCATTGCTGGGCTTTGAATGTCTAAGGGGTAAACGTTTTATTCAGAAAATGAAACCGTAATAATATTCGAACATACGTTTTCAGATACGCATAACTGATAGTCGTATGCCGGTAATGTTGCGTTACGCACATAATCACGGTAACGGCCATTATCTGATACGGTATCTACTAGTTCGCCATTTCGGTATAGGCTAAGTGACTCAGCCCCTACTTCTGCCCAGTTTAACTCAACACGCATAGTATCAAGACGTGACTTGTTAGCGCGTTTTAAGCTCAATTCAATTTCAACATCACTAACAACCACTGTTTGAGTGAATGTATCTGAGTTATTTTCACTATCCGTTACGGTTAATTCAACCTCATAACTTCCTGACTGAGCGTAAACATGTGTAGGATTTGGGTTTGTTGATGTTGAACCATCACCAAAGTTCCAGCTCCACTGTGAAATGTCATCATTTACATCACGACTTGTATCTACAAATGTAGCAGTTAAACCTTGTGCTGAAACACTAAAGCCAGCTTGTGGTGGTTGTGGGCTTACCTCACCAATAGCGCTAAATGTAAGTGACCAACCATTGATATTACCCGTATCTGCACCAGCTGTATCTTCAACATGAAGTGTCCAATCTCCAGTTGCCACTTCAGAATTAAATACGCTTGATGTAAATGACTTAACAATATCGTCTGCACTGCCACCTTCATTGCTTTGTAAAGTTACTTCTGTACCTTGCGCTGAAATAAGTGTAAGTACTAAGTCACCAGACCAAGTATGCGTAATATCTACATCAGCAGTGGTGCCAAAAATAGTTAAATCATCAGCAACCGTAATAACCGAGCTTGCGCCCTCTGGAGAATTATCTGGAATAGCGATGTTTTCATCACTGCTGTAAGTAAAGTCATTTAAACCAGCAGGTTGAAGCATTAAGCTAACAGTTTGTTCTTTAACTTGCTCGTCTGATGTTGCGGTAACAGTAAAGTCGTAATTTCCCCACTGAGTATCGCTGTTAGTTGCAACTGTTAGAACAACTTCATCGCCCGGACGAGCGGTAGTTGCGCTTAGTGATGCATCGGTAAGATCTGAAGCTAAAGCCAGTGAAACGTCACCTTCCCATTGTGCAATTGAGCCAATCGTAAAGGTATAAGTAACCGTATCACCTACAGTCGCTTGTTGAGAAACCGGCGATACAGATAATTTAAAGCCTGGAGTTGGATCAGCATCAATTAGCGCTTGGTTAACATTTAGACGTGTACCTGCAACTGTTTTACCATTTAATGCCGCATTAGCATCACCACTAGACATAAGTAATTCTTTAAGCTCTAGTGTTGTTAAATCAGGATTAACTGAAAGTACAAGTGCAGCAGCACCAGCTACATGCGGTGTTGCCATAGATGTACCTGAATAAGTAGCATAGCTATTACCAGGAACGGTCGACAAAATACCTGAGCCAGGTGCGCCCATATCAACACTTGTTAGGCCCCATTGAGAAAAACTAGACATATTATCTCTGCTATCAGTACTTGCTATCGATAATACGTTGTCGTTTTCATAGTTAGATGGGTAGTGTGGATTTTGATCGTTATCAACCGCATCGTTACCCGCAGCAGCAACAAATAAAATATCAGCTTGCTCACTAGCCGTAATCGCATCAGCTAACGCTTGGCTAAAACCACCGCCGCCCCAGCTATTATTTAACACACGCAGATTAACTCCTGCATTTTTAAGGCCAACCATGTAATCGATACACTTAATAGCACCAGAGGTAGAACCTGTACCATCTGCGGCTAAAAACTTACAACCAACAATAGAAACATCATGGTTTACACCAACAACACCGACACCATTGTTACCACTGGCACCGATTGTACCCGATACGTGTGTACCATGGCCTTGGTCATCCATTGGGTCGCCAGCATCAGTAATCGCATTAATACCGTGAACGTCATCAATGTAACCGTTACCGTCATTATCGATACCATCACCAGCAATTTCACCGCTGTTTACCCACGCGTTCGAAGCTAGATCAGGGTGACTATAATCTACACCGGTATCAATAACACCTACGACAACATCACGGCTACCAGTAGAGATTGACCATGCTTCTGGTGCATCAATATCGGCATCAGCCGTGCCACCAGTTTGGCCTTCGTTGTTTAAGCCCCATAAATCATCAAAACGAGGGTCATTAGTTGCACTTGCAATGCTCACGCGATAATCAGGCTCAACATACTCAATAGCTTGATGAGATTTTAAGCGGTCAATTGCTTCTTTAGCGCTCATTCCTGATATTTTAAATTTTGCGAGGCGGCCAGAAAATAACGAGGTGAAGTTATCATCAATTTCATCGTTATTTAGATCAGATATTTTGGCTTTTACTAACGAACGAGCTTGCTTACGCATTTCCGGCGAAGCAGTCTTTTTATACTTAACAATAATCGAGTCACTGCTCGCAGTTACTTTTTGAGTTGTACTGTTAACATCAGGCAATTTAGCCGCAGCTAAACAAGGTAAAAGTGCAAGTGTAATAATAGATAATTTTGTTTTCATTGTTCTATCCGTAATTAAGTTAACTTAGCTTTACTAAGCGAAATATTTACGTTTATGAATTTAAGTAATCACGTGGCAAGCGTTAAGAAAACGGGTAATCAGTCAATAACTCAAGTAAAAAAAGCAAAATCAGGAACAAAACCATTATTTTTAACTAGAAATACAGTAAAAAAAACATTAATAGCAGCCATTTTAATGAATTAAATAACTTATTTTTAACATGGTATTAACTCATTATTTTTTACTGGTTTTTGATGTAAATAGATAGAAAATACAAATTAAACGGGTAAGCAATTGAAATTTATAGATTTAAATTACCATTAAAAAAGATGATTCAAAATGAACTCATTGAAGAATACAGTGACTGAGCAGTTATGAATTAGTGAATGGCAAACCACCTTACCAAGTACTAATGACCAAACCCTAGTTCATATTTAAAACAGCATTTTACGTTTAAGAATAAAAAGCTAATCACACATTAATGGCAGCACGGCATGCTGCAACGAAAATACCTTTTTAAAACTTAATAAATAATCAAGGTATTTTATTTTATCTTTCAAGGAGAATAATAATGAAATTGAATAAATCACTTTTAAGCTGTGCAATTGCAATTGCAATGGGCGCCAGCTTTACAGCAAACGCAAACACAGAAACAAAAGCAGGTTCAACTTCTGAGCTTGCAGCTAAAGTATCTGTAAGTAGCATTGAGAATGCTGTAACAGTTAAGCAATCATTTTCTGACAACACGGCATTAGTCTCTCAAGATGGCGATGGCAATACTGCACTAGCTACTGAAATCGGTAACAACAACGATGTTAAAATAGCTCAATTACAAAATGGTAATTACGCCGAAGTTGAAACAACAGGTGATAACAACCAACAAACTTATGCACAAGATGGTGTTGCTAATGGTTTCATTACGCGCATAACGGGTGATAACAACGGCGTTTATGTTTCTCAATTCGGCCAAGGATTATTTCAAAACAATGAAGCAATCAATATTATCACTGGTAGCGACAATAATATTGACGTAGAACAAGGAAATGGCGGTCACTGGTTTTACAACATGGACATGAGAGGTAACGGTAACGAAATTATTTCATCTCAGTCTGGTATGTGGCAAGAATTTGAAGTACTTAGCTTATCAGGCGATGAAAACATTATTGAAATTGAACAAACAGACACCTGGAATGAATTTAAAATAGGCTCATTACGCGGTAACGAAAATGAGATTGACGTTAGCCAGGATGGTTCACGTAACATCATTACATTTACTGATATTGCTGGTGATGACAACGAAATAGCTATTGAACAAAGCAGCGGTGATAACAATACCATTACTTTTGCAGCCGTTACTGGTAATGATAATGAAATAAAACTAGACCAAGAAGGTTCGAATAATGCTATTGAGTCTGGTCTTTTTGACGGTTCATTCAATGAAGTAACAGTTAATCAAATTGGTGATGAAAACCTTGCGACTACTGAGCTAATGGGCGATAACAATGAGCTTACAGCAATGCAAGTTGGTAACACTAATGAAGCATACATGGGTGTCATTGGTTCAAATAATGAATTTACAGTAACCCAGGTTAGTGATTTTAACTCGGTTCATTTAGCTAACTTTAATGGTAGCGGTAACGATGTTGATCTTAGCCAATCAGGTGGCGATGAAAACGCAATTTTAGTGCAGTCTTCATACCCTGATGTTTCTCTCACTTCAAACGATAACGATATTGATGTTAATCAAGTCGGTAATCAAAATGAGGCGATTGTAACACTAGCGGGTATCCTTGATAGTAACGCAAACCAAATTGATATTGCTCAAAATGGTGATATTAACGTTATTGACTTAATGGTAGAAGGCAGTAATCACTCTATTGATATTGCACAGCAAGGCGAAGGTAACTGGGTAGGTGGAACTGGAGATTCAGCGTTTTTATTAGGCGGTGAAAACGTTTCATTCTCTGTTACTCAAACCGGTAACTACAACACTGTTGAAGGTAACGTAATTGGCTTTAACAGTACATTCTCTGTCACTCAACTTGGTGATGGTAATACAGCAACAATTACACAAATGTAATTGATGAGACGGGGAGAGTAACCCTCTCCCTTATTTTAACTATGAAAAATAAACAATATATCTATCTTTTTATACTTTTAACTTTTTTTACTCCTTTGAGTAATGCCAGTGCTGATTTAGAAATCGATGGATTATTACTAAACAAAAGTATTAGTCGCTTTGGGTATCAATTTTACAGTGAATTTTCAAATTATTGGCGTGAACTGCCTTCAACAGCTGGCTTTAATGTAGAAATAAAAGAAACGGTTATACCCCGTGCTGGTACTAAATTAGTTTTAATAATGAATCATAAGATTATTTATGCAACCCATTTGGGACGAAAGTTAGAGCCTTTGGACGAGCGAGTAGAGCAAGCAGTGCACTCTGTAATGGACGCCATGGCGCGATCGAATATGCAAACAGCGAGTCCTGATATGGCATTGAATGGATGGTAACAATGAAAAAAATAGTATTAACAATAATAACAACTTTAAGCTTTTCAGTCTCCGCAACTGAAATTATTTATACCCCTATTAACCCGAGTTTTGGTGGCAACCCTCTCAATGCCAATATGCTGCTTAGTAAGGCTCAAGCACAAAATAAACATAAAGCGCCGGTTGTCGAAAAAGGGTATGCAGAGCAGTTTCAAGATTCATTAGAGCGGACATACTTAAATCGAATGGTGAGAGAAATCACCGACATGGCTTTTGGGGAAAATATTGAAGACAGTGTTTTTAATCAAGACTCCATTTTTATGAGTGGTGATTATCAAATAGAAGTGATCACCAGTACAACCGACACTATCACGGTTAGAATAACAAATGTAATTGATGACTCGGTTGTGGTTATCGAAGTACCGAGGTTTGGATAATGTATAAATTAATAATAATAACAATCGCTCTTTCTCTTAGTGGTTGCTCTACTATGGGTAATTTAATCCCTCCGTCAAAACAAAGTGCGGTAACGTTAGAGCCAACAGATGTCTTTTCTGATTTAAAAAGCTTACCTAAACCTGCGGGCAGCATTCCAGTCTCGGTTTATTCATTTCGCGATCAAACCGGTCAATATAAGCCACAAACTAATGTTAGCTCGTTTTCAACGGCCGTCACTCAAGGTGCAAACTCTATTCTAGTGCAAGCATTACATGAGTCTGACTGGTTTACGCCGGTTGAACGTGAGGGTCTACAAAATATTTTAACAGAGAGAAAAATAATTAGAGCGGCACAAGCGACTAATCCTAATCAAGGCGAGCTACCGCCGTTAACCACTGCGAAAATCATTTTAGAAGGCGGTATAATTAGTTACGACACCAATGTAAAAACGGGTGGCTTAGGAATGGAATATTTTGGTATTGGCGCATCAGAGCTATATCGTGAAGATGCAATATCAATCTATTTACGTGCCGTAGATGTAAGAACTGGCCAGGTATTGTTGTCAGTAGCCACCAGCAAAAAAGTATTGAGCCAAGAAATGCGAGCAGGTTTTTTTAGGTATGTTAGCTATAAACGTCTGGCGGAAGCTGAGGCGGGCTTTAGTGATAATGAACCAATGAGCATTTGCGTAACGCAAGCAATAGAAAAGGCGCTTACAGATCTTATCACCAAAGGTATTGATAAAGGCTTATGGGCTAAACAGGCAACTTAACCTACTCTTACAGATGGCCACAAAGTCATTGATGTGGCCAAACAAATAACGATTAGCTCTCAACGGGTAATAATACTGAAATATATCTTTGCGCCCAATTGGCCAATTCAACTCTATTACGCGAATTAGTTTTTTTAAATGCGCTATAAAGGTGAGTTTTAACAGTATGGTCGCTAATATTTAGTTTGTCCGCTATTTTATTATTACTCGCTCCTTGTGCAATTAAATGAATAATCGACTTTTCTCGTTTAGTTAACTGCTTATAGTCAGCTTCATTTAACGTGATATCTTCGCTTAAGGAGCTAAACGAAGAGGCCACACTTAGAATATCATTAAAGGCCTTAGAGATTACTTTACGAGTAAACCAAAGCTCACCAGTAGAAATTCTTACTAAGCCTTTAAATATATCTTCTGCTGCTGCCGATTTATAAAATACCCCATTAAAATGATTGAGTAATAAGTTTTTTTCACATACTTGCTCTAGTTCTACATTAAAAAGCACAACTTTATGCTGTTTAGCCAAACAAATTAAATCTGCTGGAATCAAATCCTGCCAATCATTTTGAGATCCATCAATTAGAAAAATGTCATAAGCACCACGCTGATCAATATGTGGGATAGTACTGTCCATTTTTATATCACCAAAAATGGCTTGAAGTGTTCTTAAAATAACTGTGTAGTTTTGAGAATGGAAAGACGATTGAAGCGTTGTCTTAATAAAAGCCGAGCTTTTTTGCAACATATAAGTCATCCTTGAAACATTAGATTTACAACAATCGTCACATTACCTAAATTACCTACAAAACACAATGCTCTTTTGGTATAAGCCAATGAGTTTAGTTACCCTATAAAAGGGTATAAAAGCGTGATGTAACACCGTTAGTCCAACCAAATCCTTGTTGTACTTGATATTCACCCCCGCTGGCTTTTTGTTGCGGTGTGCATACGTTATATTTTTCGAGCAAGCATTTATTTTCAATAAAATCTTGTTCTACCATTGTTAGCCAGTTTTTCATTATGCGTGTAGCTAATTGATCAATACCATAATTACGCAAGCCTTTTACCGAAAACCATTGTAATGGAGCCCAGCCATTCGGGCTGTCCCATTGTTGTGGAGTATCAACAACCGTTGTTACAATACCACCTACTTTTAAAAACTGCTTGCTCAATACGTTTGCGACCAGTTCAGCTTGCTGTTGTGAGGCTAAATTAACAAAAAGCGGGGTACTTGCCGCTGCACTTAAAATAGCAGACGGCTTAGATAGCTTATGATTATAATCAACAAAAAAACGCTTCTCATTACTCCAAAGATATTGATTAATAAGCGACTTTCTTTTTACAGCATAGCTGCTGTACGTTTGTGATTGTTGCTCATTACCAAGCAATTTAAAGCATTTACTAAGCTGATTTTCTAAATTGTAAAGTAGGCAATTTAAATCTATGGGTACAATATCTGTCGTTTGAATTGAGCTTAGTAAGTTTGACTCGGCTAACCAGCGCGAGCTAAAGTCCCACCCAGATTCGCACGCAGCACGAATATTAGGATAAAACTCAGATTTTTTATCATCACTAAACCCTGATGCAAGCGCTAAGTCTTCTCTTAATGACTCTGCGCGAGGAGCCGCCTCATCATCCCAATAGCGATTTAATACCCCACCACATGGCATTGTTACTACGCGTTTTACACTTGTTTGCGCATCATCGAGTGTATCTGCTCCTTGCATCCAAAATGCGTGCTCTTTTGTTAAAGCTTCAACACACAATTTAAGCCAAGCTAAATTATGTGTTTTACTGTGAGTGTGCTGCCATAAAAGATCAACCATCAGCGCTAAAATCGGCGGTTGTGAACGCGATAAATAATAACTGCGGTTACCATTTGGAATGCAGCCGTAATCGTTAATTAAGTCTATGAAGTTTTGTAGCATGTCTTCTACTACATCACTTTTATCTGCATCAATTAAACCCAGCGCAGTAAAGTAACTATCCCAATAATAAATTTCTTGAAAACGTCCACCAGGTACAATATAGCTGTGCTTTAAAGCGAGTAAAGAATTAGCTTTGGGTGTATCGGCTTCACGTCGAAGGCCGCTCCACAGTGAGTTTATGTAGCCTTTTACACTGGTGGTATTTGCAGCCCCTTTCATTGTTAATAAAGGCGTTGTTATAAAATGCGCATCAACAAAGTCTCTTAATTGAGTTTTATCAAGGGGTGCTATTTGCTCATACTGTATACAGGCACTTTGCCAATCAACACGCGCAGTTGCATCGGCAAACGTTTTACAGTCGCTAAATATGTGCTGTGTTTGTACATCTTTAAATAATTGGCTATTAAAAAAACTCATAACTGTCCTAATCTATTAACTATTGACTGCGTGTTGTGAAATGCCATGGGTGCGTTTTTTAAAAATAATCACGCTAATAAAAATTAAACTAATGGGCACAAGTGAAAGATAAAAAGCATGCTGGCCACTAAAGTGCTCAAATACATACCCGGTTATCACCGACCCTGTGGTGCCACCAAGTGCTGAAAACACAACGATTAACCCTGTCATTGCAGCATGTTGATGCTTTTGAAGCGCACTGAGCATGACTGAGTTGAGTACCGGATAAATGGGCGCCATAAAAAAGCCAATTAATGGCAAAACAAACGCCGCCAGAGGCGCATCAAATAAACTATGTACTTTGTTTTTAGGTAAGTTTTCCGTTAGTGGTAAGGTAATAATAATCAACGCAGCCATAGCAACTAAACAACAGCTAAGTACAACAAACCAATGAATATGCTTTAATACTTGGCCCGCCACTAAGCGCCCTAAAGCAAGAGCTGCGGCAAAAATACTCGCTAGTTGAATACTAATGGCTACTGGTAATTGCAAAACTTGATTATTAAATGTAGGCAACCAAGTCCCTACCCCTTGCTCGATTAACACATACAAAAATGCACTAATAATAAAAATCAGCACTAACGGTTGATAGGTAAGTTTGAGCATAGCAATAAAGTCATTCCAACCAGAGTTGCTTTTTTGACCTTTGATAGCAGGCTTTATTGGTGCTATTACGACACTGATAATCACCAAAAGCGTAAGCGCTGCTAATACGTAATAAACATTCAACCAGGCATTGCTATCAACAGGGTCTATAAATGCGGTGAATACCCAATAGCCACTTAATACACCCACCATAAAAATGCCTTCTATGGTGTTCAGTAATGATGAGTGACTATTTGCATCCCCAGTCACTTGGCCAATAATTGAATAAACCGACACCTTAACGACCGCAAAACCACAACCCACAATGGCAAGTACGTGTAACACCAAGCTATGACTTTGAAGTAGACGGCATGTATGCCACTTTATATGGTACCTTGTCAGCAGTGGATGACCGCTTTGGTAATAACGAAAACACCGTGACACTTGATGGCTACGAAAAAGTAGACTTAGGTTTAATTATTGAACCAATGGAAGGCATTAAACTGCAATTAGCCATAGATAACCTAACCGACGAGCAAGGTATCACTGAAGGCGACCCGCGCAATGCCGACGCCCCCAATGGCCGTTACATTATGCCACGTACAACACGCTTAAGTGTTAGTTACGCATTTTAATACACTCCCTAAGTAATAAATTAAAGTCGCTGTGTTTAATATACTGCGGCTTTTTTTATTATAGGTGTCAACCTATTAGCAAGCTCTCTATGCTCACTAACAGGTAAATGTATGCCCTCTTTATTGCAAGATTGTATCAGCGGATAACAATCTAAAAACACACACGTGTGACGATAGGCGACGGCTTTGAACTCAATGGATAATTGTTCAGCTTTTTTACTTGCACCTGCGTAAATGCTTTTATAACTTCCCACTTCATGAACCTTGGGCGGGCTTATAATGATAACCTTTGGTATTGTTTTACAGTGATAAAAGGCTTTAATGGCTAAAATTAACTCCTCAAGCGCTTTGCCAATATCGATAGCAGACAGTGCAAAACGTGCTTTTAAGTCATTGGTGCCAAGCGCAATAATAACAACATCAACAGTGTGCGCTTCCAGATACGGTTTTAAATATTTAATGCCCGATTTATCTCCCATAAACGGGGGGTTATTGACTAAAGTACGATTAGGCTGCCCAGCTTCAATAACGAGGTGCCCTGTACCCAACAGCTCTGCTAATATGCCCGGCCAGCGTTCATGCGCAGGCAGCCGCTTTCCATCAACGGGTGATGTACCAAAGGTATTGGAGTCGCCAAAACAAAGAATATTCATGTTTAAAACGGATTCAACGTATAGTCTTGTTGCTGTAACTGCGCATGCGCAGTCATCGCAGAAAGCGCCATTTTCACCCCAGGTATAAGCTGATCTGCAGCTACCTTCATATGCATTGCCGACTGCCCGCATATATATACCTGCGTGTTATTCGCAAGCAGCTGTTTAATTAAAGATTCGGTTTTGTTATCTTCTTCAAACCGTGCTTTATAAACGCTGTTTTGAAGTACATCAACACTGGCTCCACCGTGTACCACTAGCGCCAGCTGGATATTTTCTGGTTTTACGCCGTGAGCCACATGCATATTGATAAAGCGCGCTAACGAATTAATATGATTATTTTGCGCGCCTTTTTCAGCGCCATCTCCTACATCAAAGGCAATTTTAAACTGCGCTTGGCTTAAATCAGATTTATGCTCGTGCACATTATAAAAATAACCAAAGTCTTTAATAACAGGCGCAGGCTCTGCTGCCAAACTACTAAAGCTAGTTAAAAGAAGGCTAAGACCTAAAAGTGATGTTTTCATAAGTTTCCATTTTATTGTTGGCTTAGCCTACCCTAACGCTATTTAAAGCAATTAACTAGCCTGAACATGTGAGTGCGCTATAAACGTCATCCCTAAATAATTGAATGTATGTTTAAACATATCGATAAATGCATCCGGCGCAGAAGCAGACGTAGCATTAGACAGCAGTGAAAACTGTTTTTGTCGTAAAGTTCTAAGTTTCGGTTGTAACGCCTCATCATCCATGTAATCTGTGATCCTATCTATAAATGCTTTCATTTTTGGCGTGGTGTTATACCAGTACACAGGCGATGCGAACACCCAATGTGCGTAACGAAGTAACACTTCAAACAAATTATAAAAATCATCATTGTGATACTGCTTATCGTAGCGATAAGGTGAAATAACATAATCATCTAAGCAAAAAACAATGCCGCTTTGTTGCTTACTATAGGCATTAACTTGCGCGGTAGTATTGCCATTTTTACGTCCACTTGAATATATGATTGCGATATTGTGTGCTGATTTTTCTTGCATTGGGTTAGCTCCTTTTCTTATGATGGAGCAAAGCTTAAAACCTCAAGTTAAGTTCAGGTCAATAAGAAATAATTTAATTTTTAAAAGGAATTAAAGTGATGGCGGTACAAAAAAAGCTTACTGAAGCCAACTTAACGGTTGGGTTTGTCGCTAAACGCAGTGGCGTTAAGGTATCTACACTGCACTTTTACGAAAATAAAGGGCTAATACGCAGTTGGCGAAACAGTGGCAATCAACGACGCTTTAAACCAGATGTACTAAGGCGAGTAGCAGTTATAACAGCAGCACAAGCGATGGGGATCACGCTAGAAGAAATTAAACAAACTCTGGCAACGTTACCAGAGCAGCGTACACCAACACAAAAAGACTGGTCTGCACTTTCAAAACAATGGCAAGCACAGCTTGATGAGCGCATTGCTTATATGCAACGTCTACGTGAACGGGTTGATGGCTGTATTGGCTGTGGGTGTTTATCAACGAGTAAGTGCCCTATTTATAACAAAGACGACCACTTAGGTGAAACCCAAAGTGGTGCCATTTTGTTAGAGCGAGATTAGTTAAATTTTACATGCACCATATATCGTAAAAAAGTGCTCTGGCGCTTCTTCTATAGGTATATCGAATGTTTGTGGCTCTTTGGCAATATCACATTCTAAATCAGCGAGTAAGTTTTTTAGGGAATCACTGCCCTCGTGCATAGGAACTCTTGTGTACCAAAGAACAACTCCCTCAGGCGTGCCATTTTCTAAATAGACATGCTGAACCAGTAATTCGTTATCAAACATATTTGACGGTTTACCTGTTTTTATGATTTTCGCTTTAAAGGTAAAAAAACCATTATCATCGGTTATTGCTTCATCTTTATATTCATCACCATAAGTGAGCGAGCGTACAACCTTAGTATTAGCAACAGGCTGCCCTTTATCTAATAATTGCCCCTTCACCGGAGCCGATAAAACAAAATCCTGTTTATTAAAAAAACCAAACATATCTGCACAAGCCTGTGTTGAAGTAATACTAAATAAAATCACTAGTAAAATAGCTTTGAAAGCTGATATCGAAGTCCTCTCCAGGGTTTAAACCTTAAAATGCATGTTTTTACTACTTTTTGAGTATTTGAAAGCTACATTATTAATGTTTGAAACCTAAATAAAATAACCGTTTAGAAATCATTAACACAATTGAACCCATTAATATCCTTTAAGCGACTAAACCTATAATCAGGAAGTTTAATTAACTTTTGAAGTTACTCATTTCATTTTGTATTACTGAAAACCTAATACTTAAATACCTTAGCAAATAAACATCCAGAAATAACCTAGAAAACATATATTAACCACAATACATACCCATAGCACTGCAATAAAGACTCGCTTTTGTGACTTATGTCGTAAACTTTGCTGCGCTATAAGTGCACCGGGCCATCCTCCAAATAAAGCCAATAGATGTAAGTGTCGTTCAGGTATACGACTCACCTTTTTATGGTTTGATTGTACCGCTTTTCGCTTATCCCATGCGTAATATACAAATGTAATACAGCTGATCGATGAAACATATATGGGTAAGTACATTTCAACTCCATTATTTAAGTAAGCTAACCAAAATAAGGCTATAAACAAGCTGGAAAATATAATTAAGCTACTTTTTATCAAAAAATAATCGCCTATAATGAAGATAATTAAAAGAAACACCAAGGTTAAATTATGACATATTTAAAGGCTTCGATGCTGCTGTTTTCACTATGTATATTCAGTATTCAAGCAAATAATAAAACGGATTTACTAGAGCCTGAGCTTGCGGTATTCACTCCTTACTTAGGTACTTGGCAAGCTGATTTTCATATAGATAAAAACCCGCTTCCAACCCAAGATGTGACCAAATGGGAGCGCACCTTAAATGGTAAAGCCATTCGCACTACGCATTCTATAAATGAAGGTGAGTATGGGGGCGAATCAATGATTTTCTATGATCGCAAAAAACAGTCATTAGTATTTTATTATTTTACTACGGCTGGCTTTTATACCAAAGGAGTCATGAAAGTGTTGAGCCCAACACAATTTGTTGCTTATGAAGACGTCACTGGCAGCCAAGAGGGAATCACTAAAGTTAAATCAACTAGTGAATTCAAAGATGAGCAATTTGTTGTTTCCACCAGTTATTTAAAAAAAGGTGAATGGACTAAGCCGCAAATTCGCACCTACCATCGCAGCAATAAAGAAGTAAAGTTTAAATAAGTTTTACTTATTGCCTTGTAATACCTAAAAACGTATTAGTTCTTTAAAAAACAGTGTTCTAGCCATTAATAATTACGATTTTGAACTAGAACACTGATCTTAAATTACTTTATAAATTTTTTAAACGCATTATCAACAGGCGTATCTGCAAGGTGGTTGGTGTAATTACTCATCACCTTTTGCGCAAGACCCAACACAATTTCAAGAAGCTGTTGTTTTGTATACCCTGCTGCAAAAAACTTTTCCTGCTGTGACTGACTTAACACACCACGTTCTCGTGTCATTTCAAGCGTTGTCTCACGAAGTGTCTCAAGTTTAGGATCAGCAAGCGGGGTTTTATTGACTAATGCATCCACAATATTCTCATCAACCTTCATGGCAGCGGCTATACCACTGTGTGCTGGCACACAATAATGGCACTCGTGCTCAACATTAATTGATTGCCAAACAACCGTTAACTCTTGTGCATTAAACGATGTTTTTTGAAATAACTCATGCAGTACTTGATAACCCTTTAGCAATGTTGGTGCCTCAGCCATCACAGCATGAAGATTAGGCAACATTCCAAAAGCGGCGACAGAGTCTGCTAATAAAGGTTTTGCCTCTGCTGATGCATTTTCTTGCGTGTATAAGGTAAATTCAGCCATAGTTTGCTCCTATATAATAAATAGTATTAAGTCGTGTTGAGAAACATATTATTTGATTTTGAGCGGTCGCTCAAGTTAAAATTGAACAGTCGCTCAAATTAATAGAAACTATTATGGCCAATAAAATTAAATTTGAACGTGAACATGTTGTTCGCGTGGCAAGTCAGCTGTTCTGGGAGAAAGGCTTTCATGCTACTTCTACCCGCGATTTACAGGAAGCTATAAATATGCGACCAGGAAGTATTTACTCTGCATTTGGCTCTAAAGAGGGGTTATACAGCGAATCTTTAAAAGACTACACCGTACAGATGAAAAGCCAAATTGAGGGCTTTATAGCAAACTCTGATTCGATTTTAGGTGGTTTGCGGGCATTTGTTGAAAATGTAATTATTAAAACCAAGGACTGCAGTCCAAGTGCTATTTGTATGTTAGTAAAAGCAAATACCGAATTTGCTGAAAAAAACACGGCTTTAAGTGAGTTAAGCGCAGGATTACTGACTAAATTTGAATCTTATTTAACCACATTGTTTACCCGCGCTATTGAAAATGGTGAGCTAAGCGGTGATTTAACTGCAACTGCATACGCACAATTTTTCCAAGTGCAATTTACAGGATTACGAGGTTACTTTAATCGCCCTGCAGTCGAGCATTTGGCGATGCCGATGATCAACCAAATGTTTGTACTAATCAAAAAACTGTAATCCTATTGGGTGCTTGTCTTTGCGCTTAAATAAACTCTTTTTATATTCAGTTTGATTATTCAGCGTATAAAAAAGCGGCTAATCTGTATTAAATTAGCCGCTTGTTTAACTCTAAATAAAAAATTTACGTTTTCAACTTATTCAGCTCAGCGTCTTGCTGTGCAACCAACTTATTGAGTTCTTGGCTGCTATCGCCTGCCTGAGCAGATAAATCAGAGAGCTGAGATGCCGCATCAGAAATAATAGTTAAATTACGATTTATTTCTTCAGTGACCAAACTTTGCTCTTCAGCTGCGGTTGCAATATGGGTAATTTGGTTAGTTATTTCATCCACTTTTACAACAACACTGTGCAGTGCATCAAAGGCAGTAGAAGTTTCATCAACTGCATTTTCAGCACGTACAACGCCTTTTTCGATGACAGTTGAGGCATTTCCTACTTCTGATAACAAGCTATCAATTAGGCTGCTAATATCATCGGTGGATGAGCGAGCCTTAGACGCTAAAGCCCTAACTTCATCCGCAACAACTGCAAAACCTCGGCCATGTTCACCGGCACGTGCAGCCTCAATGGGGGCATTCAATGCCAGTAAATTTGTTTGCTCAGAAATAGTTCGGATCACATCCAAAATTTGCGTAATATCATTACTACGTGAGGCCACTTTTTCGACTGCTTGGTTGGCTTCTTTGATTTCCTCAGACATTGTTTTAACTTGGGTCATCGCAGAAGATAAACTCGACTCGCTGCTAACCACTAAGGTATTGATTTCATCAGCTTGTTGCGCAGATTGCTCAGAAGCTTTTGCCACTTCAAGTGCTGTCGCACTCATTTCGTTCATTGCCGTCACAACACTTTCAATTTCTTTAAACTGTGCCTGAACATTATGCTTGGTTTCTACGGCAATATTTGAGGTAACTTCGCCTTGATGCTTGGTTTGATCCGAGACCGCTTTTAGCTCACTAATAAGTTCACGCAGTTTTGATAAAACTTATTAAATCCTCCGGCCAAAGCTATAAGCTCAGCATGCGTATCAACATGTAGTGTTTGTGTTAAATCACCTTCAGAGCTGGCTAGGTTATCTACACGTTCTTGTATTTGTTTAAGTGGCGCCACAACACTGCCTACAACAAGTTTCATTACTATAAATGCCAATACCGCAATCACAGTTCCCGTGATCAAAATAATCACACCCAGCTCTTTTGCAGCCTCAGACATCCCAGCAGTTAATTGAATAGGTCCTTCAAAGGCAAGTTCAGCGGGTACTTCAATTAGCAGCATCCATTTCACATCAGCAAGCTTAATTTCAATCGGGTAAGACACCATTATTTCAGCGCCTTGTTTGTTCCTTTGGTACCTTTTAGTGCTTTGTAACTCTCATAACTTTTAGCGCTAACCGCTTCTTTTAAAGGGCGACCTAGTTTTTCTTTGTAGTGGCTCGTACCGACAATTAAACCTAAATGACTAAGTAACGTTACTTTTGCTTTACCATCGTAAAGCGCTTTTGAAAGCTCTTCTGTCAATTTTTGAAATACAGGTAGTGTAATATCCGCGCCTGTTACCCCTACAAACTGGCCTGATTTAATAATAGGCACCACTAAAGAGGTCATCATTTCAGAATAACCCGGTGTTATTTCATAGAGGTAGGGTTCCATGATACAGGGTTTTAATTTGTCTTTTGCACACAAGTACCATTCGGCTTCACGTAAACCGAATTCATTAATTTTATCAACATATTTTTCTGAGGCATCTTCTACTACTTGTTGTTCAACAACGCCGTTCGAATTTCTCGTTAGATAAACCTCTAGTGTGCCAACTCCAGCAACTGAGTGATCGTACCCTTGGGTAAAATCACTATCTTTGCCATCAAAGCCATTTTTTCAAACTGTGAGTAAATACTAGAAATCACATCATTGCTTTCTAGTATTGAGCAATTTAGTAGAACGACAGATTCTCTGTTTATGGATGTTTTATCGGCGTCCTCTAAGATACTGCCAAAAGAGTATAGGATCCGATAAGCTTCATTGATAAATGCCGCGATTTTCTCACCGTATGCGGCTGCATTTGCGGTTAAGCGATCATCTACTTCACTGACAATTAATGCTTCTGCCTCTGAAGAGGTTTGTGCATTACTTGATGATAATTTAGACCACAATATTCCTGAAAATAGTACAACCGTTAAAAGTATACTTCCAACACTTATCCACAATAACTTTTTTGCTAACGCTATTTCCCGTATTAAAATTACCTTACCTTACATATGTATTTTTTAGTTTAGACCAATTAAAAGAACATACTATAAAATATTTCAGAAATACCGTTTAGTGACTTATTTTAGTATTTAGTGTTCGGCTAACTTTGTTTAGTTAACCGCTGAGTGATTAAACAAACGAGCAAAAGTAAGCTAGCGCTTACCCACAAACAGGCCTGCAGCCCGTATACTTTATACATAAAACCAGAAAGTACTGTCCCGACCAGTCTTCCTGCAGCGTTAGCCATGTAATAAAAACCTACATCCAAAGAAACACCATCACTTTTAGCAAGGCTGACAATCAAATAACTGTGTAATGATGAGTTAATAGCAAATGCAGCACCAAAAATAAATAACCCAACAATTAGCGTAGTGTTTACAGCTATATTCAACTGCATCAAACAAGCTAATAACAAGGTGACACACGCCAATACTCCCCCCCAGTAATACGCTTTATTTATCGCATCATTACTGACAAGTGACTTACCCGTAATTTTTGGTGCTTGAGATTGCACTACCCCGTAAGCAATCACCCATAGTGCCATAAAACCACTAACCCACCAGTGTGGCCAATTAAATTGCGAGGCTAAATAAACAGGCAGTGCAACAACAAACCATACATCACGAGCAGCAAATAAACAAAACCGAGCGGCACTAAGTAAATTAATTGCCCTAGACTTAGAAAATAACGCTTTAAATTTTGGTTTATTTTTAGCTTTGCCTATATCACCCTCTAAATACACTAAGCTAATGATCCAAGCGATAGTTAAAAGCATAATTAAAGCAACTAACGCTCCAACAAATCCTAGTAAAGTAAGTAATAGCCCCCCTAAAAAGAAGCCAACTCCTTTTAATGCATTTTTAGAGCCCGTTAATATAGCAATCCATTTGTATAATTGGCTTTGCTGATTGTCACCTTCGGGAACTAAATATTTAATCGCACTTTTAGCGCTCATTTTATTGAGATCTTTGGCAACCCCACTTAAGGCTTGCGCTAACATTACATAACTTACCGATAACCAATCGCTTGGTGCACACAACATAGCTAAGGCCACAACTTGCAGCCCTAATCCTATGTTCATGGTTTTATTTAAACCTAAATGCGCACCTAACCAACCGCCAATTAAGTTAGTAATAACCCCAAATAACTCATAAAACACAAACAGCATGGCAATCGCGAGCGCGCCATACCCTAACTGATGAAAATACAGCACCACCAGCATGCGAAGTGCGCCATCTGTTAGTGTAAAAGCCCAGTAATTACCCGTAATAATGCCATACTGTTTTAAAGCCGATGGTAAATTGGCGATTTGCGAAAACATCTTCAATACCCTGAACTAGTTTACTAAATCACTTTGTCCTACTTTGAGCATCAGCTCAGCAGTCCGGTTGGCATAACCCCATTCATTATCATACCAAGCATAGAGTTTAAGTTGAGTGTGGTTTATAACCATTGTCGAAAGCGCATCTATAATTGTGCTACGAGGGTCTGTTTTGTAATCAATAGATACCAATGGCTTTTCTTCATAGCCTAAAATGCCTTTTAGCTCGTTATTAGCCGCTTGCTTAAACCATCCATTCACTTCTTGTTCGGTTACACCACGCTCTAGTTCAAACACGCAATCAGTAATTGATGCATTGGTTAGGGGGACTCGAACTGCATGGCCGTTTAATTTTCCTTTTAGCTCAGGGAATATCTGCGTAATAGCCGTTGCACTGCCGGTAGTGGTAGGAATTAAACTTGTTCCGCATGACCGCGCGCGACGTAAATCTTTATGAGGTGCATCTATAATGGTTTGGGTGTTGGTAATGTCATGAATCGTTGTTATGGATCCATGCTTAATCCCTACTTTTTCTTGCAATACTTTTACCACAGGCGCTAAACAATTTGTTGTGCATGAAGCCGCGGTAACAATTTTATGTAACTGCGGATTATAAAGATGATCGTTCACCCCTATTACCACATTTAAAACACTTTCTTCTTTAACTGGGGCAGTAACAACCACACGCTTTACACCTTGCGCTAAATAAGCGTTAAGTAATTCTGTGGTTTTCATTTTACCGCTGGCTTCAATCACCACATCACATTGTGACCAGTCAGTCTCTGCAATCGATTTATTATTTGTTACTTTAACCGTATGCTTTGCTACAGAAAAACTATTATCATCGGCTTGCACCTCATATTTTAGGCGCCCGTGAACCGAGTCAAATTCTAATAAATGGGCATGTGTTTTCGCATCAGCAGCCACATCATTAACATGTACAAATTCAACCTCAGGCCAATCAATTGCCGCTCGTAAGGTTAAACGTCCGATTCGTCCAAAACCATTTATGCCTACTTTAATCGTCATTATAAAATTCCTTTAGTTAGTCACAGCATTTTAAAATTCGCTCAGGACGCTTGCCCATCACATTTAAACGCTTTAATTGATGCTCATAAAATGTAGGGGTGGCATGTAATGTTTTTGTAATTACATCTTTCGCCCAATCAGGTAGTGATTTATTTAAGCTATAGAACACCCATTGATTTTGCTTACGATCAGCAAGCAAACCGCATTGACGTAATACAGCTAAATGCCGTGAAATTTTAGGCTGGCTTACATCAAGTGCCGCCACTAATTCACATACACATAACTCATCTTCATGCGCAATAAGCAGTATTATCTTTAAGCGGGTGTCGTCAGCGATACATTTAAAAAAATGCAGAGGATTTAGTTGATTCATACAGTGTAGTCTTGTTTTGCATACAACAACAATATATGAAAAGAAAGACATATGGAATAGTGAATATGTGAAATTTCATATATTCAGGTAAAGTTATCTATTTTCCGCGTCAACTCAAGTTTGGCTTTTAGAGGTGTGCCCAATAAAAAACACGCAATGATCACTCATGGCGTGTTTTTATAAACAATATAAAGGGGTTAATTAAATAACCGACAGCTCTACTTCAATATTGCCGCGAGTTGCATTTGAATATGGACATACTTGATGTGCTTTCTCTACCAAGGCTTGTGCCGCTGCTTTGTCCATATCACCTAGTGATACAGCCAATTTTACAGCAATACCAAAACCGGCATCAATCGCACCAATAGACACTTCAGAGTTAATGTAAGTATCACTTGGCAGGGCAATTTTTTCGCTACCCGCTACAAACTTAAGTGCACCAATAAAACAGGCAGCATAACCTGCTGCAAATAATTGCTCTGGGTTTGTGCCTTGTCCGTCGTCGCCACCTAGCCCTTTTGGGGTTGATAGTTTTATATCTAAACGGCCATCGTCAGATTTAGCTACACCTTCACGGCCACCGGTTGCAGTTGCTTTTGCCGTGTAGGCAACGTTTTGTAATACATTCATAGTGAACTCCAAAGTTTATCAATCAATTTAATTTGCATGCAAAATAATAGAGCAAGTAATTAGAGATTGCAAATACTTTGCATGCAAATTAAAATGTTTTTTGAATTTAAGGTATTTAGGAGTTAGGTATGTCGTTTGAGCAATTAAAGTTAAAAAATCAGCTGTGTCATAGGTTATATATGGCATCAAATAGCATTGCACGCGCTTACCGTGAGCCTTTGGCTGCACTTAACTTAACGTATCCGCAATATGTAGTAATGATGGCGCTGTGGGAGCAAGACAAAATAACCATAGCGCAGCTAATAGATAAAACCGCTATTGATGGCGGCGCTATGACCCAAATACTCAAAAAAATGACCGAAAAGTCTCTGTTAGCCGTTATTAAAGACGAGCACGACAAGCGCAAGCGCCTAATTCAGCTTACCCATCGTGGGCAAGCCCTTAAAAACGAAGCCGCTGATATTCCAAAAAATATATTATGTAAGTTTGAAAGTGTAGACCCTACGCAAGCCAAACAGCTTATGCAGCTGCTTGATTTAGTAGTAAACGATTTAAATACTAAAAGCGACGATGAGTTAGCCAACTAACGCGGTTATTTTTTGTTGAATAAACGCCCTAAATGCGGTGATCACCGGGGTCATTTGGCGTCGGTCGGCGTACATCATATAAAGCGGTAGCGGATCGCTTTGCCACTGTGGGCATAAATGAACGAGCTCCCCGCTTGCTAAATTATCAATGACATCCAAGTACGATTTATACGCAATGCCTTTGCCCTCTAGCGCCCAGCGCCTCACCATTTCACCATCGTTTACTATATGTTGGCAATTTAGATGTACTTTTTGTACTGCGCCATTTTTATAAAAACGCCACTCTTTAAACACTTCACCAAAACGCATAAAGGTAATGGTGGTGTGCTGCGTTAAGTTAAGGGGGTGTGTAAGCAATCCATTTTTTGCTATATATTCAGCAGAGGCCACTAAAATACGCGCATTATTTAAAAATAGTGGCGCTGCAATTAACTGCGACTCTTTTGGTACACCAAAGCGCAGTGCAATATCAATTGATTGGCTATAAATGTCGCTTACTTCGTCACTTAAGTGCAGTTTAAGTTTTACATTCGGGTATTGCGCTAAAAACTCATTAAGCCATTCACTTAGTTTATTTCGCCCTAAATCACACGGGGCCGATACCTGTAGTGTCCCTGTTACTTCGCCTACTGCAGTTTGCACTGCGGCTACCCCTTGTTGAATAAGCGACAGTGAATCTTTGGCATAAGTTAAAAACTGCTCTCCTGCCACACTTAAGCGTAAGCTGCGGGTTGAGCGAATAAACAGTACGTTTCCTAAATCTTTTTCTAGGCGCTTAATAGCTGCACTTACCGCCGCTGGGGTTTGCGCGTTTTGCCGTGCGGCTTCAGAAATACTGGCGCAACTAGCTACATCTATAAAAGTTTGAATATCGTTAAATGATCGCATATTTTCAATTAAAATTTGAAAGTGCTTTAGTTTTTCATGTCTTTTTCTATTTTTCAACTGAGCTATAGTACTTATTAAGTTAAAAGTACTTAGGAACGCACATGAAAGCATTTGGATACAGCAAAAACACTAAAACGCTTACAGCAAGCTCTATACAAGAAATTGAGCTTGATACCCCAACCGCTACCGGGCACGACCTACTTATTGAAGTAAATGCTATTTCAATAAACCCAGTAGATACAAAAATACGTGCAAATGTAGCGCCGGAACAAGGCTACAAAGTATTAGGTTGGGACGGCGTAGGCATTGTAAAAGCCGTTGGCGAGTCAGTATCGTTATTTAATGTGGGGGATCGTGTATTTTACGCCGGCGATTTATCGCGCCAAGGCAGTAATGCGCAATTTCAATTAGTTGACGAGCGCATTGTAGGGCGTGCGCCTAAAACATTAACCGACGCACAAGCCGCAGCACTGCCGCTAACCAGTATTACCGCCTACGAAATGCTGTTTGACCGCCTGCAAGTGCCTAAAAATAAGCAAAATACTCAGCAATCTATTTTAGTTATTGGCGCCGCAGGTGGCGTTGGTTCTATTTTAGTACAGCTTGCCAAGCAACTTACTGGGCTAAATGTGGTTGGTACTGCATCACGCGAGCAAAGCGTAACCTGGCTTAAAGAGTTAGGCGCCGATCACGTGCTCGATCATTCTAAAAACTTAAACGAGCAGCGCAAAGAGCTCGGTTTAGCTGAGTTTGATTACGTTATTGGATTAACTCATACCGACCAATACCAAGACCAAATAGTGGAGTGCATTAAGCCCCAAGGTAAATTTGCGCTAATAGATGACCCTACATCGTTCGATATTTTAAAATTTAAACCTAAATCTATATCGGTTCATTGGGAATTTATGTTTACCCGCTCGCTATTTACTACACCCGATATAACAGCGCAGCACACCTTACTTAATGAAATTAGTGAGCTGATAGACTCAGGTACGCTTAAAACCACACTTGGGCAAAATTTAGGCCCAATAAACGCCGCTAATTTATATAAAGCGCATCAAATTTTAGAATCGCACACCTCACGCGGTAAACTTGTTTTAGAAGGCTTTTAAACATGATCAAGATTAAAAAATTACTTTTAATTGCAGCCTGCAGTGCAGCGTTTTTAACCAGCAGTGTGTTTGCTAATACCGCTAATCAAAATGCTGATTTAAAAACAGTCGCCAAATTTGGCGCGCAACACCCACCGGGTAACATTGCTATTACGCCATCGGGTCGTAAGTTTTTATCGGTACATGGTTTTTACGGCCAAAAACAAAAAATTATGGAGCTATTAAGTGATGGCACCACCAAACCCTACCCTAATGAAGAATGGGCATACGCGTATAAAAACGGCAAAGGATTTTACGATGTACTTGGCATAAATGTATCAGCCGATGGCGTATTATGGATGCTTGATACATCAGGCCCTGATCATGCTGGGCGTTTAATCGGTTGGGATACCAATAAAGAGCAACTATATAAAATAATTTACTTAGCTAAACCCACCATTACCGACACCTCATTTTTAAACGATTTAGTCATCGATAATAAACACGGTGTTGTATACATTGCCGACACCGCACAAGGCAGCCAAGCCGCTATTATTATCGTAAATTTAAAAACTGGTGAGGCGCGCAGAGTATTACAAAATAGCTCATACACCACAGCCGAAAACATCGACATGGTCATTGAAGGGCGCACCATGAAACTAGGCGGTCAACCAGCTCGTTTAGGCGTAAACCCAATCACACTCGACCCAAGCGAACAGTGGCTTTACTTTGGCTCTATGTCGGGGACTTCGGTTTACCGTATTGCCACAAGCGATATTAACAATAAAAGCCTGAGCGCAAGCGCCCTTGAGAGTAAAGTAACGCGTTACGGCTCGAAACCCATGTCAGATGGCATTACGGTGGATGGGGGCGGTAACGTCTATGTGACCGATATAACCAATGGTGCTATTGGTGTCGTAAAGCCAAGCGGCGACTATGAAGTGTTATTTAAAGATGATCGCCTAAGCTGGCCAGATGGCTTTAGTTATGGTGCAGATCATAAAATATATTTTACAGTAAACGATTTGCACAACTCGCCGGTGTTAAGCAATGATAAAACTCAAAACCCTAATAAGTTTAAAGTGATGTCGTTTACGCCCCTTGTAAAAGGTAAAGTAGGTCGTTAATAACCTAACGTAATTACCTTAGCCCTGTCATGTAATGCAGGGCTTTATAACATCACACCAAAAAAGTGCATATTTTATAATTACTCCCCCAATTTGGTGCCTCAACCAAACTAGGTATTAAAGAAATAATAATAAATATCTGATTTATATTCATAAAATATTCAATAAACAATTGGCATACTTCTTCCTTATATTTAATTGTCATTAGTTACACCAAGGAAAAAAATTATGTCTAATTTATACAACACTCTTTATTTTTTATGGCGCTTAGATATCACAGTGTGGCAAGTTAATGAGCCAACAAATACGCATACCACCAGTGAAAAAGAGCGTATCTACTCGCGTTAAAAACTATTTTTGAACAGACTTTGCAAGCTAAGTCATAGCGTTGTATTGTAAAAGACTATTTAATTGGTTAGTGGAACGTGTATGCATGCTTTAGAAGTTAATTTTGACGGCTTAGTCGGCCCTACTCACAACTACGCAGGTTTGTCGTATGGAAATGTTGCCTCGTTAAATAACGCGGCGAGCTTTTCAAATCCGCAAGAAGCAGTATTGCAGGGCTTGGCTAAAATGAAAGCCATGCACGATAAAGGCTTAACCCAAGGGGTATTTGCGCCTCATGCTCGCCCAGATTTAAATGTATTGCGGCGTTTAGGGTTTACTGGCAACGATGCACAAGTCATTAATAAAGCCTTTAAAGCCGATCCTATTTTATTGCGCGCTTGTTATTCTGCCTCAGCCATGTGGACCGCTAATGCAGCCACCGTATCGCCTTCACCTGATACTAACGACGGCAAAGTACACTTCACTGCGGCTAATCTAAATAATAAATTTCATCGCTCTTTAGAGCCAAACACCACTACACGTTTGCTCAAAGCGATGTTTAATAACGAACAATACTTTGCACACCATTCACATTTGCCTGAGCAAGGTTTTTTTGGTGATGAAGGCGCAGCAAACCATACTCGCCTGTGCGACAGCCATGGTGAAACCGGGCTAGAATTATTTGTATTTGGTGCAAGTGCCTTTAACAGTCAGCTTGTTAAACCCGTTAAGTTCCCTGCAAGGCAAACCTTGGAAGCGTCTGAAGCCATTTGTCGATTGCACAATATAAAAGATACCAGCCAAATACTATTACAACAAAACCCTGATGTGATTGACCAAGGGGTGTTCCATAATGATGTAATCGCGGTGGGTAACGCCAATGTTTTATTATGCCATCAGCAGGCGTTTTTAAATCAAACGCAAGCATTAGACGATATCCGCGAAGCTTATGTAGGTAACAAACAGCTTTATATTATTGAAGTGCCAACCAGCAAAGTGAGTATTCAAGATGCTGTTAGTAGCTATTTATTTAATAGCCAACTGGTTAGCCTTAGTGACGATAAAATGTTGCTCGTTGCTCCACAAGAATGCCAGCGTAATCCTGCTGTAAAAGCGTATATTGAAGAAATGATTATTGCCGATAACCCCATAAATCAAGTACAGTTTTTTGATTTACGCCAAAGCATGCAAAATGGCGGCGGACCTGCTTGTTTGCGTTTACGTGTGGCGCTTAATAGTCAAGAATTAGCTGCAGTAAACCCAGAGGTTATTTTAAATGAGCAAAAGTACACTCAATTATGTGATTGGGCTACGCGCCATTACCGCGATAAACTCGGTGCTAACGACTTTGCCGATCCAGCGTTATTAACCGAAAGTTATCAAGCGCTTGATGAGTTAACCCAACTGCTTAATTTAGGCTCAGTGTACGACTTTCAATTAGAAGGTTAATACATCAACCAACACAAAGGTTAATACAAAAATAGCGAGCTAAGGCTCGCTATTTTTATTTGTGCTTATGCTAATAGAGTTTAAACGTTTTTTATACCAATTCGCTTAATTAAGTGATCTATTTTGAGGCTGGAAAAACGTGTTGATAACTAGGCAAAAAATTCGTTATTTAGTTATTCTAAATGAGAATTTTTTAACGCAGGTAGCGACACGTTTAGCCCCGCAAAATGATTAAGTATTATTGTGGATTGGTATTAACCGTTATTGCCGATGCCATCGACTCAGATATATGCAGCGTTCGCTGCGGAAACGGAATACTCAGCCCCGCGCCTTCTATGGCCTCTTTAACGCGTTTATTTAAATCCCACACGGTTTGCCAGTAATCGCCATTTACAGCCCAAGCACGTAATTGTATATTTACTGCGCTTTCGCCTATTGAGGTAACCATTACTTTAGGTGCAGGCTCTGCGAGTAGTCGGCTTTCTGATTCGGCGAGTTCTTTAAGTACATTTAAGCCTACATCAATAGAGTCGGCGTACGAAATTCCCACCACTATATCCATACGCCTTTTACCGTTACGGGTAAAGTTTTTAATGTTGCCGCCCCATACTTTACCGTTAGGCGATGCGATATAAAGGCCGTCGGTGGTTTTAAAAATGGTCGTAAATAAGTTTATTTCTTTTACTGTGCCAAGCGTGCCGCTTGCATCTACAAAATCGCCTATTTTAAATGGCCTAAGTATTAATAACATAATGCCGGCTGCAATATTACTTAAGGTGTTTTTAAGCGCCAAACCAATCGCTAAACCCGCCGCGCCCATTAGCGCTATTAAGCTTGCCGTATTAACGCCAAAAATATCTAAAATAAACAGCCCAGCAATTATGTAAACTAAATACCCTGCAATGCTCGATAACAGCGGCAGAAGTGTTTCGTCTACCTTTTTTAATGGCGACTTAGAGTTTTTAATCGCTTTTTTAACCGAGCGCGCAATAAGTGCACTCGCAACTAAAATAGCCAACGCTAACACCACTTTGTAACCCAAAGTGATAATGGTTTCTGAATGGCTCTGCCAAAACACAATAAGTTTATCTTTCATACATATTCCAAAAAAATGGGCTGACACTCAGCACAATTTAACAAGGAGCAAAGCTAAATACGCTAACCCCACAAATTAACCTTAATGACTAAAAACGGCGCGAGTATATAGCTATAAATCAGTTATACCTATTGTTTTTATATTAAATTAAAGCATTAAATAAAGGTTAGGTTTCTCTGATGTATCTATTCAATTTGGGTTAATCGCACACTGTTAGTGTTAGTGTTAGTATAAAAGTTACTGTAAATACTGTCCTTATTTTGAATATGTAAACATAGGAGAAACAATCATGGCGAAAGAAAAAATAGTCCTCATTACAGGTGCTTCGAGTGGTATAGGTAAAGCAACCGCTAAAACATTAGTTAATAATGGCCACAAAGTGATCTTAACCGCGCGCAGCGAAGATAAACTCAATAAACTAGTTGACGAGTTAGGCCATGAAAATGCATTTAGCGTTTCAGCCGATGCCACTGCATTTAATGAACTTGAGAATGTAGTGAGTAAAGGCGTTGAAAAATTTGGCCGATTAGACGTAGCATTCGCTAACGCCGGCATGGGGGTGTCATCACCTGGTACAGAGAATGGCGACCCCAATGAGTGGTCAGCCATGGTTGACCTTAATATTAAAGCATTGCTTTGGACTGCTAAACTCACTTTGCCTCATTTACGTGAAAAACAAGGACATTTTATTTTAACCAGCTCTGCAGCAGGGCGAAGACCCATTGACGGCTCTATTTATGGTGCCACTAAATGGTTTGCCCATGGCTTTGGTCAAAACCTTGCAGAAGAAATGAAACCTTGGCATGGCCGCTGTACCACCATAGCCCCTGGAATGGTAAACACCCCATTTTTTGATGAAGCAAAGCCCGACAAACTCGACCCACAAGATGTAGCCGACGCCGTATTGTTTGCCATTGAAGCTAATCAGCGTAATAGCGTACGCGAAATCTATTTAATGCCCACCAACTAATAATAAAATGTAAAGGCCAATGTTTACTGGCCTTTACTATAAAAGTGCTTACCTGTGTTTTATTCAAATCACTATCTATTCAATCAATAAAAAATCACTTATTGAAACGCCGCTTACCATGCTAAATCACAATTTTATGTCTATTATATAAATAAAGTAATTCAATAACTGGAACCTATTTAATGGCTCCCAATAAAACTAATAATATACCGACTCATCAATATGTTACAAATGACCCATTGCACCAGCTTTTTGATGCTGTCGATTCTATCTCAGTACAAGGTTACGATGAGCAAAGACGTGTTATTTATTGGAACAAAGGCAGTGAATTGCTTTATGGGTATACACACCAAGAAGCCATTGGCAAAAAACTCGAAAATTTAATTATACCCGCACCAATGCGAGAGCCCGTTATTAAAGCGCATAGTAATTGGATTAAGTATGATATTGAAATTCCCGCATCAGAACTCATACTCAGACATAAAAATGGCAATGATGTAGCCGTATTTTCAAGCCATGTTATGTTTACCAATCAGTACAATACCAAACAAATGTACTGTATTGATATTGATCTGTCTGAGGTTCACAAAGCACAAGCAGAAGCCGTATTTAATGCCACCATGCTCAAAACTTTATTTGAGGCAATTCCTGATTTATTTTTTGTACTAGAGCAAAATGGCACTATTACTGACTACCATGCAAACAATGAAAACGATTTATATATTTCACCTAACCAGTTTATTGGTAAAAAAATGGTGGATGTATTACCTGAAAAAATAGCGCAAAAGTTTCAGGTTCATATAGAAAAAACGATAGCACAAGACAGTATGGTCAGTTTTGAATACGAATTAAGCATGCCTGAAGGCGTAATTTATTACGAAGCGAGATTGCGTTTATTGCCCAAAACAAACCAAATTATGGTGATTATTCGTAATATTAGCGAACTACACCGCTCCGCTGAACTAATTCGCCATCAGGCCCACTTTGATAGTTTAACCGATTTGCCTAATCGCTTTTTATCTCTAGACCGCTTATCACAAATATTACTGGAAGCACAAAAGAGCCACGAAAAAGCCGCCGTGTTCTTTTTAGATCTTGATGACTTTAAAAAAGTAAATGACTCTTTAGGCCATGAAGTGGGGGATAAATTATTAATTGCGGCAGCAGCAAGATTACAGCAAACACTTAAAAAAAATGACACAATAGGCCGATTGGGCGGCGATGAGTTTATTGTTTTAATATCCAATTTAAATGATGAAAGCGATGCTTTAGCGATTGCTGAGCGGTTACTTCAAGCATTTAAGAAACCATTTAAACTTGTAGGCAGAGACTTAATACTGACATTAAGTATTGGTATTGCTATTTCCCCTAAGGATGGCACCTGCGCCTCGGTGTTGTTACGAAATGCCGACACCGCTATGTACCAAGCAAAAACCATGGGGCGAAACACGTTCTCTTTTTTCACCCCACAAATGAACGTCGCCATGCGCCGCCGCTTTGAAATAGAAGAGCAAATGCATGGCGCACTAGAGCGTAATGAATTTGAGCTTTATTACCAACCACAAATAGATGTAAAAACAAACACTATCGTTGGCGCTGAAGCCTTGCTTCGTTGGCATAATATAGTGTTAGGGGAAATCACCCCAGATGAGTTTATCCCAATTGCAGAGCAAACCGGCTTAATTGCGCCTATTGGTGTATTTGTTCTTCAACAAGCCTTACGCTTTTTAAATGAATGGCAATCAATTAACAAGCAAAACTATACCATGGCGATTAATTTATCACCGCGCCAATTCAGAGACCCTGAACTGGTAAATATAATTAAACACACTCTGCATAAAAATAGTATTAATAATGAATGTTTAGAGCTGGAAATTACCGAAGGGGTGCTGATGAATAGCCAAGCATCAATTCATGATGCCTTATTGCAAATTGATGAGCTGGGCATAAAGCTGTCAATGGACGACTTTGGCACAGGGTATTCATCATTAAGTTACTTACGAGAATACCCTTTTGATGTGCTAAAAATTGACCGCAGCTTTATTACTGGTATAACAGATAACAAGGCAGACTGTAATTTAGTGAAAGCGGCCATAGCTATGTCACACAGCCTAGAAATAAAAGTAGTAGCTGAAGGGGTAGAAACCAAAGAGCAGCTAGATTTACTCAGCGAGCTAAACTGCGATATTGCTCAGGGATTTTATTTAAGTAAGCCCTTGCCGGCCGCCAAGCTGCTCAATTTTTCATTGCGTTACTTAAAAGCACTTTAGTTAAAAAGTGCTTTTATAGTTATGTTTTAGCTCATGATTTTAAAGAGTAAATCGCGCACCGTAGCAGGCTCAAACGGTTTGTCACATATTGTATCCACACCCGCTTGAGCAATATTAGCTAAATGGGTATCGTTAGCTTGTGAGCTCACCATCAGAATTGGAATAGGCGAGTACGCATTCGATTGCCTTACCGTTTCAGCTAATTCTTTACCATCCATTTCTGGCATATTGTAGTCTGTAACAATTAAATCAAATGATTGGCTGTTTAACATTTCAATCGCTTGTTTAGCGTCTTCGGCCTCTACCGGTGCTAGAATTCCCATCCCCGCCAAGACACGTATTATATGTTTTCGCGCAAAACGGCTGTCATCAACCACAAGCACTCTAAGAAGCGTCACATCAAAGTGCTCTAGTTCCACTTGTTGCTCGGTATTACTATTACTGCGTATTGCCTGTAATAAAGAATCAGCTGTGCCATCACTTAAATACAGGCTGCTAATGACTAAATCAGGGTGATAATTTGATAAAGCAGCCAACGCGTTTTCTTGAGTGCTGGCCGTTTCAATTTGTGTAACACCGCACTGAGCCAGTGATTTTTTTATTAGCTTTTACTGAACTTCAGAAGGCTCAACTAATAAAATAGATAAGTTGGCTATTGCCGTTAAATCACTCATTTCAACCCTGTTATTATTAATTCTATAATTTTTATAACGCTCATTATAAAGTAATAACTTACAAGAAAAAGCTAAAACAGCAACAAAGCAGCTTGTTTACCCAAACTCAACACACTCAGCTTAAAAACGGTAGTTTATGCCCGCATAATAACGTCTTCCCGAATAGCTTGAGTTTAATAACCGAGACTCTGTATCATTACCTAGGCGCTTTACCGACTCAGATTTAGTTAAATTAATAACTGCAGCGGTCAAACTCAAATCCTCTAATAAATTAATCGAAGCATTTACATCAACTTGCTCGTATGGGTCTTGGTATACATTTAAGCCGCTGTTTAAACCCAACACGGTTTCACCGCGTTTATTATAAGAAGCACGAACATTAAAGGCATCTCCCTCATAATATATCGAGGTATTGTATTGATACTTAGCACTGCCTATTAATGGTGATTTACCAAACTCTTTACCATTAACACTTACATCGGCTTTATTGGTTTTGTTATAAGTGTAGTTTGCATAAAAACCAAAACCACTATCAAAGGCATGCTGTATAAATACTTCCGCCCCTTTAGATACGGCATCAGTGCCATTACCTACTGTGCTATATGGCGATACAGTAATATTTCCTGCCTCAACTATGCCCTCTTTACCAGCAAAATCTTGTTGTACGTCAATAACTAAGGGAACAACAAAATTATCAACAGTTTTATGAAACAATGCTAAACCAATGGCAGAGCCTTCGCTGTAATAATATTCAATAGATAAATCAGCTTGCACCGACTCAAATGGCTTTAAGTTTTTATTACCGCCACTGCCACTAAAACCCGGAATTTCATTAAACTCAGCTCTATCGTCTGCCCACTCATCTGAGACAAAGGTAATGCGTTGTTGTGCGCCTAAATCGGCATAATCAGGTCGTGACATCACTTTAGCAACCGCGCCTCGCACCACTACATCATCACTTATATCCCATGCAATATTAAAGCTAGGAAGAATTTGAGTATCGGTACTCTCTTGAGTAATAAGTTGATAGTCTTCAACAAATCGATCATCTCCGGTTACCGGCTCGCCGCTGTCATCATTGGTATGATCTAATAAATAAGTATATAGGTCGGTTGATGATGTCATGGTTTTAGTGCGCACCACCCGTACCCCTAAATTACCTCGCACGCTATTAAACTCAAAGTCACCTTGCAGATAAAACGCCGCTATTTGCTCTTCAATATCATAAATAAAGTTATCTTCTTTGCGTGTATACGGCACATAATGACTGGTCACAATATCGCGGTATTTTTGCCAATCAATACCGGGCATTTGGTTAATATTAAAACCACCCGCAATGTTACCTTCGTTAATAAACACGTCTTGTGCTAGTGGCATACCGTTGTTCCACTGATAACTGTCAAAACGTGTGATCCCCCCCTTACTAGCTTCTGCTGCGGCAATATCAAAATTAGGATCTAAAAAGAAGGTATTACCGGTTTCGCGATGCAGCGTAGCTTCTCGGTACTTAACCCCTGTTTTAATTGTTCTTAAAATGCCCCAATCGGTATAAATATCAAAGTCAGCTTGATAATAATCTTCTTCGAGTTCACTGCGCACAAAGCTTGAATTTGACGAACCCGGATCGCGCCCACCGCCCACACCATTTAATAAGTTAGCTAGCGTATTAGGGTCTATATTTAAACTAATATCGTTTTCATTAATTTGCCAACCCGCTGTTTGCGATGCATTTTCTATACGGCTTTCATTTTCACCGGCGTTTGAACTTTTATACGCCGCTTCCCAACTCTCCTTTGGCCCGCCTTCAGAGCGCGTATTGCCCGCCACAAAACGGGCTTTAAAATAATCGCCTTCATAGGTTAAATTAAAATCAAAGGTGTCTGAGGTCGACTCTTCACGCACATAACGGCCTCGCATCCACGGCAATTGCATATCATTCTCTATGCCACTTGCAGCTGCATCAAATTGCATCCCATTGATAATAGTGCCCGACTCATCCAAACTTACATCGGTTAAAAAGTCAGGATTTAAAGACCATTCAGGTATATCAATCACCGACTCAGTTCTATTTTTATCAAGTGAAAATCCAAAATAGTTAAAGCCAATTTCAACACGGCTGGTTGGGCGCCACTGCGTGCTAAATTGCATCCCTTCTCGCTCACGTAATTCGTTTACAATTGAGCCACGAACCACTTGAGGAAACCAAACATCGTTATAATTATTACCCTGAGCATCACTTATTGAGTCCCACTGATTATTGTTTTCAACCAGCTCACCATTGGTATCTATCGGGTTATCGCCGGCAAAGCGCCATACGTTTGCATCTGTGCCTCCTGAGAGAGTTCGGTTAGTGCGTTTTTGTGAGGTATAACCAAGCAACACCCCAAAGGTATCAGCCTCATTCTTCCAAGAATAAAGCGCAGTTAACTGCGGCTCAGACTCTTCAGTCACATCGGCATAGGTGCTTTCAATGTTAATTATCCCAGAGTTTGCCTCCATACTTAGCGGTTTACGACTATGCATTAATACCGTGCCGCCTACGCCCCCCTCATCTAAACGCGCTTCTGGCGATTTATACACTTCCACGCTTTCAATCATGACTGAGGGGAGTAATGCATAATCAAATGAGCGAGACGGCTCACCTGGTGATGACGCAATAAAATTACCATTTAGCTGAGAGAAAGTTAGCTCAGATGATAACCCCCTAATACTTACCGATGAGCCTTCGCCTCCGTCACGGTCAATCACCACGCCAGGTACGCGTTGTAATGAATCAGCGACATTTTTATCAGGAAACTTACCAATATCTTCTGCTGTTATGGCATCAACCACAGAGCTCGATAAACGCTTTATATCTAAATTAGCCGCCATACTGGAACGAATACCACGCACCTCAATGACTTCCATATCTTTGCTTTTTAATGCTTTATCTGCTGCTTCATCAGCATATGCATGATTGATAACAGATAGAATAGACACGCATAGCGTTGATTTAATAAAAAGTGGAAAAGAGTGATGTGCAGCGTGGCTTATCCGGTGAGCGGTCATAGTTTTAACAGTTCCATTTAAAATACAGTTAACACTTAAAGATGAGCGTACCGGCTAAAGCTGATACGAAAAAAGTAGCTGTATTTTACACAACCAAGCTTAATAGTTTGTTAATGTAAACTGATAAGTAACTGAATAAACTATCAAAAAATAGTCAATTCAAATAAAGGTAGGAAGTTAAGCAGCAAAATTGCTATTTAGCTGCTTATTAAAAGAGCATAAAAAAGGAATGACGCGATTAAACAGCAATACACCGTTATTTTTTATCACTAATAGCTTGAATATAATAGCCTAAACTCGCATGAGAAAGTTCTCCCATATGACTGGTAACTAACTCACCTTGGCTATTATAAAACAAAGTGGTTGGTAAGCCCGCAGCACCTGATTCGCGACTCACATTACTACTTTGATCAAAAAACACATGATTTAGGTCGAGTTGCTGTTCATCAAGGAACGCTTTTACCGTGTGTAAGTCTTCGCCTTGATTGACAAATGCCACCGTGATATTCGGGTTATTTTTTTGAGCCGCTTGCAGTACCGGCATTTCTTTTCGACACGGCGGACACCACGACGCCCAAAAGTTAATCACCACCGGCTTACCTTTGAAGTTTTGTAAGTTAACTTGCTGCCCTTGCATATTATGCACAACAGACTGCGGTAACTGCACACCCGTTTGGTAGATAGACAGCGCAAAGTTAGGAATAATCATTGAACAAAAACCAACAAACCCAGCAATAGCGTAGTTTTTCATTACCGCTTTTTTACCACGTGCATAAAACGCTAAAACCACTATACCGCTGAGCCAACCATAATAACCAATAAAGCCACCGTCGCTAATATTAAAAAGCTGCCACCAGTTACCTTGATAGGCATCCCACATGGTAAACACAAACGCTAAACGCGAGACTAAAAAGCCCACCACAATTGCTTTAAAAACCGTATCTAAAATCGCTTTTTGTAATGGATGTTGGCGCGTTAATAAATAGGTGAGCCCCCAAAAAATGCCTAACCCTAAAAAAATAATTAACTGAGAAATGGAAATAACCAAAGGTCCAAGAGAAATACTTAACATTGCTACCGTCTTCTTAATAATATTTTTAAGTACCTAAAATAACGAGTACCAGCGTGAATTAAATACCAACAATAACATAATGTAAGTTGTACTGATTATTAATAACGCATAATAGGTTATGTATACCAGCTGCAATACATAACCTATTTACCTAATTAACCTTGTTGCTGTATGTACTCCAATGCAGTCATTTTTTTATAGCTTACATTTGAGTGCAATACATGAGCAGGGTCGGGGTCAACAATTTCAATAGGAATACTGTAACTTCGCGCAATCTCGAGCGCCATTTGAGTAATGTTCACGCTGAACGAAGTACCCATAAACACCATTTTATCGGCCGCAATCATTCGCGATTGCGCTTCAGTAATGCGGTATAGCTCGGTGTAATATTCATCAAATAACAACACAAAGGGCTTTAAAGAATGATTAAGCTTTGGCTGATGGTTTTCAATATTGAATAACGCAAGTAGAGAGCGATGTAAGTTGCTCTCATCAACATTACTCCATAGCGTAGCTTCTGGTGTGACATCATCGCCCTGATGATGAAACAGCGTCATTTGATCAAGCCGACCATGAATCGCAATGTAATTTTTATTACCCGCCTTACCATCTAGCCCATCAATATTTTGGGTAATTAAGTTTTTATCACTAAGCCAATGATGCACTTCATTAGGACCATGATGACGATAGGTAGCAAAGCGATAATAATACCAAGCTAAAAACTCACTCGGGTTATTTTCATACATTGCACGTGTCGCCATTTCCATTGGCGTATAGTTTTTACTGCCAATGGTCCAAAAGCCATCCTCACCACGAAAAGTTGGAATACCACTAGCAGCACTCACACCAGCTCCTGTAATGTATAACGTATTCATAAAGCCATCTCTTATTTTCAATAAACCTATAATACTTTATAAAACTTTGTTTTTAGATCCTAACTGTAAGTATTTTTATAGTTAATTATTCTTTACTAGGTGCGGGGGCTTGATTACGTATAAACGCTGGTATGTCAAAAATATCAGAGGGTTGAGGTTTGACTCTCGCAGCTGGCGATTGTTCGGTTTCGCTAATAGGCGCTCTATTAAAAGGTTCAACAATCATCTTAGCGCTTGCACCGGTTGCGATGATCAACAACTCATAATTAGTTGATAAGCTCTCTATTTTAGAGACGCCACAAATAACCAACGCGTTTGGGCTTACCTGCTGGCGCACAGTATCAGTAATAAGGTTATAGCTACCCAGTGAAATCTCATCCTTACAATTTACTTGTATTATCACACCCGTACTTGACGACATATCCACTTGATTAACTAACGGGTTATTAAGGGCACTATCCAATGCAGTGGCAAGCTCGCTTTCTTCATCGCATTTACCAACACCTAGTACTGCATCACCCTGGCAATCCATAATTTTAGCGAAATCATTTAAATCAACGTTAATAAGCCCTTGAAAGCAAAGCATATCGATTAATGATTTTATCAGTGAGTGGAGTATTTGGTTTGAGTGTTTAAACGCATCAAATAACCCTATATCGTTGCCCAGCACTTCAATAAGTTGATCGTTAGGGAGCGTAATAACCGCATTAGCATGCTCTTTAAGCTCATTTAAACCTGCTTGCGCTATATTGCTTCTAAACTGCCCTTCACTACTAAATGGCAATGTAGCAACAAATATAATGGACTTACCTTGCTCACTAGCAAGCTGTGCAATGTAAGGGCTAGCGCCAGTCCCAGTACCGCCACCCAACCCTGTTGCACACAGAATTATATCGCAGCCATTAATAAGGGTTAAAAGCTGCTCTTTACTCTCTTCCGCCGCTTGCAGTCCAACTTTGGGATCTGCCCCTGCACCATACCCATGAGTGAGCTCTGCACCTATCAGTACTGCTTCATCACTCTGTGTATGTTCAAGTACCACTTTGTCGGTATTAACGCTATACAAGTGCGCCTGCTCAGACTCGCGTTGTTCAAAAATACTGTTAAGCGTATTACAGCCACACCCACCAATACCAAATACACCAATCGATAAACCATCATTTTGCTGAATTAATTGAAACATAACTACTCCTTAACTTTAAAATGGAGCATAGCAAGCAGGTGCGTCAATATTTGACGCACCCAAACTAGTTGGAGTTATTTATAGAAGTTAACGGCCGCTTTAAGCTTTGTAGTGATTCTTTGCCGCAATTTTTCAGGTTTAGCAACCTCGATCCAATGGGCACATTTAAATAGTTCATCGGTTAGTTGTTCAGTATCAATAGTCTGGTAGGTAAGTAATACGTTTTTATCGTCAATCTGTTGCTTGTCAATCAGCTCGCCAAGCTCAATAAAGCCTTGATTAACCGCCGAATGAATAGGTACTTTTACAATTAACTCGATCGTTTCTTGCTCCATACCTTTATTAATCGCACTGCGTAACGACTTTAACTGCTCAGCACTTGGCTCTCGTCGTGTTTTTTGCAAAATGTGTACATTGCGAATGCGGTAAACCGGCATTTGATAACACTTGTCGTGAAGCTCTCCCACCATAAACTGCGCCATCAACACACCGCCTTGCTCAACTAAGTTATAAAAGCTTAATTCAGCAAACTTTAACCAATGTGCCTCATCGTAAAGCACTCTATAAAGCTCAGCGCTCACAGCACGTTTATGCTTAATCGCATGCTCAATTTGCTCAACTAACTGAGTATCAATATTCACTTTTAACGACGGTTTTGACAGTGTTGAAAGCCAACTAGGTACATGACCATTAAAACGTTTAAGAGCCTGCTCTGCTTTAGTATGAACTGAGCGTTTAACATCACTGGGGGTCGAGTGTGGTAATAACTGCTCCAACAATAAGTAATGTTGAGCCATTTCACTGCTCATTACTTTTGTATTACCACCTCGCCACTGCGCATTGATAGACCAGCCATAGGGCTTACTGCGGGTATCTTTTTCAAGCCCAAAGCAACCTTGCTCGTAAAGTGATTGGAGGTCTCGCTGTAGCATACGGGTTGAAATATCAAAGCCAAACTGGTTGAGTTTAACCATTAATTCATGTGAGGAGATATACCTAGGGCTCAAGGGGATAATATCAAGAATTGTACTTTGCCTTAAAATGAGCATTGTAATCACCTATAGAACTATGCTTAATTAGCTTAAAACAATTTCAAAGATAGTAGCTTTCAGAAATATCTATTATTACGGAGCTCTAACCTCTAATTCACAGGCTATCTTAATCTGCTCTATATGCTTGTTGTTCAATTCTATTTCTCTATCAATACGCTCTATTTCATCTTGTAGATTGCGTTTTTCTGAGCCTAGCTCTGCATGGGTTAACTTCATTTCAAAGGGTATTTTTTCTATTTTCAACGATTGTATCTTAGCTTTATAGGCCTTCGTTCGCTCTCTGACTAGCTCGTGTACTTTATTTTTAATTTCTAAGTTTCTATTAAATTCATTTAGACCTTCTTTAACACTACCTAAAAAATTACTTGTGCCTAGTAGCGCCTGAGTAGCTGCAGATTTACTATCATCATAAACTTTCTGTACCTCAGCCTTTGGTTTTGTGCACTTCATGATTAGTCCTGAAATGACCAAAAGTGGTAGAGCTATATAGGTTAGATAAACCCCTACATAAGTAACAGTAAATAGTGTTATCAAATAAAGTGCTAATGTAAGCCAAAAAACAAAGCTTGCTTTAGAATGCATATAAATTAATCCTTTAAAATTAAAATTTCTTACCTAATTTGGCGCTGAAAATTCTCAAAGTTATTTAAGGCGTCGAATGCAGTAAATACAGTCCAACCATGTCTTCTTAATATATTAGAATTACTCATATTAATAAGCACAGCTACTTTACGCCTTGGCCAGCAAAGATCGATTGAAACAAATGTTTCTTTATCTTGAATAACAATCCCTAGTTCAGCACCTGGTAACCTAGTCGACTCACATTTTTGTAAAAGGCCATCTAATGCTGTATCCGCAACTCTCGCAGATTATCGTAATTAAACACGTCAAACTTATGTTGTTCTCGTCTTAGCTGGTTAATTTTGAGAATATCTGAGTTGCTTACATATATATGGTCATGATGTGGCTGCTTTTTATGACAATCTGCACAAAGTACTCTCAAATTATCTCGTTCATTATCTGCTTTATTCCCATTGATATGATGAGTATGTAAGAGCTTTTTTTCAGATTTAAGGTCAACGCCGCATTGCTCACATGTATAATTCAAATCGCTTCTTAACTTAGCCGAAATTGATGGCCAATCTGACGTATAACCACTTGTATGTTTTTTACTGTTAACAGGTAAACTTTTAAAGTAGGAGCTATAAACTTCGAAAAATTGTTCAAACGAAAAACTATTAAATACTTGGTTTTTAACTTGAGGACTTTGAGTTGAGTACCCCTTGTAATTAAGAATTTTTAAGCAATTTTTGCATACACCTAAATCAGCCTCTCCCTCTGTATTAGGGCCACCTCTGTAGCTTGAGCCGAATACAGGGAAAAAGCCATCAACGCGATTAATTACATCATAGCGTTTAAACCGGCCGGTTTCTCGCATCAACTCAAGAGTAGAGCACTCTGCCACATGGATACGTCGCCCTAATTTACCATTAGACAACACGGCTTCAATGTCATCTCCTTGATCTGGTATATATAGCATAACCTGATGGCCATCATAGTTTAGTACACCGTTTGACCCATCAATTTCATCTAACTGTACATCTTCTCCTAAGATAATTCCTTTTTTTAGAAGCTCGTCGAAGACTGTAATATCAGGGAGATCACTGGTAATAGAAAATTCAGTTACTATTTGCCCTAGGGGTGCTACCGCTCTATGTAACGCACTAAAATCAACTGTTAGCTTCATTACTGCGCCTCCAGTATCCGTTTTATTTGAATGTCAGCATTAGTAATAGCCCTAAAGGATACACGCCTTGACCTTGCAGCATCTTCCACACCATTTTCTTTAATCAAACGCGAAGATGAAAAGCCGACTGCAGCAATATTAGCTTTAATCCAATCAGTCTCATTAGGCATAAGTGCATAACCATACTCTAATACAGAACGTGTTCGCCCCTGAGATAATCGCATATTATAAAAGTATGCTTGCGCTTCTGTAGAGCCTCTTAAACCAACACTTGAAGTATGACCCTCAATACGAATTTCATCTAAAGAGTCTCTAAACGGGGCAAGCACGTTGATATAACGCGGGAAAAAGTCGTTTAATATTTCTTTATATGCGTCGCTTAACCGAGTTTCATTATTTGCAAATAAAACATCAGGAGATTGAAAATTGAACGCTAGCGTTTCTTTGTCTATTGTTGCTCCCCACTTATCAAGGTCTTTTTCAAACTCACTTTCTAGAGCTTCATAAATAGCAACTTGATTTTGTTGGTAAGCAACCGCAACATCTTTAATCTTGTCGTTTTCTTTTTGAGTTATCATCATAAAAACAATAGCTATAAACAAGAATACAACCATTAAACCAGCCATCAAATCTGATACAGTTAACCAATGGTCACCACTATCTTGTGAGGTATTTTGAGAGCCAAATATATTTTCCATTACATTACTCGCTGACTTACAACTTCATTCATAGCTTTAGTTAGCTTAATGTAATCATCAACAAATTTACCGCTTACCTGTGCAAGTGCTTTACCCATTTCGTTCATTACACGGTTTATTTCTTGCTGCATCGCTGTATCAATAAGTTTTAGCTGCGAGTCTACGGCTTCACCAGTCATACCGACCTGCTTTTTAACCTCATTTTCCATTGCGTCAAAAGTACGTTTAGCTTGATTAATTTGCTGTGTAGCTGCGTCATCAATCACTTCATTAAGGCGTTGCTGAAGTTTTTCTGCAGACTTAACCACAGTGTCACGTACTTGTTCTGTATCTGTCACAAGGTTTTGATTAGCTTGCTTCATAGTTGAAGTAATATCTTTAGCGTCATCGACCAATTTTTCAATCATATCTCGCATATTGTTATTAAGATCGGTCACTGTATCTTGTAAATGCTGCTTAATTACTTCAGTTTGCGACTGTAAATGATCAGACGTTGTCTTTAAGCTCTCGTTAGTTCGAGCTGTTGCATATTCCGGAGCATCGTGAACAGTGATTCCGGCCCATCGTGAACACCCGT
>ERZ1673962.140-NODE-140-length-60040-cov-47.733833_pt1 | contig 60040 bp, 64 predicted proteins | sample MGYA00580188_ERZ1673962 | MGnify/ENA primary metagenome ERZ1673962 (study PRJEB41334, sample SAMN05608104) | rock metagenome | biome: terrestrial subsurface; feature: shale formation; material: shale | place: USA: Pennsylvania ... | reverse complement strand
GGGCAACACCGTACCGGAAAGGTCAGGTGTTGCACTCAGTTTTTGCGGCCGCCCATCGTTTTAATCCAAAGGAGCAAATCACGATGAAAGTGATGAAGTGGAGCGTAATGGCCCTGGCCGTAGCGGCAGGCACGTCGCAGATGGCCGTTGCCAGCCAGCAGTCCGAATCCAAGGGCTTCGTCGAAGACGCAAGCCTGGACCTTTTGCTGCGCAATACTTATTGGAATCGGGACTACCGCCATAATGTAGAGTACGACCGTAAGACTTGGGCACAGGGTTTTATTGCAACCTTTGAGTCGGGTTTTACCCAAGGCACGATCGGTGTTGGGGTAGATGCCTACGGACTTCTTGGCGTGAAGCTTGACGGCGGCCAAGAGGATATGTTTCCCGGAGAACCCAAGAACTGGGAAGACGATCTTTCCGAGGCCGGCGCAGCGGTCAAGTTCCGCCTGTCCAACACGACTCTGAAGTATGGAAAGCAATTCGTTGCACTGCCGATTCTGGCAACTGATGACTCCCGCCTGCTGCCTCAGGCCTTCACGGGCGGTCTGATCACCAGCAATGAGATCGATGGACTGGAAATCAATGCTGGTCACTTTACCGCTGACAGTGCCATGGGCCGGGCAGATAGCGACTCTGGCCGTCTGAAAGAGAACAATTTCGTAGGAGGCACTTACGCCTTTACGGAAAATCTCAGCGCGTCGTTGTATTTTTCGGACATCAAAGATCAGTACGAAAAGCAGTACGCGAACGTAAACTATCTGATGCCATTCAGCGATAGCCAATCGCTTAGCTTCGACTTCAACATCTATCGCACCGACTTCGAAGACGGCGCCGTGTCGGCGACGGACTGGGGCGGAGATGGCAACAACGACAAGAATACGATCTGGAGCCTCGCCGCAAAATACTCGGTCGGTTCTCACGCGTTCATTCTTGCGCACCAGCGCGTAAGCGGCGATACCGGCTACGCTTACGACTACGGCGACGGCGGCGGCGCCATTGGGTAGCAAACTCGTACCTGTCCGACTTCAACTCGAAGGACGAGCGCTCCTGGCAAGCCAGCTATGAGCTTGACTTCACTGGCTATGGCGTACCGGGCCTGTTCTGGAAATCGGCCTATGTATACGGTGACAACATCGACACCGGAAATGGTGAAGGCACGGAACGTGAATTCTTCAACCAAGTTTCCTACGTCGTCCAGAACGGCGCAGCGAAAGACCTGTCATTCAAGGTCCGCAATTCTACTTACCGTTCCAGCAACAACATGAATCAGTTCTACATCCCAGACACCAACGAATGGCGCCTGTTCGTCGAATACCCGCTGAGCATCCTGTAACACCGCTCAGCAGTACTCGATCCTCTAGAGCCCGGCGAAAGCCGGGCTCTTTCGTTTACGAGAGCCAGCCGGCCAGCGCTGCATTCTGTACGCGCAACACCACCGGCCGTACAATGCCGAGCCACCTTTACCGCTTCCCTGCAAGGACACAACGGCCACATGCGCACCAGTCAGTTCCTGCTCTCGACTCTCAAAGAAACCCCTTCCGACGCAGTGGTCATCAGCCACCAGTTGATGCTACGCGCCGGCATGATCCGCAAGCTGGCTTCGGGCCTCTATACCTGGCTGCCGATGGGGCTGCGAGCGCTGCGCAAGGCCGAGGCAATCGTCCGCGACGAGATGAACAAGGCCGGAGCCCTGGAAGTCTTGATGCCAGCCATCCAGCCGGCCGAGCTGTGGCAGGAATCGGGGCGCTGGGAACAGTACGGCCCCGAACTGCTGCGTGTGAAGGATCGCCACGAACGCGATTTCTGCGTCGGCCCGACGCACGAAGAGGTCATCACCGACCTCGCGCGCAACGAGCTGAACAGCTACAAGCAACTGCCGATCAACTTCTATCAGATCCAGACCAAATTCCGCGACGAGATCCGTCCGCGTTTCGGGCTGATGCGCGGACGCGAATTCCTGATGAAGGATGCCTATTCATTCCACCTGTCGCAGGAGTCGCTGCAGGAAACCTACGACCGTATGCACCAGGCATACTGCAACGTCTTCACCCGGCTGGGCCTGGATTTCCGCCCGGTGCAGGCCGATACCGGATCGATCGGCGGCACCGGCTCGCATGAGTTCCACGTCCTGGCAGAGTCCGGCGAGGATGCGATCGCCTTCAGCAACGGCTCCGACTACGCGGCAAACATCGAAAAGGCCGAAGCGGTCCCGCGGGAGGTCGAGCGTGGCGCCGCCAGCCAGGAGCTGCGCCTGGTCGATACGCCTGATGCGAAGACCATCGCTGCCCTGGTGGAGCAGTACGACCTGGCGATCGAAAAGACGATCAAGACACTCGTCGTGCATGCTGCCGAAGAGGGCAAGCTCGTTGCCCTGATTGTGCGCGGCGATCACGAACTGAACGAAATCAAGGCAGCCAACCTCGAGCAGGTCGCCAGCCCGCTGGTTTTTGCGTCCGAAGCCGAGATTCGCGGCGCGATCGGTGCCGGTCCGGGCTCGCTGGGTCCGCTGAACCTGCCGATCCCCTGTGTTATCGACCGTTCCGTGGCGCTGATGAGTGACTTCGCAGCCGGTGCGAATCAGGATGGCAAGCATTACTTCGGGCTGAACTGGGAACGTGACCTGCCGCTGCCGGCGATCGCGGATCTGCGCAATGTCGTCGAAGGCGACCCAAGCCCGGATGGCAAGGGCACGCTAGTGATCAAGCGCGGCATCGAGGTCGGCCACATCTTCCAGCTCGGCACCAAGTACAGCCAGGCGATGAACTGCCAGGTCATGGGCGAGAACGGCAAGCCCGTAACGCTCATCATGGGCTGCTATGGCATTGGCGTTTCCCGTGTCGTAGCGGCTGCGATCGAGCAGAACTACGACGAGCGCGGGATTCTCTGGCCGGATGCGCTGGCGCCTTTCCAGATCGCACTCGTGCCGATGAAGTACGACAACGAGGTCGTCCGCGAGGCGACCGACAAGCTTTACGCCGACCTGACCGCGGCCGGCTACGAAGTGCTGCTGGACGACCGTGACAAAAAGACCAGCCCCGGCGTCAAATTCGCCGACATGGAGCTGATCGGCATTCCGCATCGCGTGGTAATCAGCGATCGCGGCCTGGCCGACGGCACCCTGGAATACAAACATCGTCGCGATAGCGAAGCCCAGGCCGTCGCCATCGCCGACATCCTGCCCTTCATCAACGCTCGGGCACCCCGCTGACCGCCAAACCATGCTCAACCAACGAGTTGTCATCCAAACCGGCGCCGTGCTCTGCGCGGCGCTGCTGCTAGCAGGCTGCGCCAATCACCTACCGCAGCGCAGCGAACACGAAGCCCGCACCGAACGCAAGCTGCTCGACCACAGCCTGCGCATCGAGGTCGGCGACCCCCTGGTCCTGGAGCTGCCGCAGCGACGCATCCGCGTGCAGGAACAGAAGACCTTCGAGGTCACCGACTTCGAGGTCACCCGTCGCTATGATCGCTACACGCCGTATCAGCCCTGGCGCGAACTCTACGAGATACCGCTCGGCGCGGTCGCCGTGGTTGCTGGTATCGGCGCGAACGTGGTGAATGTCGTGGCGCTAGGCAACGTGCCGACCACCGCGACCCGGGATTGGATCAGCTATGGTTTCGCCGGGCTCAACCCGTTCATGAACGTCGAAACCAATGGCCGCTCGCAGCAGAACCTGGCGAGCGTTCAGGAGCAACGGCGCGATGCGCGGCTGGAGTATTCCAGCCTGCCCTGGGCCGAGCGACCGGTCACCGTGCAGGCCGGCGAGCAAAGCCACCAACTCAATACCGATCGCAACGGCATCCTGCGCCTCAACCTGCTCGACGGGCCGTTTGCCGATCAGGACATCGCCCAGATCGGCAAGCTGCAACTGAGCGTGGAGGACGACGCGGACAACACACGTGCCGACGCCGTGCTGCTGGTCAGCCACAACCTGCGCAGCAAGCTTCAGGAAGCACACGCCCTGATTTTCGACGACCTCGAAGGAGACGATGTCTCGCGCTGGGTCTACCGGGTCAAGCGGCTGTCGGAACTGGGCCTTGAGGAAGAGGCCAGCGAGCTGGAACAAAGCCTGATCGAGCTGACCCGCCACGACCCGGAATTGCAGCAGCAGTTTCTCACCAGCTTGCTGCAGGAAGCCGGGCGGCAGGCGTCGCCGGCCAACGCCGACTGAGTGCACGGTCGATGAAGCGGCATGGATGCCTTCTGCTTCTGCTGTTGGTCCTGGCGTGCCCCGCCGCTGCCAGCCTGCGTCAGGCACCCGAGCCGGAGCTGCGCCAGCTGCTGCAGCAAACCGTCGCCGAGGCGGACAGCTTCCAGGACCGCTTCGAAGCGGAGGTCTGGCTGCTGGATATGTCGACCCGCCTTAAGCGTTTCGTTCCAGATGCCGAAGAGCGTCTCGAACTCCTACGACTTGTGCATCGCGAAGCAACCCGCGCCGGACTGCGCCCCGACCTGGTGGTCGCTCTGATCCATGCCGAGAGCCGCTTCGACCGCTTCGCTATTTCGAGCGTTGGCGCACAGGGCATGATGCAAGTGATGCCGTTCTGGAAAGCCGAGCTCGGCCGGCCGCAGGATAACCTGACCGACAACGCCACCAACCTACGTTACGGATGCACCATCCTCAGCTACTACCTGAAGCGCGAGAATGGTGACCTGCGTCGAGCGTTGGCCCGCTACAACGGCAGTCTCGGCAAAGATCACTACCCGGCCAGGGTGATCGGCTTCTGGCAGGACTTCTGGTATGTGCGGCCCTAGGCATCAATCAGCGCCGCCGAGTTGTTCGATGCGGGCCAGCAGGCCATCGGCACTTTGTTCGCCGACCAGGCGCTCGCGGACCTTGCCCTGCGTGTCGACCAGATAGGTCACCGGCAAGACCGGACTGCGCTCGAGCCCCAGCCGCTCGGCGGGATCCTCGCTCAACACCCGGAAGCGTATGCCCAAGGCTTCTACCGCCTGGGCCAGCTGCTCGCCACGCAGCTCGTCGAAATTCACGCCTAGAACGGCAACATCCGGTCGAGTACTGGCCAGCCGATTCAACTCGGGCACCTCGGTGCGGCAGGGTGCGCACCACTCGGCCCAGTAATTGATCACCAGCCAGCGCCCATCCAGATCATCGGAGGCAACGGGCCGACCATGCTGATCGACACCCCAGTCTGCGTCGCAGCCACCGAGCAGCACTGCCAGCGAGAGCACGGTAAGGGTGATGATGCGCTTCATGCCTTGCCTCATTTACAACAGCGAACGAAGGCCCGATTGTGCCGCCGCCGTGCTCGCTTGGCGACCTCTGTCTGCGAGCGCGAGGCGCCAGCCCGGCACTCGATCTGCGAGTCCGGTCACGGGAGCCCACGGCAACGCTCACAGTTTGCCCTCAAGGCACTGCTTATAATTCGGCCCTTCTCCAACGAATCGGTAACCTGCGCCATGTCCAAGCAATACGAGAAACTCGTCGGGACCGTACCCGCTCGCATTGTTCAACAAGCCACGCTCGTGTTGACGACGCATGACGGCAAGGTGGCCGAATTCAATGTCGCAGCCTGGCTGCAACTGCCCGGACAGATAGGCCGCAGCCTGTCACTACTGGCACGTTATCGGGATGGAAATACGGTGCGCGAGGTGGCGATCGATCATGGTCGCGTCGATCAGGTGGGCAAGATACTGCTGTCAGGTGTCGCCAACCTGCCGGTCAGGCATAGCATTGAGGAGCTGCAAATCTTGGCCCGCTCGATCTACGAGCTGAACGCAGTGACCGTCGACGAGCTTTTCGCGCAACCCGCCGCCCCGGCCGAGCCCACCCAGCTGCAGGTTCAGGCCTGACTAACCGACCGCCTGCTCCACGCGCGCGGTCGGTCTATCCTCCATGGCGCGTCCGCCCTCTGGCGGACGCTCGACCAGCGATTCAGGCCAGTGACTGAAGCGCAACCCGGTCAGTCGATTGAGCGCCTCCAATGCCGCCTCCGGCGCTCGCCGGTGCAGATGAATCACCTTGCCGCATTTGCTGTCCATAGGCCGTCCTCCACTTCTCGCATAATGCATAGCGAGATCCGTGCCACCGCCCGGAACCGCCCACGCGCCACGCAGCCACGGGCATACCCGACCGGTCAGACGGGCTATCGATTGGCACGCACATTCACCTACTGACGTTTTTCGTCACCCTCACCGCGCAGCCAGCTGGCCAGGCTGCCGCCGAACAGCCGAGCCTGCTCCTGGCGCAGGCTCGCCAAGGCCTGCCGTAGCGGGACATACCACGGCTCATCGAGTGGCTGGCCGAGCGCTTCGGGGTCATTGACCGGCCATGGGTTGTTGCGCATCAGCTGCTGCATCTCGTAGCCACCGAGATCGCGGCACAGGACCCAGCCGCCGCTGCCGGTACGCGTGACCAGCTGTTCGGATTCAAGGAAGCCGATCAGCTCATCCCACTCGTCATTCGGCAGCGACCAGCCCGCTTTACGCAGACCGCGCAGGTCAAGATCACGTCCCTCCTGCTGGCGCGCGTAGAGGATGCGTAGCAACACCAGCAGCAGTGCCAGCTTGGGAAGCCGACGCCGACGCCATTCGGCCGATGAGGACAACCCACAGACCAGCTCGGCGCCGAACAGCACGATCATCCAGGACAGGTAGATCCACAGCAGGAACAGCGGCACCGTGGCGAAAGCCCCGTAGATCAGCTGATAGCTGGGAAAATAACTGACATAAAGGCCAAACAGCTGCTTTGCGGCCTCGAACAGCAGCGCTGTGAAAGAGCCGCCCACCAGTGCGTGCTTGAACGGTACCCGGGTGTTCGGCACCGCAGCATAGATGAGCGTGAAGGCCGCCACGCTGAGCAGCAATGGCATGACCTTGAGCAACGCGCTGGCACCGATGATCGCGTGCGGCCCGGAGAGCAGGGTCAGCGAAGTGAGGTAGGTGCTGGTGGCGAAGGCCGCACCGAGTAGCAAGGGGCCAAGGCTGAGAATCGCCCAATACAGCAGAAAGCTCGATATCCCCCGCCTGGGCTGACGGACCCGCCAGATGGTGTTGAACGCCTTCTCGATGGTCAGCAGCATGGTCAGCGCTGTGGCCATCAGCAGACCAACGCCAAACCAGGTCAGCTGGCGGGCCTGAGTGGAGAAAGCAACCAGGTATTCCTGGATGGTCGCGCCCGTCGAGGGGATGAAGTTGCGAAAAATGAACAGTTGGATCTGCTCGCCGACGCCATGGAACGCGGGTATCACCGACAGCATCGCGAAGGTCACCGTCATCATCGGCACCACGGCGAACAAGGTGGTGTAGGTAAGCGCCGCAGCGCTGTGCGGGCCTCGATCCGCGAGAAAGCGCCGTAGCAGAAAACGTCCGAACTCCATCAGTTTGTCGAAGCGCAAATGCAGTCCTCTTCGCCTTGCTGTCGTTGCGGACGGCCTCGAAATCCCCTGCTGTCCATGCCGCCGGGTTTCGGCGCGCCGCCCGGTGGAGGTTAGAATGGCCGCCCTCACCGGCCGGACGCAACCGAAATGACCGATCTGATCCTCTACCACAATCCGCGCTGCTCGAAATCGCGCGGCGCGCTCGAGCTGCTTCAGGCGCGCGGCATGCAGCCCACCGTCGTGCGCTATCTGGACACGCCGCCGAGCGAAGCCGAGCTGCATGCGCTTCTGGCCAAGCTCGGCCTCTCGGCTCGGCAGCTGCTGCGTACGGGCGAAGAGGAATACCAGAGCCTTGGTCTCGCCGACACGGCATTGACCGACGCGCAGATCATCGCAGCCATGGCCCGCCATCCACGGCTGATCGAGCGGCCGATCCTGATCGCCGGTGACAAGGCTGTCATCGGCCGGCCGCCGGAAAGGGTGCTGGAGTTGCTGGCATGAGCGCGCCCTACATTCTGGTGCTGTATTACAGCCGCCACGGGGCGACGGCCGAAATGGCACGGCAGATCGCTCGCGGCGTCGAGCGTGCCGGCCTGGAGGCGCGTTTGCGCACCGTACCGGCCGTATCTACCGAATGCGAAGCGGTCGCGCCGGCAATTCCGGACAGCGGAGCGCTGTACGTCACCCAGGATGACCTGCGTCACTGCGCTGGCCTGGCGCTCGGTAGCCCGACCCGTTTCGGCAATATGGCCGCACCGCTCAAATACTTTCTCGACGGCACCAGCAACCTCTGGCTGACCGGCGAACTGGTCGGCAAGCCGGGCGCCGTGTTCACCTCGACCTCGAGCCTGCACGGCGGACAGGAAAGCACCCTGCTTTCCATGCTGCTGCCATTGCTGCACCACGGCATGTTGCTGATGGGCCTGCCGTATAGCGAAAGCGCATTGCTGGAAACGCGCGGTGGCGGCACGCCCTATGGCGCCAGCCATTTCGCCGGTGCCGACGGCAAGCGGCCGCTGGACGAACACGAAATCACCCTGTGCCGGGCACTTGGCGAACGCCTGGCCCGTACCGCAAGCATGCTGGAGACGTCACGTGGCTAGAAAGAACAAGCCGCTGCCCGCGCAAGCGTGGCTCGAGCCCCGGGTCCGTGTCGTCCGCGCGGTCAGCCTGCTCAGCTACCTGGCGTTGTTTCTGTTGGTCGGCATCTGGAACGGGGTGTTCGCCGACCTGCACGGCGCGCGGACATGGGTGGTGCTTAGCATCCTCCTGATCCCGCTGCTGATCGTCGCGCCGGGCGTGCTGCTCGGTCACGCACGCGCACATGCCTGGCTGTGCTTCGTGGTCAACTTGTACTTCATCCGCGGTGTGCTGGCAGCCTTCGACCCGGCGCGCAGCCTGTATGGCTGGGCCGAGGCGCTGGTCAGCCTCGTATTGTTCTGCAGCGCTCTGCTGTATACACGCTGGAAGTCGCAATTGGACCGTCGGCTGGCTGGGGAAAGCTGACCGCGAGCCTGGCGCTGTTTCGCGGCGCCAGGCCTGTGCGCCGCCCGACCTAGTCGATCGGCCTCGCTCGCATGAGCCACTCAAGCTGCCCGGTGTGTGCATCGACCCGCTGGCACACCGTCTCGAAGCCCTGCGCCAGGTAGAACTGTACGCTGGGCTGGTTGGCCAGATAGACCGATAGCGTCAGCTCGCCGCGCAGGCGCCTGGCATGGCTCAGCAGCGCCGTGCCGATGCCCCGCCCCTGCCACTCAGACTGAACGAACAAGGCCGCCAGCGTATGGCCGCTGAGCGCATGGAAGCCGACCACACGCCCCTCCTGCTCATAGACGAACGCCTGCGAAGCGGGCAGATAGCGCATGCGCATGTCATCGAGCTGGGCACGCCAGAACTCAGCCGGAACGAAATCGTGCGCGGCAATGGAGGCCGCCAGCCAGATATCCAGGATGGCCTGCGTGTCGTCGTCGTTGGCACTGCGGATCATCTCTCTCGCCTCATCGGTCCATCCGTCCCGCCCGCTCGGTCCCGGTGCGGCGCGTTACCAACCCAATGTCTCTTTGAGGAAGGGAATCGTCAGCTTGCGCTGGGCCTGCAGCGAGGCCTGGTCGAGCTGGTCGAGCAGCTCGAACAGGGCGCTCATGCTGCGCGCGCCACGGGTGAGAATGAAGCGGCCGACGTCGTCCGGCAGGTTCAGGCCGCGTCGTGAAGCTCGCAGCTGCAGGGCACGCAACTTGTCCTCGTCCGAGAGCGGTTGCAGTTGGAAGACCAGCGCCAGGCTGAGGCGCGAATGCAGATCGGCCAGGCGAACCGGCAACTCACGCGGCGCCGCATCGGCCGCGAGCAGCAACCGGCGGCCGCTGTCGCGCAATCGGTTGAACAGGTGAAACAGCGCCTCTTCCCAGACCGGATCGCCGGCCACGGCCTGCAGGTCGTCGAGGCAGACCAGATCACTCTGCTCCAGCCCATCGAGCAGTGCCGGCCCATAACTGGCGACATCGCCCAGCGGCAGGTACACCGCCATCTCACCGCGCTCCTCGACACGCAGGCAAGCTGCCTGCAGCAGATGGCTGCGTCCGGTACCGGATCGGCCCCACAGGTAAATCAGCTCATCCGACCAACTGGCCGCCGGGGAGCAGAGCCTTTCGACATAGCCCAGCGCCGCGGCATTGGCACCCGGATAGAAGTTGGCAAAGGTGGCATCGTCACGAAGGCGCACGCCCAGGGGCAGCTGGATAGGTTTCATGGATGGGGATCGACCGGTGGCCCGGCGGGCTCTGCGTAAAGGTCGGACAGTTTATAGAGATCATGTACATGGCGCAGCACAACCATGACCACCGCGGCCACCGGCAAGGCAAGCAGGACGCCGACGAAGCCGAACAGCTGGCCCCCGGCGAGCACCGCGAAGATGACCGCTACCGGATGCAGGCCGATTCGGTCACCCACCAGCAAGGGGGTGAGCAGCATGCCTTCGAGCATCTGCCCAACCGTGAAGACCGCGGCGACACCCAGCAGCGGATATGGCTCGAGCCCGAACTGGAACAGCGCGGCCACCACCGCCGCACCGATGCCGACCACGAAGCCCATATAGGGCACGATGCTCGCCAGCCCGGCCAGCACGCCGATCAGCAGGCCGAGTTCCAGCCCGACCAGCATCAGCCCCACCGCATAGACCACCGCGAGCGCCAGCATCACCAGCAACTGCCCGCGCAGAAACGCCCCGATGACCTCATGACACTCGCCCAACAGGGCGACGATCACCGGCTCCTGCCGGCGCGGCAGCAGGCTGCGCAACCTGGCCATGATGTGGTCCCAGTCGCGCAGCAGGTAAAAGCACACCACCGGAATCAGCAGCAGGTTGCCGAGCCAGGCCAGCAGCGCCAGGCTGGAAGCCGTCGCACGGCTGAGGATGCCACTGACTAGATCGGTGGTACTGCCCAGGTGCCCGGACAGCGCAGCCTTCAGCTGGTCGAAGCGCCAGAAGTCGGCTTCCAGCCCCATCTGCACCTGCACCCAGGGCAGTGCATCGTGCTGCAGCCAATCCAGCGCCTGCGGCGTCAGTTCGTAGAGGCGCACCAGCTGCTTGCCCAGCATCGGCAGCAGCACCAGCAACAACACCAGCAGCAGCAGACTGAACAGCGCGAACACGGCAATGACACCCCAGGTGCGCGAAAATCTCCAGCGTTCGAGGCGATCGACGAGGGGGTCACCCAGATACGCCAGCAACATGCCCACCAGAAACGGCGAGAGAATCGGCGAGACCAGATAGATCAGTACGCCACACAGCAAAAGCACCGCCAGCCACAACCAGCGGTTCGAAGAAGCGATCGTCATCCTTGGCTCCGGTCAGTCAGATTCCAGCAGCGCCAACGAGGCGGCTGCACCTCAGCGAAAGCGCAACACCGTGCCGGGCGCCGGACCAGCCGCGGCAGGCGCAGGCTCGCCCTCCGGAGAGCCCTCGGCAGCACCGTCGCCAACCGCATCAGGCGATACCGCGGGCTCTGACGGCAGCTTATCGGCCGGCACCTCGCTCAGACGTGCCAGGGCCATCTGCGCGCGAAGTTGATCCGGCGAAGCCCTGAGCCGGTAGATCAGCCGATCGTCGGCCACCTCGACCAGCCGCGCCGAGAACGGCTGGAGCAGCCGCTCGAGTTCGGCGAACCGCGACACATCGGCACCAAGCACTTCCAGCGTCAGCTCCTCAGCGGCGCCAGCTGCGACTACATAATGCGGTGCGAGATAGCGGGCAACCGCCAGCATCACCGCATCCGCCACGGCCGCGCGGCTGTCCCCCTTCGCCTCGCCCGAGCTGCTCGCCCCGTCCTGGGCCAACGCCCAGTCGGCCTGCCAGCCGGTGTCGGTCTGTTTGGCATGCACTGCCAGCACGACATCGGCATCGTAGCGCTCCGAGGGCTCCCGCACGGCCTCGAGCGCCTTGCCAGCGAAGGCTTCGGGGGTGGCCATCAACTGCTCGCCGAGATCGGCAATCGGCAGCATCAGCGGCAGACCGCGATGCTGCGCGGCATCCTGCAGCTCCTGGACGGCGCCCTGCCCGCCCGCCACCAGCTGCGAGCCCTCGGGTGTCTCATCGAGCCACCAGGTCAACACCAGTGGCCGGTCAAAGCCCCATAACGACACACCCGCCTCGCGCAGCTGACGCTCGGTGGTGGCCGGATCGAACTCGACGACCAGGCGGTCGTTCTCGTAGCCGTATTTACTGACCAACTGCTGCGGATCGTTGCGCAATGCCGCAACCGCTGGCTTCTCCAGCGCCTCGGTGCTGCCGGTTAAACGCAGCAGCAGCGTGTCGAAGGCGCGTTGCAGAGCCTGGCTCCGTTCGGCCGGCTGCTGGCTGGCGACCGGCTCGCGCACGTGATACAGCCGCTGCACGGGTTCGGCCGACGCGGATAACGCGACCAGGGCGAGACAGGAAGCTAGGACGCGTGACACAAGGCGCATGGGAGATACTCGCGACGGGCCAGCGCGCGCTGGCATGGATGGAAGGGCTATACCTTAAACAGCCGACCCCGGCGCGACAACCAAGCCCTTGCGTGCTTTTCCTGCTGCGTCGAGCCCCGCCCAGCCGGGTGCATGAAGCATGGCCGCTGCCGGGCAAGCCTGCTAAAATCGCGCGCTTTCCGCAGACTGGCTGCAGGCAATGCAGACGGGCCCAGTCGGCGCCATGCGCCACGCCCGACCGGTCGATCATCGCCCCTTCCGCACAGGCCCGGATTCTATGAGCAAGCAACCCTCCCTCAGCTACAAGGACGCAGGCGTCGACATCGACGCAGGTGAAGCGCTGGTCGAGCGCATCAAGGGCGTAGCCAAGCGCACTGCCCGTCCCGAAGTGATGGGAGGCCTGGGCGGCTTCGGTGCCCTGTGCGAAATCCCCGCCGGCTACAAGCAGCCGGTGCTGGTCTCTGGCACCGACGGCGTGGGCACCAAGCTGCGCCTGGCGCTGAACCTGAACAAGCACGACAGCATCGGCCAGGATCTGGTCGCCATGTGCGTCAACGACCTGGTGGTCTGTGGCGCCGAGCCGCTGTTCTTCCTCGACTACTACGCCACCGGCAAGCTCAACGTCGACGTCGCCGCCACCGTGGTCACCGGCATCGGCGCCGGTTGCGAGCTGGCCGGCTGCTCGCTGGTCGGTGGCGAGACCGCCGAGATGCCCGGCATGTACGAGGGCGAGGACTACGATCTGGCCGGTTTCTGCGTCGGCGTGGTGGAGAAGAGCGAGATCATCGACGGCTCGAAAGTGGCCACCGGCGACGCCCTGATCGCGCTGCCCTCTTCCGGCCCGCACTCCAACGGCTATTCGCTGATCCGCAAGATCATCGAAGTGGCCGGCGCCGACATCGAGAGCATCCAGCTCGACGGCAAGCCATTGGCCGAGTTGCTGATGGCCCCAACCCGTATCTACGTCAAGCCGCTGCTCAAGCTGATCAAGGATACCGGCGCGGTCAAGGCCATGGCCCACATCACCGGCGGCGGCCTGCTCGACAACATCCCGCGCGTGCTGCCCGAGGGCGCGCAGGCTGTCATTGACGTGGCCAGCTGGACCCGCCCGGCCGTATTCGACTGGCTGCAACAGCAGGGCAACGTCGACGAGCACGAGATGCACCGCGTACTCAACTGCGGCGTCGGCATGGTCATCTGCGTCGCCCAGGATCAGGTCGAAGCTGCGCTGCAAAGCCTGCGCACCAGTGGCGAGCAGCCCTGGGTCATCGGTCGGATCGCCGCAGCCGCCGAAGACGCCGATCAGGTCGTGCTGAACAACCTGAAAAGCCACTGATGGCCTGTAACGTCGTCGTCCTGATCTCCGGCTCCGGCAGCAATCTGCAGGCGCTGATCGACAGCCAGGGTCCGACCAATCCAATGCGCATCGTCGCGGTAATTTCCAACCGCGCCGATGCCTACGGCCTGGAGCGGGCTCGCGCGGCCGGGATTCCAACCCGCGTGCTCTCGCATCGAGACTACGCCGACCGCGAAGCCTTCGATTCGGCACTGGTCGAGGCCGTGGATGCCTACGGCCCCGACCTCGTCGTACTGGCCGGCTTCATGCGCATCCTGACGGCCGGATTCGTGCGCCACTATCGGGGCCGTCTGCTGAATATCCACCCCTCGCTGCTACCGCGCCACAAGGGTCTCGACACCCACCGGCGCGCCCTGGAAGCGGGCGATCCCGAGCATGGCTGCAGCGTGCATTTCGTTACCGAAGAGCTCGACGGCGGCCCCGTCGCCCTGCAGGCCGGCGTCCCGATCGCCCCAGGGGAAAGCCTCGACGCGCTCGTCGAACGCGTTCATCAACAGGAACACCTCATCTATCCGCTGGCCGTTCGCTGGTTCGCCGAGGGGCGCTTGCGCCTGGCGGAACAAGGAGCGATGCTGGACGGCCAACTGCTGCCGGCCTCCGGCTACCGCTACAGAACCTAGGAGATCCCATGCGTCGCGCCTTGCTGCTCGCCCTCGCCGTTCTCGCCTTGCCGGTTCAGGCGCTGGAACTCAAACCCTTCTCGGCCAGCTACACCGCTGACTGGAAGCAGGTCCCCATCAGCGGCACTGCCGAACGCAGCCTGGAAAAACTCGACGACGGTCGCTGGCGTCTGGACTTCGAGGCCTCGATGCTGGTCGCCAGCTTCAGCGAACGCAGCACCTTTCGCGTCGAGGGCGAGACATTTCTGCCGGACAGCTACCGGCTGAACCGCAGCGGGCTGGGCAAGGGCAAGAAGGTCGAGCAGACCTTCGACTGGGCCGCCAAGCAGGTCGTCGGCAGCGACCGCGGCGATCCGGTGAAACTGGCGCTGCACCGCGGGCTGCTGGACAAGTCCACCTACCAGCTGGCCCTGCAGCACGAAGTCGCCGAAGGCAAGCAGAGCATGAGCTATCAGGTCGTCGACGGTGACGAGATCGAAACCTACGACTTCCGCGTACTGGGCGAAGAGAAGGTCGGTACCCGCGTCGGCCAGGTCGATGCGATCAAGGTCGAGCGCGTGCGCGACCCGACCCAGAGCAAGCGCCAGACGATTCTCTGGTTCGCCAAGGATTGGGACTATCTGCTGGTCCGCCTGCATCAGGTGGAAAAGGACGGCAAGGAATACCAGATCATGCTGCAGGACGGCAGCGTCAACGGCCAGCCGGTCAAGGGCAACTGAGTGGCGCAGCTACTGCGCCAGCCGCCTTCGCGAGTGTTTTGAATGATCCGCCTTCGCGCCCTGCCGCTCCTGTTCGTCCCGCTGATAACCGGCTGCCAGGGGCTGCTGACACATTCGCCACCACCGCCCCCTACCGAGCGCTTGCAAGGCATGCTGACCGAGCAGGCGGGCCAACTCTATTTCACGCCCTGCACGGGCTCTCGCGCCCTGCAATTGCGTGCCTCTGAGCAGCTCGGCCTGCAGGAAGATGTCGACGCGCTGAGTGAAGGTCGCCCTCTGTTCGCCGACCTGCGCGGCGAACTCTCTACCGGCCCTGAGCGCTTTCTCGCCACCCAGGTCTATCGCCTGCAGGCCGAAGGCTTCGGCTGCGCTGATCCCGGCTTTCGTCAGCTGATGGTCCGAGCCAGCGGGCACGAGCCAGACTGGACGGTCACCCTCAACGCGCAGGGTCTGCTGCTGGAGCGCCCCGACCAGCCTCGCCTGGCGCTGCCCTATCTGGAAGAACAGCTGCCCGGCGGGCAGGCGAGCTTTACCAGCGAAGCCGACGGCCAACGCCTGGAGCTCTGGATCGCCCCCCAACACTGCGTCGACAGCGCCAGCGGGACGATCAGCCATCTCAGCGCGCAGCTGCGCCTGAACGATGCCAAACCGCTGCGCGGTTGCGCCTATTTCGGCGCCGCACGCAACCACTGATTTCCAGCGAAGCGAAACGCTTCGACCTCTGCCCACGAGCGACCATGAACGACGCCCTTAATCTGCTGCAACCCTACCCGTTCGAGAAATTGCGCGCGCTACTGGCCGGTGCCCAGCCTCCAGCGGACAAGCGCCCCATCGCCCTGTCCATTGGCGAACCCAAGCACCGTTCGCCGGAGTTCGTCGCCCGCGCGCTGGCCGACAATCTCGAGCAGCTGGCGGTCTACCCGACCACGCTGGGCCTGCCCGCCCTGCGCGAAGCGATCGCCGGCTGGGCCGAGCGCCGCTTCGGCCTGGCCGCCGGCGCGGTCGATCCGGCACGTCAGGTGCTGCCGGTCAACGGTACGCGCGAGGCGCTGTTTTCCTTCACCCAGGCCGTGGTCAACCGCGCGGACGAAGGTCTGGTCGTCAGCCCGAACCCGTTCTACCAGATCTACGAAGGCGCAGCTCTGCTGGCCGGTGCGCAGCCGCACTACCTGCCCTGCCTGGCTGAGAACGGTTTCAACCCGGATTTCGACGCGGTGCCGACTGACGTCTGGCAGCGCTGCCAGATCCTGTTCCTCTGCTCGCCCGGCAATCCGACCGGGGCGCTGGTCCCGCTGGAGACGCTGAAGCGGCTGATCGCCCTGGCCGATGAGCACGATTTCGTCATCGCCGCAGACGAATGCTACAGCGAGCTGTATTTCGACGAAGCCAACCCGCCGGCCGGCCTGCTCAGCGCCTGCGCCGCGCTCGGCCGGCACGACTTCAAGCGCTGCGTGGTGTTCCATAGCCTGTCCAAGCGCTCGAACCTGCCGGGCCTGCGCTCCGGTTTCGTTGCCGGCGACGCCGACATCCTCAAGGCTTTCCTGCTGTATCGCACCTATCACGGCTGCGCCATGCCGGTTCACGTGCAGTTGGCCAGCGCCGCCGCCTGGAACGATGAGATCCACGTGCGCGCCAACCGTGAGCTGTATCGCGCCAAGTTCGAGGCGGTGTTGCAGATTCTCGAGCCCGTCCTCGACGTGGCCCGTCCCGACGGCGGCTTCTACCTGTGGCCAAAGACGCCAATCGATGACCAGCGCTTCACCCGGGAGCTGTTCGAACAGGAGCACGTCACCGTGGTGCCAGGCTCCTATCTGTCGCGCGAGGTTGAAGGCCTCAATCCGGGCGCCGATCGCGTGCGCATGGCACTGGTCGCGCCACTGGCCGAGTGCATCGAAGGCGCCGAGCGCATCCGCGCTTTTATCGAGCGTCTCTAAGCCGATCGCGGCCGGGCAGCCGACCGCCGATCAGGCGACCCCCGGCGGAATGCCGTCCTTGTTGTAGTTGCGCAGGCGCTCGACGTTCTCCGGCTTCATGTGCTCGGGGACATCGGGCTTGCTCGGTTCCTCGCGCTGGGGCCGCTGTGGATAGAGCACATCCGCCGATGACTTGTCATGCTCGCTCATCGCTCGCCTCCTCTTGTCTCAGATGGCGTTCTCTTCCCAGATTAGCTCACCGTCTTCGCTGACCTCGCGAACCTTGGTCAGCGCCGCCTCGGCGACCGCGTCGGCTTCGGAGGCCAGGTCGTAGGTACGGCCCTCGGCAAGGCGGAAGACGGTGGCCTGCTCTTCGCTGTCGCGACGCTTGATCGCAATGACCGCCTCGAACGCATCGCCGGCCGGAACCGCCGAGGAGATTGCCTCGTAATGCTCGAAATGTTTACGTGCCATGGCCTACCTCGTCTTCACTTCAGATAACCGATGGACAACGGAACCTGCGCAAACGCTCGGCGTGCCCGCGAACCGCGGCGCCTGGACAGGTTCTCAACAATACGAGCCCGCACCGGAGACCCGCCGATGGCCCTGACCGCTACCTACGCCCTGACCGAGCCGAGCCGCACCGACGTCGATCTGCTGGACGGACCGACACTGCTTGAATTCGGCGCGCCCTGGTGCGGCCATTGCCGCGCGGCACAGCCGCTCCTGGCCCAGGCGATGGCCGGGCGGGACAACCTGCGCCACCTGAAGATCGAGGACGGACCGGGGCGGCCGCTGGGGCGCTCCTTTCGCGTAAAGCTCTGGCCGACCTACATCCTGCTCGAGCACGGCGTCGAGCTCGCCCGAGTGGTCCGCCCAGCAGATGTCGAAGCTCTCGACCAGATGCTCGGCGAGGCCGGTCGCTGAGGCGCGGCACCGGCCCGCAGCCGACAGTTCGGCACAGGCATGGCATAATCGCCGACCCGGTTTTTCAGGAGTTGGAGTTCGTCCATGTCAGGACCCGTCAAGCTGTTCGGAATCAAGGCGTGCGACACCATGAAAAAGGCGCGCAGCTGGCTCGACGAGCATGGAGTCGACTATAGCTTCCATGACTACAAGAGCGCCGGCATCGACCGGGCACACCTGCAGGCCTGGTGCGCAGAGCACGGCTGGCAGACGGTTCTCAACCGAGCAGGCACCACGTTCCGCAAGCTCGACGAAGCGCAGAAGACCGATCTCGATCAGGCCCGCGCCATCGAGCTGATGCTGGCACAGCCCTCGATGATCAAGCGGCCGGTGCTCGATCTCGGTGACCGGACCCTGGTGGGCTTCAAACCTGACCTCTACGCGGCCGCACTGGCCACCTCGAACTGACCCCGCGTGCCTGTTGGCGCGCCATGACAAGGACAATCGCATGACCACTTCCCTCTTCAGCCTGGCCTTTGGTGTCGGCACCCAGAACCGCGAAGGTGCCTGGCTGGAAGTCTTCTATGCCCAGCCGCTGCTCAATCCCCAGGCCGAGCTGGTACAGGCCATCGCCCCACTGCTGGGCTATCAGGGCGGTAACCAGGCGATCGCCATCACGATCAACCAGGCCGCGCAGTTGGCCGACGCACTCAAGCCGATCTGCAGCGCCCAGCACGCCCTGCTCACCCGTCTGGCCGAAGCCCAGCGGCCGCTGGTCGTGACCCTGCTCGAGCAGGATGCCGCCCTGAGCTCCACGCCCGAGGCCTATCTCAAGCTGCACCTGCTGTCTCACCGCCTGGTCCAGCCGCACGGCCTGAACCTCACCGGCATCTTCCCGCTGCTGCCGAACGTCGCCTGGACCAGCCAGGGCGCCATCGACCTGGCCGAGCTGCCGGAGCGCCAGCTCGAGGCACGCCTGAAGGGCGAGCTGCTCGAAGTGTTCTCCGTGGACAAGTTCCCGAAGATGACCGACTACGTGGTGCCGGCCGGTGTGCGCATCGCCGACAGCGCGCGCATTCGCCTCGGCGCCTACATCGGTGAAGGCACCACGGTGATGCATGAGGGCTTCGTCAACTTCAACGCTGGCACCGCCGGCCCCGGCATGATCGAAGGGCGCGTTTCGGCCGGCGTGTTCGTCGGCAAGGGCTCGGACCTGGGCGGTGGCTGCTCGACCATGGGCACCCTGTCCGGCGGCGGCAACATCGTCATCTCGGTGGGCGAGAACTGCCTGATCGGCGCCAACGCCGGCATCGGCATCCCGCTGGGCGACCGCAACACCGTCGAATCCGGGCTGTACATCACCGCCGGCACCAAGGTCAGCCTGCTCGACGAGAGCGGCCAGCTGGTCAAGGTGGTCAAGGCGCGCGAGCTGGCCGGGCAGAGCGACCTGCTGTTCCGCCGCAACTCGCAGACCGGGGCGGTGGAGTGCAAGACGCACAAGTCGGCGATCGAACTGAACGAAGCGCTGCACGCGCACAACTAAACCGACGCAGGAAGCCAGGCGGCCAGGCGCTGGAGATGATCGAAGCCGCGTGGCTTCCAGCGCCCCGCCCAAGGCCCTGACGCAATGCTGCTATCCCCCTGGCGCGCCGACTTTCCCGCCCTCTCCGTTCTGGAGTCGCAGGGCCAGGTCTACCTGGACAGCGCCGCCACGGCGCAGAAGCCGCAAGCGATGATCGACGCGCTGGCCGGCTACTACACCTGCGGTGCCGCCAACGTTCACCGTGCCCAGCACCAGCCCGCCGAGCGCGCGACCCGCGCCTTCGAGGACAGCCGTATCAAGGTCGCCAAATGGCTGAATGCCAGCAGCCCGACCGAGATCGTCTTCACCCGCGGCGCCACCGAGGCGCTCAACCTGCTCGCCTATGGCCTGGAGCACCTGATCGGCGCCGGCGACGAAATCGTCATCAGCGCCCTGGACCACCATGCCAATCTGCTGCCCTGGCAGCAGTTGGCTCTGCGCCGCGGGGCGAAGCTCGTGGTGCTGCCACTCGACACCGACGGCCGGATCGACCTGGACGCCGCACAGCGGCTGATTGGCCCACGCACACGCCTGTTGGCGGTCAGCCAGCTGTCCAACGTGCTCGGCAGTTGGCAGCCGCTGCAACCGCTGCTCAATCTGGCGCGCCGGAACGGTGCGCTGAGCGTGGTCGATGGCGCGCAGGGCGTGGTCCACGGTCGGCATGACCTGCAGACGCTTGCCTGCGACTTCTACGTGCTTTCCGCGCACAAGCTGTACGGCCCCGACGGGGTCGGCGCCCTGTTTGGCCGCGGCGAGGCGCTGCTACAGCTTCGTCACTGGCAGTTCGGCGGCGAGATGGTGCGCGTCGCCGATTTCGAACAGGCCGAATTCCACGCCGCACCGCTGGGTTTCGAAGCCGGCACGCCGCCCATCGCCGGCGTCATCGCCCTGGGCGCCAGCCTCGATTACCTCGCCGGGCTGGACGCCCACGCGGTGCAGAGCCATGAGCAGACCCTTCACGACAAGCTGCTCGACGGCTTGCGTGCCCGTCGCGGAGTACGCCTGCTCGGCTCGCCGCAGGTGGCTCTGGCCAGCTTCGTGGTCGAGGGGGTGCACCATGCCGACCTGTCGCACCTGCTCGTCGAGCAGGGCATCGCGGTGCGCAGCGGCAACCACTGCGCCATGCCGCTGATGAAGACGCTCGGGCTCGGCGGTGCGATCCGCGTGTCCCTCGGCCTGTACAACGACGAGAGCGATCTGCAGCGCCTGTTCACGGCGCTGGACGCCGCCCTGGAGCTGCTGCGATGAACGAATTGCCGACCGCTGCCAGAGAAACCCTCGCCGCCTTCGCCCAGGCCGGCAGCTGGGAACAGCGTGCCCGCCTGCTGATGCAGCGCGGCGAACGTCTGGCGCCGCTGGCGGATGACGAGCGCAGCGAAGCCAACCGGGTGGCTGGCTGCGAAAGCCAGGTCTGGCTGGTCGGCGAACGGCATGAAGGATGCTGGCAGTTCCGCGCGACCAGCGATGCACGGTTGCTGCGCGGCCTGCTGGCCGTGCTGCTGGACCGGGTCAACGGACTGGAGGCCGCCCAGCTGGCGGCGGTGGATGTGTCCGACTGGTTCGATCGGCTCGGCCTCGGCCGCCAACTGTCGCCTTCGCGCAGTAACGGCATGAACGCCGTGCTGGCGCGGATGCGTGAGTTGACGGCGGGCTGAGCCGCCGTCAGTCGCCTGATCAGCGCTTGCGCAGAATGACGCTGCCGATCGAATAACCGGCACCGAAGGAGCTCAGTACGCCAACGGAGCCGGCCGGCAGGTCGTCCTGGTGTTTGTGGAAGGCGATCACCGAGCCCGCCGAACTGGTGTTGGCGTAGGTATCGAGGATCACCGGCGCTTCATCGGCCGTCGCATCGCGGCCGAGCAGGCGGCGTACGATCAGCTGGTTCATGTTCAGGTTGGCCTGATGCAGCCAGAAGCGCTTGACCGACTCGACCGGCAGGCCGTTCTCGGCCAGGTGCTCACCGATCAGCTCGGCCACCATCGGGCAGACTTCCTTGAACACCTTGCGGCCTTCCTGGATGAACAGCTTGTCCGGGTCGTCCTTGTGTTCCTCTGCGGCGCGGTTGAGAAAGCCGAAGTTGTTGCGGATGTTGTTGGAGAACTCGGTCGCCAGCTTGCTGCTGAGCACTTCCCACTGGTAAGGCGAGGTCGCCAGGTCAGCGCGCTCGAGCACGACGGCGGTGCAGGCGTCACCAAAGATGAAGTGGCTGTCGCGATCACGGAAGTTCATGTGCCCGGTGCAGATCTCCGGATTGACCATCAGCACCGCGCGCGCCTGCCCCAGGCGAATGCTGTTGGCGGCGTTCTGGATACCGAATGTCGCCGAGGAGCAGGCGACGTTCATGTCGAAGCCGAAGCCCTTGATCCCCAGCGCCGCCTGCACCTCGATGGCGATCGCCGGATAGGCGCGCTGCAGGTTCGAGCAGGCGACGATCACCCCGTCGATATCCGCCGCGGTCTTGCCGGCGCGGGCCAGCGCCTGCTCGGCGGCCTTGACCGACATCTCGCAGAGGATCGACCACTGGTCGTTGCTGCGCTCGGCGATGCGCGGAACCATGCGCTGCGGGTCGAGAATGCCGTCCTTGTCAGTGACGAAGCGGCTTTTGATGCCTGAGGCTTTCTCGATGAAGGCCGCGCTCGACTCGGCCAGCGGCTGCATCTCGCCGGCCTCGATGGCCGCGGCGTTCTCGGCATTGTGACGCTGGACGAAGGTGTTGAAGGAGGCCACCAGCTCTTCGTTGGAAATGCTGTGGGCAGGGGTGTAAAGGCCGGTACCGCTGATCACGACGTCGTACACGGTCGCTCCTCTGGAATTGGCTGATCGTAGTGACGCCGGAACGGCGCGGCCGCGCGGCCGACGGGGTTCATGCATGCGCCTGTTGTGGTGGCTATTGTGCATGAAAATCGTAAAGAAACCGCAACCTTGCACGCTTTGCTGAGGGTTTTCTCACGACGAATGGTGACCGGGCGGTCTGAAAATGAAAGGAGCGTCGAACGACGCTCCCGGTTTGGCAGGCTATTGGCCAGGGGTCACTTGATGCCCTGGCCGAGCAGCACGCCGTTCACCTCCACGCCGTAGAGGTTGACGCCATCGTTGGCATGGTATTTTTCGCGCGTCTTGGCAACCGAGCCATCGATCAGGCGCGGATCCTGCGGGCGCTCGTGGCTGTTCATGAAGGCGGCGACGTTCCACGCCTCCTCGTCGCTCAGCGTGCGGCCCTTGCCGAGCGGCATGTTTTCCTTGATGAAGGCCGCCGCGGTGTTGATCCGGTGCATGCCGGCGCCCCAGTTGAACGAGTCGCGGCCCCACAGCGGCGGGAAGACATAGCCGTCACCGGCCTTCTGGCCCTGGCCGTCGTCGCCGTGGCAGACCGCGCACTGCGCTGCATAGACCTCGCGCCCCTTGGCAATGTCGTAGCCGCCCTTGGGTTGCGGCACCTCCGGATAGGCTCGGCCGGGCAGCTCCTGGCCGGTCGGTGCGCCAGTCGACAACCAGTAGGAGTAGGCCGTCAGGGCGTTGATCACGTGGCTGTCGGCAGCTGGCGGCTTGCCGTTCATGCTGAACTGGAAGCAGCCCTGCACCCGCTCGGCGTAACTGTTGACCTTGTTGTTCTTCTTTCGATACGCCGGATACATCGGATAGGCGCCCCAGAGCGGCGCCGAGTTGGCCTTGCGGCCCTGATCGAGGTGGCAGTTGGTGCAGTTCATGCCGTTGCCCACGTAGTCGGCGGCATATTTCTGCGTGTCGACGAAGATGGCCCGGCCTTCCTGGACCAGCTTGCCGTACGCATTGTCCGGCAGATCGCCTTCCAATGGCGGCTGGAAGCCAACCTGGCCGGTGGCCTTGGGCGTGAGCTGGGACTGGTCGTCCATCTTGATGTCGGCGGCGATGGCCGGCACGGCAACCGACAATGCCAGCAGTGCGGGAGTGAAGCGTTTCATGGTGGTCGGCTCCTACTGGCTGAGGTTGGCGAAGTATTCCGATACGGCGGTGACTTCCGCATCGGTCAGCGAGCGGGCGACATGCCCCATCAGGTCGTTCGGATCGTTCTTGCGCGTCCCCTGCCGCCAGGCGTTGAGCTGCGCGCTCAGATAGGCCGCCGACTGGCCGTTCAGCGCTGGGAAGCTGTCACCGACCCCACTGCCGCCCGGACCGTGGCAGGACACGCACTCGGGGATGTTGCGCTCCCAGGCTCCGCGCAGGGCCAGGCGCGCACCGACGCCCTCGGCGGCGTCGGCACGGCTCGCCTGGGCAGGCGCAACGGCCGGCTTGGCGGCCAGGGTCTGGCTCACCGCCTGCATTTCCTCCGCGCTCAGCGCTGCCGCGATCGGCTGCATGATCGGGTTGCTGCGCGCACCGCTGCGGAAATCCTCCAGTTGCTTTTGCAGATAGCCGGCCGGCAGACCCGCCAGCCACCGGCCGCCATGCCCTCCGCATTCGGCCCGTGGCAGGTGGCGCATGCCATGGCGGCCGGATTGGCGCCTCCCTGCGCATAGATCTTCTGCCCGTCGGCTGCCTGGGCCTGCATTGCCAGCAGCAATGCGCAGGTCCCAGCCAGGAGGCTTTCGGTGATTCTCATGAGAGACCTCATCAGCTTGTTTCGAGTTATTGGCAGTCGCTGCCCATCGGCAGACGGCTCGCAGGCCTGCGTCCACTTGTCGCAGCTTTGGCGAAGGTAGCACGAAGAACCGGCCCCAGGAAGAAAACGAATAACGATAGAACTTTCCGTTCTAAAAAGCGCTTACATACCCCACGGGGCATCTGCAAACGGTTTGCCGCGTGTCCACCTGCCTTGCGCTATGCTGCGCGCCCCGAGCACAGGAGCCCGCAATGAACGAACAACTGGGAGAGCTGATCCGCCTGATCAGCTCCGGCTGCATGACCGAAGCCGAGATCCAGCGTATCGCCGACGAGGCCGCCCAGGCCTACGCCGACCCGGCCGCGTTTCTGGCGGCCAACCCGGATGTCAACTACGACGACAGCTTTCCGATTCCGCTGGGCGAGTGGGTCGTGGTCGGCAGCCTGCCCGATACCGTGCTGTTCCAGGCCGACGATTACGAGCAACTGTTCGCCCAGGTCGTCGCCTCGTTCGGCCCGAGCGTCGCGTTCGTTCTCAAACCCAAGCAACTGGCGAAAACCGAACCACTGAAAGCGCTGAACCGTATCCAGGTCCAGCTCGGCAGCCTCTACCCGGAGAAAGGCGGCTACGTGCTGGTGGATTTCAGCGAACCGCTGGATGACGAGCTGCAAGCGGTGCTGGTCTACCGCCAGGATCTCGAGCGCGCCCTGCAACTGGCTGTGGAGATCGGCATCTACGCCGCCCCGGCGCTGGAAGCGGCCAAGGCGCAGTAGCCGTGATCAGCGCCGACGCAGCGGCTCGAGCAAGGGCTTGAGCCCGTTGTGGTCGATCTCCTGCATCAAGGCCAGGAGCCGTCCGATGTCGCCGGGAGGAAAACCGACGCGGGCGAACCAGTTCAGGTAATGCCCTGGCAGATCGGCGATGACCCGTCCCTTGTACTTGCCGAACGGCATGGCCTGGGTGACCAGCCGTTCAAGGTCTTCGGCCTTCATGTCGCCTCTTCCCCCGCCTGCAGAGCGCGCATACTGCCACAGTCGTACCCGGCATGCTGTCGCGATGCAGCTGCCCTATCGAACGCATAGCGAGCATGAACTGGCCTGCCGCGAAGGCTCTGCGAGAATCCCCGCATTGCCTCTGCAGACCAGGAACGCGCGATGCCCGAACCGACCCAGCCAACCCCGATACTCGACGATGCCACCCTTGCATTTGCTGCCCGGGTGTTCGACTACGCCCGTACGGGCGACAGCGCGAGCCTTGGCGAGCTGCTCGCCGGCGGCCTGCCAGCCAATCTGCGCAACCATGCCGGCGACAGCCTGCTGATGCTGGCCAGCTATCACGGCCACCTCGATACCGCGCGGCTGTTGCTCGAACGCGGCGCGGATGCCGAGCTGCGTAACGCCCGGGGGCAAACGCCGCTGGCCGGTGCGGCCTTCAAGGGCGATCTGCCGATGATCGAACTGCTGCTCGACCACGGCGCCGATGTCGAAGGTGCCTCGCCCGACGGACGCACCGCGCTGATGATCGCCGCGATGTTCAACCGCAGCGCAATCGTCGAGCGGTTGCTGGCCCGTGGCGCCGATCCGCAGGCCCGGGACGCCGGCGGCGCGACGCCACTGTCGGCGGCCAGGATGATGGGTGCGGTCGATACCCAGGCGCTGCTTGCCCGCCTGGGCGAAGTGCGCTGAGCGGCGCTCAGCAGGCCGTCGGCAATGCCTCGGGCAACGGCAGTGCGCGCTCGACGCAGATCCGGTCGCGGCCCTGGTGTTTCGCCGAATACAGCGCCCGGTCGGCCGCTTCGAGCCAGTCCGTCGCCGAACCCATGCTGGGGTCGAACGCGGCCACACCCACGCTGAGGCTGGCCGACAGCTGCGGCGCGGAGGCGAACGCCAGCGCGGCGATCTCGTGGCGCAGCCGCGCCAGGATTTCCACTGCCTGATCGGCGGTCACGCCGGGCAGCAGAATGCAGAATTCGTCGCCGCCGTAGCGCGCCGGCAGGTCCGCTGCACGCAGGTTGCGCTCGATGCACTGGCCGACCTGGCGCAGGACAAGGTCGCCGAGCACATGCCCGTGGCGGTCGTTGATGCCCTTGAAGTGATCGACGTCGATCAGTGCCAGGCTGGCAGCGCCTCCATCGGCCTGACGCTGGGCGAACTCCAGACGCAGCAGGTCGTCCCAATAGCGCCGGTTGAACAGGCCAGTCAGCCCATCGATCCGGCTCAGCTCACGCAGGCTCTGCTTGTGCTGCGCCAGTTGCATCGCCAGACGGTAGAGCACCGTGCCGATAACCAGTGGATGAACCACCAGCATGGGAATACAGGCGTAGATCTGCAGCTGGCTGGTGTGCGGCGCAAAGCCGAAGCCCAGCAGCGCGAATGCCAACAGCATGCCGCCGGCCTGGGCCAGCAGTCCGCGGGCGACGAACCGCGCGCCGCCGGCGGCCGAATTGTTCATGGCCAGCATCGAGAACATCACCACTGCCGGCAGGGTGTTGAAGTCGATCGCCGCGATCCAGAAGCCGCCCATCACCGAATCGAACAGCACGTGGCGGCGCTCGGCCTTCATCGGGTCTGCCGAGCGGCGGCCGATCCACAAGGCCAGCACCGGCCACAGGTAGCAGAAGGCGATCAGCAGCGACCACAGCCAGAGCGGTGTGCCCGGCGCCTCGGCGAATACCGCGGCGACGCAGAAGAAGCCGACGCCCAGGCCGATGAAGCGCGGAAAGAACGCCCGCCGGGAAACGGACGAACCGGAAGCGGAGCCTTTGGACGACGGGCTGAACACCGGGCACCTGCTGCGCAGTCAGGGAAAGCGCAAATATAGCCGATTGCCAGCATGCGGCATAATGCCGCCGGCCGGCGATCGCTCGGCCCCCGGCGATCCGAAACGTCGCTCAATCCAGCGCGTATTCGAAGGTACTGACTACGCGCAGGCGTTTGCCGATGGTTCGGCCGGTCTCCATGTCGCTGCCGTCGTCATCGATCACCCGGATCACGCCCTGGTTCGCATTCTTCAGCTGCCCCAGCCTGGCGCCTGCATCAGCGGCGAAGCGCGTGGCCTGCTCGCGCGCATTGCCGGTCGCCTGCTCGAGCAGCACCGGCTTGAGTTCGTTGAAGCCGCGCAGCTGATAGCGCGGCCCGACCTGACCATTGGCCTCGGTATCCAGCTGCACGCCAGCGAGAATCAGCGGATCGACCGCATTCGCCGCCTGCGCCACCGCTTCGACCCGCTCGGTCTTTACCACGACCTGGCCCTGGCCGTTGAAGCGCAGCGCCACGTCCTGCGCCCCCCACTCGCGCGCCAGCAGGTCCTGCACCTGTAGCGGGCGGACCTCGATCTCTGCCGCGGCGAACCCCTGCTCACGCAGGAACGCCACCACCTGCTCGCGGTCCTCGGCCAGCCGCCGCTGTACCTCGGCGAACTCGTTGCCTGCGCGGCGAAAGCCCAGGGTCCAGATGGCGAAGTCGCTCTTGACGTCCATCTCCGCCAGGCCCTTGACCGTCACCGAACGGTCGGCCATGCGGAACCGCTCCACGCCCTGCCCAACCGACCAGCCGGCAAACGCCACCGCTGCCGCCAGCAAGGCGGCCGATACGAAACCTATCCGTGCCGTAGCCACCGATGTCTCCTCCCGTGATGTCTTTCGTTCAAGTCTTGCCCAGACGCGCCAGCGCCTCCAGGCGAAACGCCAGGTGTTGCTCAAGCTCGCCGAGCCGCTGGCGCAGCCCTTCCCGCTCGACGCCCTCCGCGCATTGCTCAAGCCGTTCGCGCAGGCGAGCACGCTCAGCGAGCAATTCGACTTCGCGCGGCGGGATGCCGGCACTCTTGAGCACCTGAAACGGCAGCCGCAGGCCGGGCGGCGTCTGCAGCCAGGCACTGTCGATTTCCAGCGGCGCGCCGCGGCTACGGACACCACGCTGCCAGTCGGCGACCTGCTGCGCGATCCGGCGCTCGATGTCCTGGTCGATGCTGCTCATCGGCTAGCCCTCCACGATCTGCCCCAAGGCTATCCGAGACCCCGGGGCAGAGACAGCCAAGCATTGAAAATCCCGGTAACCAATCCCGCGCTGACGCCGGCCACATCGGTGCTTAAGCTGGCGGCGTCTTTCAACTCTCAAAGGACTCCATGAACATCCCCTGTACCCCGCCGCGTTCGCCGGCCCTGGCGAACGCGGCTCCCGGTGGCCAGCCGTCCCTGCGCTGCCGCCACACCTCCCTGCCGTGCCAGCACGCGCGCCCTGCCCTGAACAGACGAGACACCGGCCATGGAATGGATTGCTGACCCCACGGCCTGGCTGGGCCTGCTCACGCTCATCGTCCTGGAAATCGTCCTGGGCATCGACAACCTGGTGTTCATCGCCATCCTCGCCGACAAACTGCCGCCGGAACAGCGCGACCGCGCACGGGTCATCGGCCTGAGCCTGGCGCTGGTCATGCGTCTGTGTCTGCTGGCGAGCATCGCCTGGCTGGTGACGCTCACCGAACCGCTGGTCGAACTCTTCGGCAAGAGCTTCTCCGGCCGCGACCTGATCATGCTCGGCGGCGGCCTGTTCCTGCTGACCAAGGCGACCCTGGAACTGCACGAGCGGCTGGAAGGACGCAGCCATCAGCACAGCGGCAGCCGGACCTATGCACGCTTCTGGCCGGTGGTGGCGCAGATCATCGTGCTCGACGCGGTGTTCTCGCTGGATGCGGTGATCACCGCCGTCGGCATGGTCGAACACCTGGCGGTGATGATGATCGCCGTGGTCATCTCCATGACGCTGATGCTGCTGGCGAGCAAGCCACTGACCGCCTTCGTCAATGCGCGGCCAACGGTGATCATGCTCTGCCTGGGCTTTCTGATGATGATCGGCTTCAGCCTCACGGCCGAAGGCCTTGGCTATCACATCCCCAAGGGTTACCTGTACGCGGCCATTGGCTTCTCCATCGCCATCGAGTTCTTCAACCAGCTGGCACGCTCGCGGCGCAAGCGCAGCCTGCAGGGCACCCGCCCGCTGCGCGAACGCACCGCTCACGCCGTGCTGCGTCTGCTGGGCGGCAAGCTGGCGGCCGACGAAGTAGACGACGAGATCGCCGACCTGATCGAGCCTGGCGGCGATGGGGGCACGCCGTTCAACCGCCGCGAACGGGTGATGATCAGCGGCGTGCTGAGCCTGGCCGAGCAGTCGATCCGCACGGTGATGACCGACCGCATGCAGGTCGACCGCTTCAGCCTCGACGACAGCGCCGAGCGGGTTCACCAGGCATTGCTCAACTCGCCGCACTCGCGCCTGGTGGTGTTTCGTGATGCCACCCCGGACGAGCCGCTTGGCTACGTGCACAAGAAGGAGCTGCTGCGCGGCCTGCTCGACGGCCAACTGCCGCAGATCGAACCGCTGGTACGCACGCCGATCAACCTGCCGGAAAGCTGCACCGTGCTCAGTGCCCTGGAGCAGATGCGCCAGGCCTCTACGCACGTGGCGTTCATCGTCAACGAGTTCGGTGGTTTCGAGGGGCTGGTGACCCTGACCGACATTCTCGAGGCCATTGCCGGCGAGCTGCCGGACGCCAGCGAAATGGACGGCCCGGACATCGAACCCGTCGAGGGCGGCTACCGCGTCAATGGCGCCGTCAACCTCGCCGTGTTGCGCGAACGGCTGGGCTTCCGGGCGACCGCTAGCGACGATTACCAGACCCTGGCCGGCCTGGTGATGAGCCTGCTCGACCGCCTGCCGGTGATCGGCGACCGTCTCGAGCATGCCGACTGGCGCCTGCACGTGACCGAGGTGAAGGATCGCCGGGTAGTCGGCGTCCTGCTCAGGCGCACCGCGGACGCCGAGCGCTGAGGCGGCGGCCAGCACGATGCCTGACAGGCCCGGCAGGGAAACCCGCCGGGCCTTTTTCGTCCGCCGCAGCGGGCAGCCCGCCTCGCCCGGGCATGCCAACGCCGTGATCGAGGCGGCTATCATGCTGCCTGCTGGCGAACCCGACCGCGGCACGGCCGGTCTGCTCAGCAGCACGAATGCAAAAACAACAAGGACTCCACTATGCCCAGCCTTAACGTGCAAATTCTCGTCGCCGCCTGTCTCGGCCTGCTGCTCGGCTGGCTGACCGGTGCGCTGCCTGAGGACGCTGCGCTACGCGAGGGCACCCTGTACGCCGCCGGGCTGGTTTCCAGCGTCTTCATCGGCATGCTGAAAATGGTGCTGATCCCGCTGGTGTTCACCTCCATCGCGGTGGGCGTGGCCAGCCTGCAACAGCACCACCAGGTGCACCGGGTGTGGATCACCGCCCTGCTCTACTTCACCCTGACCACCGGCGCGGCGATGCTCGTCTCGCTGACTGCGGCAAACCTCTTCAAGCCCGGAGCCGGCCTGTCGCTTGACCTGTTCGCCGAGCAGATGGCGGCTTTCGAGGCACGCCAGCTGACCCTGCCGGAGTTCTTCCAGCACTTCTTCGCCAACCTGTTCCAGAACCCCTTCACCGCCTTTGCCGAAGGCAGCGTGCTGGCCGTCGTGGTGTTCGCCCTGTTCGTTGGCGTTGCCCTGGTCGCCGGCGGCGAGCGCTACCGCAACATCCTGCAGGTGCTGCAGGAGTTTCTCGAAATGCTGCTGCGCATCGTTGGTTGGATCATGCGCCTGGCGCCGCTGGGCATTCTCGCGCTGCTGATCCGCCTGGTGGCCGAGCAGGACGTCGCGCTGCTTTCGGCGGTCGGCGGCTTCATCGTGCTGGTGTTCGGCACCACATTGTTCCATGGCGCGGTGGTGCTGCCGCTGATCCTCTACCTGACCACCGGCCGCTCGCCGCTGTGGTTCTGGCGTGGCGCGCGCGATGCAGTGATCACCGCCTTCGCCACCAGCTCGAGTTCGGCGACGTTGCCGGTCTCGATCCGCTGCGCCGAGGAGAACCTCAAGGTCGACAAGCGCTATGCCGGCTTCGTCCTGCCGCTGGGCGCAACCATGAACATGGACGGCACCGCGCTCTACGAGGCGGCCGCCGCGCTGTTCGTCGCCAACCTGGTGGGCGTCGAGCTGAGCCTGGGGCAGCAGGCGGTGGTGTTCTTCACTGCGATGATCGCCTCGACCGGCGCACCGGGAATCCCCAGCGCCGGCATGGTGACCATGGTCATGGTGCTGCAGGCGGTCGGCCTGCCGGCCGAGGCGATCGCCATCCTGCTGCCGATCGACCGCCTGCTCGACACCGTCCGCACGGCGGTGAACGTGCAGGGCGATATCACCGGCAGCCTGGTGGTGCAGCGGTTCGCCGAACGCGCCTGAGCGGCGCCCGCCCTAGCGAACTTCCAGCACCTCGTAGCGCTGCAGCCGGCCGTTGACGCGCAGCTCCACCTCGTCGCCCTCCTGGCGCCCGAGCAGTGCCTGACCCAACGGCGAGCGCGGCGAGATCACCAGTATCTCCTGGCCCTCGTGCCGCAGCTTGACCCCGGCGCCGTCGGGGCCGAGGAAGAACCAGCGTTCCCCGGCGTCGTGCTCGAGGCAGAGCAGCGCGCCGACCCGCACGCGGCCTTCGTCGGCAGCGCCCGGCTGCAGCTTGCGATAGGCCGCCAGTGCGGTCTCGATTTCGTGCAGGCGGCGGCGCTGGCCGTCGGCCAGGTAGGCCGCTTCCAGGCCACGGGTGTCGTACTTGTTCTCGGCCTTGCTCTCGGCGTGGGTGGCGGCCTCATGGGTCGCGGCCAGCACGGCGCGGGCGACTTCGCGGTCGGCCTCGAGCGTGGCGATGATCTGCTGAAGCAGTAGCGGCTTGTTCATCGCCAGGCTTATAGCCCGCCTGCGCGCGGAAGGGAATGGCCCGCCACGGCGGTGACCTGCCCGGCAAAACCTGGCACCTTGCGCGTCGGCAGCGGTCTGTTATGGCAACCTGCCACTCGGCAGGCTGCCCCGTTCCAATCACATCGACATTACCGCCCGGACGGCGCCGATACGCCGCGCCGTCCTGCGGCCCACGGAGAGACACCCATGACCGGCGACCAGCTGATCGTCTTTGGTGTGCTGGCGGCGACGCTGGTGCTGTTCATCTGGAATCGCTGGCGGTACGACCTGGTCGCGCTCGGCGCCCTGCTCGCCTGCGCCCTGAGCGGCGTGGTGCCGGCCGGGGAGGTTTTCGCCGGGCTCGCCCACCCGGCGGTGATTTCGGTGGCCGCCGTGCTGGTCCTGAGCCGCGGCCTGCTCAACGCCGGGGTGGTCGACAGCGTCGCGCGCAGACTGATGCAGGTCGGCGAGCGCCCCTGGGCGCAGGTGGCGGCGCTGACCGGCATCGTCGCGCTGAGCTCCGGTTTCATGAACAACGTCGGCGCCCTGGCCCTGTTCATGCCGGTGGCGATCTGGATGTCACGCCAGAGCGGGCGCTCACCTTCCTACCTGCTCATGCCATTGGCCTTCGGTTCGCTGCTCGGCGGCATGCTCACGCTGATCGGCACGCCGCCGAACCTGATCATCGCCGGCTATCGTGCCGAAGCCGGCGAGGCGCCCTTCGGCATGTTCGACTTTCTCCCGGTAGGCGCCGCGGTGACGCTCGCCGGGGTCGTTTTCATCGCCCTGCTCGGCTGGCGGCTGGTGCCCCGGCGGCAGGAGCAGGAAGGCAACGGCGACCTGTTCGAGATCAGCGCCTACCTCACCGAAGTGCGCGTACCGGAAGGCTGCAAATATGCCGGGCGCACGCTGCACGCCCTGATCAATGCGGTACGGGACGAAGCCGACGTGCAGGTCATCGCGCTGATCCGCGGCGAAGAGCGCCAGCGCATGCCTTCCACCTACGAGGTGCTGCGCGAGGCGGACATCCTCCTGGTCGAAGCCGATTCGGACAGCCTCAAGGCGCTGCTCGACGTGACCGGCGTCGAACTGGCCGCCGACAGTGACGGGCAGAAGGACAAGCCCGACGACGAGCCGGCCGCCGAACAGGGCCAGGGCGAAAAGAAGGCCAAGGACCGGCACGGTGAACTGACGCTTGCCGAAGCCATCGTCACGCCCGGCTCGATGCTGGTCGGCACCACGGCCAGCGGCCTCGACCTGCGCGAGCGCCACGGCGTCAACGTGCTGGCCGTCGCCCGCCAGGGGCAGCGGCTGCGCCAGCGGCTCGGCCAGATCCGCTTCGCCGCGGGCGACATTCTGCTCGTGCAGGCCCGCGAGAATGCGCTGCAGGCGAGCCTCAGCGGCCTCGGCTGCCTGCCCCTGGCCTCGCGCGGGCTGAGTATCACCACGCCGCGCAATGTGCTGCTGGCCAGCGCCATCTTTGCCCTCACCCTGGGCGTGATCGCCCTTGGCCTGCTACCGGCCGCGGTGGCCCTGGTCACCGGCGCGCTGGTGATGATTCTCGTCGGGCTGATTCCGCTGGGCCGCATCTACGAAAGCATCGACATGCCGGTGATCGTGCTGGTGGCCGCGATGCTGCCGGTCGGCGAGGCGCTGGAGACCACTGGCGGCTCGCAGCTGATCGCCGACGCCCTGCTCGGCCTCGGCCAGTCGCTGCCGGCGGCAGCCACCCTGGCCCTGCTGATGGTCGCGGTGATGCTGATCTCCAACGTGGTCAACAACGCAGCTGCGGCGGTACTCGCCGCGCCGGTAGCGATCAGCCTGGCGCGCGGCCTGGAAGCCTCGGTCGATCCATTCCTGATGGCGGTGGCGATCGGCGCCTCCTGTGCCTTCCTGACGCCGATCGGACATCAGTCCAACACCCTGGTCATGGCGCCGGGTGGCTACCGCTTCGGCGACTACTGGCGGCTGGGGCTGCCGCTGTCGATCCTCGTGGTGCTCTGCGCGGTGCCGGCGATTCTCTGGGTCTGGCCGCTGTGAGCGCCTGCCGACGACGCCCGCAGGCGCCGTCGGCAGGAGCGCCTCAGCCCGCCTTGAAGCGGCTGACGTTGTCCAGAAGCGTGCCGGCCAGGTCGCTCAGGCGGCTGGCGGTCTGGTGGTTGCTACCGACCGCGCTGCCATTCTCCTCGGCCATCTGGGCGATCATCGAAACCTTTTGCGCGATCTCCGCGGACGCCGCGCTCTGCTCGCGCAGCGCATGGGAAATCTCCGCGACCGTGCCCTGCACCTGATTCGCCGCCTCGCGGATGCCGTGCATTGCCTCGCCGGCGCGCTGGGCCCGCACCACGCCTTCGTTGACCCGGGTGACGCCCTGTTCCATCCCCTGCACCGCGCCGGAGGTGCCCTGCTGGATGGCGGCGACCATCTCGCCGATCTCGCGGGTCGACTGCGCGGTGCGCTCGGCCAGCTTGCGCACCTCGTCGGCGACCACCGCGAAGCCGCGCCCCTGCTCGCCGGCGCGGGCGGCCTCGATGGCCGCGTTGAGCGCCAGCAGGTTGGTCTGCGCGGCAATATCGCCGATCACCTGCACGATCGCCGAGATCTGCCCTGAACGCTCGCCGAGCTCGGCCACCGTGTGGGCCGATTCGGATACCGAGGCGGCGATCTGGCGGATTTCCTCGACCACCGCGGCAACGATCTCGCCGCCCTGGCGCGACAGCTCGCCGGAGCGATGCGCAAGCGAATCGGCCTCGCCGGCATTGCGCGCGATGTGCTCGATGCCCACCGTCATCTGCTCCACCGCCGCCGCCATGCTCGAGGCGGCATCGCTCTGGCATTGAGTGGCGACGTGGATCTGGCCGGAGGCAGTGACCAGGCTGCGCGCCGAATCGGCGACGTGATCGGAGTTATCGCGGATGCTGCCGATCAGCCCGCGCATGGCGGCGGCCATCTCGTTGAAGCTTGCCGCCACCTGACGCAGCTCGTCACGCGTATCGAGTTCGATGCGCGCAGTCAGATCGCCAGCGGCGAGCCGCCCGCTGCCCTCGCGCAGGCGCCGCACGCTGGTTATCACCGAAAAATAGGCACCCGCCGACAGGTAGCCGATCAGCAGCAGGGCCAGCAGCGACACCGCGACATTCAGCATCAGCACCCGCTGCGCCTTGGCGATACGCTGGTTCAGCAGGCTGTCGAGCGACGGCAACAGGGTTTCGCGGATCTGCTGGTAGCCGATACCGATCGCCTCGCTGGCCATGGCGAAGAAGCGTTCGGAGCTCACGCGGGCGAAGTCGCCGCGCTGCACCATGCCCTGCACCACCTCGTCGAGCCCGGCGGCCTGCTCACGCAACCGGGTACTGGCAGCCTCGAGCGTGCCGCGCAGTTCGGGGCGCTGGGCGATCACCTTGTCCAGGCTGATCTGCATGGCGCTCATCGCGCCGCGTATCTCCTCGCTCAGCAGGATCAGCCCGACGCGCTGCTCGTCGCCCATGCTGCCGTGCGCCAGCGCCGCCGAGGCGCTGCCGCGCAACCGCCCGATGCGCTCGATCAGGTAGGGCACCTCGTCGAGCGCCGCAGCCATCAGGTAATAGCTTTCCGCCTCCGGATCGAAGGTCAGCCCGTAGGCGTCGGCCAGTTCGGTATTGAACCGCAGCATGCTCTGGATCAGCTCGGTGTGTGCACGCATGTTGCGCGCCTGCGTCCAGCCGAGCCCGTCGCGACGGATCTCGCCCCAGCCCTGGCGAATCGCCTGCCAGCTCGGCAGCTGCTGCCGTGCGGCGGGAAGCGCGCCGCTCAGCTCGGCCAGCGCCGCCTCGACATCGGACTCGCGCTCGGCGCGTTTGGCCGTCACCGCCGGGTTGCCTCCGAGCAGCATCGCCGACAGCCCCCGATGCTGCTGGGTCAGCTCGACCAGCCGGAACACCGGGCGCGCCAGTGCGGTAGCCTGCAGCTCCTCGGCGGAGCGTTCGATGGTGCGCTGCAGCTGGCCGACCACGGTCAGCATCAGGCTGGCGAAGGCGACGAACACCAGTAAACCGAGCAGGCCGAACTTGACCGGATAGTTGAAGCGGTTCATCAGCGCTTCGGCGGGACGAAAAAGCAGTTTCATGGGGCGCACTCCCTGGGTGACGCTGTGCCAGCAGGCCCCTGTCGACTCGCCCCGCAAGTAAAATCCCTGCGCCGTCGCAACCGGCAACTGCATGACTGACCAGCTTGTGCGGCACCTTACGCAAGCGGGCCCGGCGCCTTCCCTGACGCAAATCAAGCTTGCGCCGCGTCACAGTTTGCGGCTCCATACCGCCTGTCGAATCGGTCAGAAACCGCTCGGCGGATGCCGTCAGGGGCGCTCGAGCGCGTCATGCCGACGCCACCGAGGAAACTCCGCGTCAACAAAACGCTCCCATGGCTTCGTGTGCCGCGCCTGCAGCGCGGTGCCGATCCTCCACACGCAACGCATTTCCACGAGGTGACCATGCAGGCGCAAGCCTCCAGCGCGGCGGCGAAGCTTTCGCCGCGCGCCGTCCTTTTGATCGAGCTGGCCCTGGCCATGGGCGGCTTCGCCATCGGCACCGGCGAATTTGCCATCATGGGCCTGATGCCCGAAGTGGCGCGCGGGCTGGGCATCAGCGAGCCGCAGGTCGGGCATGTGATCAGCAGCTACGCACTGGGCGTGGTGGTCGGCGCGCCGCTGCTGGCGATCTTCGGCGCGCGCCTGCTGCGCCGACATCTGCTGCTGTTGCTGATGGGCTTCTTTGCCCTTGGCAACTTCGCCAGCGCGCTGGCGCCGGACTACGCCACGCTGATGGCGGTGCGTTTCATCAGCGGGCTGCCGCACGGCGCCTACTTCGGCGTGGCGATGCTGGTGGCCGCCGCCATGGTCGCGCCGGAGAAGCGCGCCCAGGCCGTGGCCCGGGTGCTGATGGGCCTGACCATCGCGATTCTCGTCGGCAACCCGCTGGCCACCTGGCTCGGCCAGTGGGGCAGCTGGCGCCTGGCCTTCGTCCTGGTCGGCGTGATCGCCCTGCTGACCGTCACGCTGGTAGCGCTGTTTCTCCCGGCCGACCCCGAGCAACCGCGCAGCAGCCCGTTGCGAGAACTGCGTGCGTTCAACCGGCCGCAGGTCTGGCTGGCGCTGGCGATCAGCTCGATCGGTTTTGCCGGCATGTTCTGCGTGTTCAGCTACATGGCGCCGACGCTGCTGGAAGTGACCCGGCTCGGCCCCGGCTGGATTCCGTTCGCGCTCGCGGCGTTCGGCCTGGGCGGCATCCTCGGCAATGTCTTCGGCGGCCGGCTGTTCGACCGGCTGGGCTTTCAGGCCGTGGCCTGGCTGTTGCTGTGGAGCACGCTGGTGCTGCTGGCCTTTCCCTTCGCCGCGCAATCGCCCTGGACCGTCTTCCCGGCCGTGTTCGCCGTGGGCAGCATGATCTCGCTGTCACCGGCGCTGCAGACGCACCTGATGGATGTCGCCGCCGAAGCACAGACCCTCGCTGCCGCCTCCAACCACGCCGCCTTCAATATCGCCAACGCCCTCGGCCCCTGGCTTGGCGGGCTGGCGATCAGCGCCGGCTTCGGCTGGACGGCAACCGGCTATGTCGGCGCAGCCACCGCGGTCGGCGGGCTGCTGGTATTCGCCCTCGCCTGGCAGCGACAGGGGACGACGGCAGCGGCCGGCGAGCCGCTGGCCTGCCGCGACTGAGCGTGGCGCGGAAAATCCGACCAAAAGATTAAGGTTTTCCGCAGCACGGCCGCCTTACACGGACCTTGTGTGCCAACAACCGGTCCTTGCAATGCCCCTGTCCCTGAAAAAGAAAGTCATCCTCCTTGCCCTTCTGCCCGTCCTGGCGCTTGCGCTGGTGCTCTGCGGCGGCACCGCCTACATCCTCAGCGACCGTGCCGAGGCCGAGCTCGCTGCCACCCGTGAGCGCCTGATGCAGATGCACCGCGACGAGCTCGAGCACTACACCGAAGTCGCGTTGAGCGCGATCGACGATCTCTATGCCCCCTCCGCCGAAGGCGACCTGAACGCCCGCGCCGAGGCCATCGAGCGCCTGAAGAACATCCGTTTCGGTAGCGACGGCTACTTCTACGGCCACGACTCGCAGATCGTCCGGCTGTTTCGCGGCAGCAACCCCGACGGCGTCGGCAGCAGCATGCGCGACCGCCGCGACCAGCAGGGCCGCCTGATCAACACCGAACTGGTGCGCGCCGCCAAGGACGGCAGCGGCTTTCTGCAGTACCACTCCTCGATGCCCGGTAACGACAGCGTGCTGATCCCCAAGCTGTCCTACAACCGCTACCTGCCCAAGTGGGACCTGGCCATCGGCACCTCGGTGAACATCGCCGACATCGACGCCGAGCTGGCCAAGGTGCGCGAGCAGATCGACGAGCGTATCCGCACCATGGTCAGCAGCACCCTGGCCCTCGCCGCGATCATGCTCGTGCTGCTCGGCGTGGCCGGGCTGGCGCTGAGCAACTCGATCCTGCGGCCGCTGCAGCGGATGAAGGACAACCTCGACGACATCGCCGCCGGCGACGGGGACCTGACGCATCGGCTGAACATCGACAGCCGCGACGAGATCGGCGCGCTGGCCGCCTCGTTCAACCGCTTCGTCGACAAGATCCACGGCATGGTGCGGCAGATGGTCGACGTCACCGGCGAGCTGACCGGGGTGGTCGGTGAGATGGCCGCGCAGGCACAGCGCTCCGATGCCGCCATGGCCCAGCAGCGCCATGAAACCGAGCAGGTCGCCACGGCGATTCACGAAATGTCCGCCGCCGCCCAGGAAGTCGCGCAGAGCGCGCAGAACGCAGCCGATGCAGCGCGCCAGACCGACGCCGAAGGCCAGCAGGCGCGCGAGGTGGTGGAACTGAGCATCCAGCGCATCCATGCGCTGGTCGAGGACATCCATCGCAGCGGCCTGAGCATGGACAACCTGCGCCAGGACGTGGACGCCATCGTCGGCGTGCTCGGCGTGATCCGCTCGATCGCCGACCAGACCAACCTGCTGGCGCTCAACGCGGCGATCGAGGCGGCGCGTGCCGGTGAGGCCGGGCGCGGTTTCGCCGTGGTCGCCGACGAGGTCCGCGCGCTGGCCAGCCGCACCCAGCAGAGCACCGCGGAGATCCAGGGCATGATCGATCGCCTGCAGCAGGGCACCGCTGGCGCGGTTCAGGCGATGCAACGCTCCAGCGAAGCCGGCCACAGCAGCAGCGAGCAGACCAACCGCACCGGCGTGTCGCTCGACGCCATGGCCGCGCTGATCGCCACCATCAACGCGATGAACGCGCAGATTGCCAGCGCCGCCGAGGAGCAGACCTCGGTGTCCGAGGAGATCAGCCGCAGCGTGCATCAGATCGCCGTGTCGGTCGACGAGGTGGCCGATCAGGCCCAGCAGGGCGCGCGTACCGCCAGCCACCTGGAAGCGCTTGGCCAACGCCTCGGTGGGCTGGCCCGCCAGTTCCGCATCTGAACGGGCCGTGCGCTCAGGCGCCCCGGCGGTTTACAGGCGGAAGCGCCCGACCAGCTGATTGAGCCCGGTCGCCAGCCGGGCCAGCTCGTCGCTGGCCGCCGAGGTCTGCTGGGCGCCGGTCGCGCTCTGCTCGGACACATCGCGGATGGCGACCAGGTTGCGATCGACCTCACGGGCGACCTGGGCCTGCTCTTCCGCTGCGCTGGCGATCACCAGATTCATCTCGTTGATCTGCCCGACCCGCTCGGCGATCAGCGCCAGCGCCTGGTCGGCCTCGCCGGCCAGCGTCTGGCTGCGCCCGGCGAACTCGCTGCTCTGCTCCATCTCGCGCACCGAATCGGCCGTCGCGCTCTGGATCGCGCCAATCATCCGCTCGATTTCCTGGGTCGAACTTTGCGTGCGCTGGGCAAGGTTGCGCACCTCGTCGGCGACCACGGCGAAACCGCGGCCGGCCTCCCCGGCGCGCGCCGCCTCGATCGCCGCATTGAGCGCCAGCAGGTTGGTCTGGTCGGCAATGGCACGGATCACGTCGACCACCTGGCCGATGTTGGCGGCCTCGTCGGCCAGGCGCTGCACGGTCGCGGCGGTATCGCCGAGCTTGTTGCTCAGGCGGTCGATGGTTTCCCGCGTGACGTTGACCTTGTGGCGCCCGGCTTCGGCCACCTCCTCGGCCTCACGCGAAGCGGTCGAGGTGCGGTTGGCATTGCCGGCAACCTCCTCGACGGCGGCCGACATCTCGTTGACCGCGGTGGCGGCCATCTGCACTTCCTGGTTCTGCTGGGCGATGCCCTGGGCGCTGTGCTCGGTCACTGCGTGCAGCTCGTCGGCCGCCGATGCCAGCTGAGTCGCCGAGCCCTGGATGTCCTGCAGCGTTTCGCGCAGCCGGTGCTGCATCTGCCGGATCGACTGCTGAACCTCGGTGATCTCGTCGCGCCCACGGCACTCGATGGTGCGGCTCAGGTCGCCGGCCGCCACCTGCGCGGCGGCCTGCTTGAGCGCCTGCAATGGGCGGCCGATGCTGCGTATCAGCAACAGCGAACACAATGCGCCACCGACCAGCAGTGCGCCCAGCAGGCCGATGAAGAAAGCTCGGTTGCGCTCGTACAGCGCCAGCGCGCGCTCGTATTCGCCGCGGGCCTCGCCGAGCTGCAGGTCGATCAGTTCGCTGAACGCCTCCGACAGCGGGTCGATCAGCGGATACAGGTCATTCATGACGAACACCGCAAGGCGCTTCTCGCTGTGCCGATCGAGAGTGCGCTCGAGCCCGTCCAGCGGCTTCTCGGTCGCCGCCTTGAGACTCTCGATGCGTGTCGCCAGCGCGCGCTCCTCCGGCAGCAGGCGGGTCTGCAGGTAGGCCTGCCACAGCCGGCGGATCTCGGCGCGCGCCTGGCGCACGTCGTCGCGCGCCTGGGCGTAACTGATCATGCCGCTGCGCGCCTTGTGACTGGCATCGACGATCTTCACCGCGTAGAGGTCGGCAATCAGCTTGATGTCGCGCAGCGGCACCACGCGATCGAGGTAAACGGTGTTCAGTCCGTTCAGGCTGCGCTGCTGTGCGCTCAGGCCGGTGATGCCGACGATCACGCAGGCCAGCAGCATCGTGCAGACAAGGATCAGGAGACGGGAGCGAATGGTCAGGCGCTGCATCATGGGGTCGTTTTCCGGGCACGGGTCAGGCAGGTGCCGGCGCATGAAAGGAGCATGCCGGCAGACCTGCCGTTTATCGGCAAGCACGCGTCCGGCTTGAGTTTGTCGCCGCGCAAAAGGCCGTCGCAGAGCGCTTTCAGCGCGTGGAGACGGGATACCCTGCAGCCGGCACGCGCCCCTGGCCGGCCGCCTCTGCTGGCGAGGCGCTGCCAACAGCGGCCCCTGCGCGTTGCCGGCTGCCGAACTCAGCAGCGGCGGATGACCGGACGGTCATGCCCGACGGGCCTGCGGCAATCTGCTGTTTCGGCTTTGTGCGCCAGTACGCATGCGGATCGGGGACGAGTGGTAATTTCGCGCCCCCATTTCCAGCAAGGGAAGCGTCTCGTGAAGTCATCCATGAAAACCGCCGTCCTGGCCCTCGGCCTGACCTGCGCCTCGCTGGCCGTCGCCGATAGCGAGCTGTCCTCGGCCGTGGCCAGTTTTTCCGAAGACAACAAGCGCCTGGAAGCCGCCCTGGGCCAGGAGCTGACAGCCGAGCGGCTAAAGGAAATCTACGAGATCAGTTATCGCCTGCAGGGGTCGCTGAGCACCATCAACATGCGCATGGACGAGCTGGCCGACACCCTGGAAGAGCTGCATATCGAATCCGAATCGGCGAACGCCGAGGCGGTCAGCGAATACGGCGCCAGCTATCTCGAGGTCGCCCGCAGCGTCATTCGCTGAGCGCCTCCAGCGCCGTAGCGGCGCTCAGCGCGCGAGCGGGCGGATGTCGAAGCCGATGTCGTTCTCGCTGGTGATGCGGTAGTCCAGCACCTGCCCGGCAACGACCTCGGCCAGCACCTCGCGGCGCAGGCGCCCCTTCGAGCACAGGGTGTCGTCCAGCGGGTCGGTGCCGATGCCGACGACATGCCGCCCGGCCGGCACCTGAAAGCGGGCCCGCTCGCCGACGTGAATGCGCGCCGCCAGCTCACGGTCGATCAGCACGGCGATGTAGCAGCCGCCGCCGCGCAATCCGAAATCCCGCGTCACCACGATCTCGCCCGCACCCTCCTGCGCCTGCTGATACGCCAGCAGGCGCTCCGCCGGGACCGCCGAGATGTCCTCCGGCTCCGGCGCCCAGGACGAACAGCCCGCCGTGGCGAGCAGGATCAGGAACAGGACGCTCAGGCGCATGCGGACTCCCTTCGTAAAGCGCGGCCGATTGCCGCTTCGCTGAACCGACGATAGCAGGCCGGCGGCGGGTTGCCGAGCCAACCGCTACCCGGGCAGGTTGGTGTAGTCGTCGGCGGTCATGTCCGGGTCGTCGGGGCGTACCTCGGGCTCGTTCTCGTCGTACAGCCGCTCCGGATTCGGCGTGCCCTCGACCTGGTCGTCGCGTACGCCTTCTTCGGGTTGCGGCTCGTGGGTGTGTTCCTCGTTCATGCGCGTCTCCGCCGGTAGGTGAGTTCATGCATTGGAGGCGGCAGCTCAGCCGGCGTTCGCCAAGCGCGGCGGCCGACGGTCCGATGCCGGTGGTGTTTGCACCGCAACGCCGGCTCCACCACACTGCGGCAAATCCCTGCCGAAGTGGAGTCACCATGGCCGCACTCGATCCAAAGGTCCAAGCAGCAATCGTTCAAGATCCGCAGGCACTGGATTGCACGCTCTATCGCCCCGATGAGCGCAACCCCGACGAGGAACTCGACCTCGGCGATGCCCGCGTGGTCATCACCGGGCCCTTCCAGGCACCTGCCGAGTGGGATGCACGCGACCGCGAGGAGTATTTCGACGGCAGCGCCGAAGAAGCCTTCGTGGTCGCCGAGATCGCCTGCGTGGCCAGCAACGATTCGGGTCGCGCATTTCGCCCCGAGCCGGGTGATTATGCCGCGGTGATGGAAACCCCGGCCCAGGTCGCGATGTTCTTCGTCTACGACTGCCTCGACCATGCGGCCGGCCGCTACGTGCTGATCCGCGACGAAGCGACCGACCTGGCCGACTGACCCGCTGCGAACGCAACCGGCGACAGGCAGGTCTGCAGTCAGGCTGTCGTCGGTTCAGAGGAATACCCGCTCATGCCCAGCCCCTGGCAATCCCCGGTAACCCGGATGAAGCTCGTGGCCGGTGGCCTGCTGCTGCTTGCCGCACTGCTCTACGTACTGGCCACCGCCTTGCACAACGAACACCCGGCATGGGGCTACCTTGCCTCGTTCGCCGAAGCAGCGATGGTCGGCGCGATCGCCGACTGGTTCGCCGTCACCGCGCTGTTTCGCCGCCCGCTGGGGCTGCCGATTCCGCACACCGCGATCATCCCGCGCAACAAGGCACGCATTGGCCGCAACCTGGCCGAGTTCATCACCACCCACTTTCTCGCCACCCCACTGGTGCTGGCCAAGCTGCGCGAACTCGATATCGCCACGCGCCTGGCCGACTGGCTGCGGCATCCGGCCAATGCCGACGCGGTTGGCCGCCAACTCACCGGCATGGCGCGCTTCGCCGTCGGCGCGCTGCACGACGAGCGCGTACAGGCCTTTGCCCGCGACAAGCTCATCGACCGCCTGCGCAAGGCCGATGTCGCACCGCTGCTGGGCCAGGCGCTGGACATCCTCACCGCACAGGGTCGGCATCAGACGCTGCTCGACGAGATGCTCGTGCGCCTGGATTCGATCATGCGCGACGAGGACACCCGTGCGCTGATCGCCGACACCATCACCCGCGAAGTGCGCACCCTGCGCTACCTGGGGCTGGGCAAGTCGGTCGGCGGCTGGTCGGCGAACAAGCTGGTCGACGGGCTTTCCGGGCTGCTCGCCGAGATCGCCGAAGACCCCGAGCACCTGGTGCGCCAGCGCTTCGACGAGCACGTCGGCGAGTACATTGATCGCCTGCGGCATGACCCCGAGTACGCGCTGAAGGTCGAGCGCATCCTCGCCCTGCTGCTCGACCATCCGGCCACCGGCGACTATTTCCGCTGCCTCTGGCAGGACCTGGTCGCCTGGCTCGAGGCCGACCTGGCGAGCGACGCCTCGCGCATCGGCGGGCGCATCGTCGGATTGACCCGCGGGCTCGGCGACGCGCTGGCCAGCGATCCGGCCATGCGCGGCTGGATCAACGAACAGCTCAGCGACGCCGCCCCATCATTGCTGGAGCGTTATCGCGGCCAGATCGGGCGCTACATCGCCGAACGCGTGGAGAACTGGGAGAGCGCCGAACTGGTCGAGCAGATGGAACGCAGCGTTGGCAAGGACCTGCAGTTCATCCGCATCAACGGCACCCTGGTCGGCGGCCTCGTCGGGCTCGCCCTGCATGCGCTGACCCAGCTCGCCAGCGGCTGATCAGCCGGCGTCACGCACCGGGTCACCGGCCTCCGTCCGCACTTCGACCAGCGCCGCCGGCTTGCCGACCAGCTGCCAGCGGCGGTTGGCCAGTGCCTCGGCATCGCGCGGATCGTGCGTCACGCAGAGCATGGCCATGCCCGGCCGGGCATCGAGCACCGCGGCGATCAAGGCGCGCAGCTCCTGCACCCGCGGTGCGTCCAGCGAGGCAAAGGGCTCGTCGAGCAGGAGCAGGTCCGGCTCCACCGCCAGACAGCGCGCCAGCGCCGCCCGCCGGGCCATGCCCAGCGACAGCTGGTCGGGCAGCTTGTCGGCGCAGCCCTGCAGGCCGACCTGGGCGAGCAAGGCGTCGATGCGCGCCGGTGCGGCACCGACCAGCGCCAGGTTCTGGCGCAAGGTGCGCCAGGGCAACAGGCGATGCTCCTGGAACAGATAGCCGATCCGCAGCCCGGCCTGACGTCGGATCATCGAAGCCGGCATGCTGCGATCCAGCCCGGCAATGGCGTTGAGCAGGGTGGTCTTGCCGACACCGGAGCTGCCCAAGAGGCAGATCCGGTCGCCCGGGTGGATGCGCGCCTCGAGCCGGCCGAGAATCGGGTGCCCGGCGCCCTGCCCGTCGATCGCCAGCTCAAGCATGCGCCACCCCGGCCTCGCGCCAGCGCGTGGCGCGCCGCTCCACCGGCTGCAGCACGAGCCATTCGATCGCCTGCACCACGGCGATGAAGGCCAGGCTCCAGGCCAGAATCGCCGCCACATCGAATACCTGGAAAGCCATGTGCAGCTGGAAACCGACCCCATCGGAACGGCCGAGCAGTTCGACCACCAGCACGATCTTCCAGATCAGCGCCAACCCGCTGCGGGTCGCCGCCATCCAGTAGGGAAACAGTTGTGGCAGCCAGACATGCACCAGCCGGCGCCAGCGCCCGAAGCCATAGACATCGGCCATCTGCTCCAATCGCGGGTCCAGCGCGCGCGCGCCTTCGCGCAGGGTCACGGCCACGTTCGGCACCTTGTTCACCACCACGGCGAGCACCGCGGCGGCCTCGACCAGGCCGAACCAGACGTAGAGCAGGATGATGGTGACCAGCGCCGGCAGGTTGAGAAACAGCACCAGCAGCGGATCGCAGAAGGCATTGAACAGCCGCGACCGCCCCATGCCGAGGCCGAGCAGCGTACCGAGCGTCATCGCCAGCGCGAAGGCAATCGCCACGCGGCGCAGGGTTGCACCCAGATGCTGGGCCAGCTCGCCACTGGCGAGGATCTGCCAGCCGACCTCGAGCACTTGCGCCGGGCCCGGCAACAATGGCGTATTCAGCCCCGCCGCCAACCCCGCCCAAAGCGCCAGGGTCAGCGGCAATGCGACCCAGGAAGCCCAGCGGGTGGCGCTCATGGCTGCGCCTGGATGAAGGATGCCGCCGGCATCACCGCCTGCCCGGCATCGACGCAGCCGGCCAGCAGGGCGCGCAGTGCGGCGACCCGCTCGGCGTCCAGCGGCGCGGGCGTACCGGCGACAAAGGCGTCGCGCAGCGCGGCGAACACCTGATCGTCGGTCGCGCGCATCAGCGGGCGGATGCCTTGCCAGGCCTGCGGGTTCTCGGCCAGTTGCCGTTTGCTCTGGTGTACCGCGCGCGCGAAGCGTTGCAACAGGTCGGCGTGCTGCTCGGCCCAGGGTTGCGCAAACAGGTAACCGAGCATCGGCAGGTCTGCCTCGACGCCATTGGCCGCCAGCAATTCGCGCATGCCGAACGCCGTCCGCACGCCGCCCTCGCCACGCAAGCGCGCCGCGAAGTGCCAGAAGGTCAGCACCGCATCGAGCTGACCGCGACGCAGCGCCTGGTCGAGCAGCGGCGGCGCGGCGAACTGGACCTGGCTGCGATCCAGCGCGACGCCCTGTCGCTGCGCGGCCCGCTGCAGCAGCTGCCAGGCATAGCCGTCCGGCCCGCCGGCGACGCCGATGCGCTGGCCTGCCAGATCCGCCAGTTCGGTGATCGGGCTGTCCTCGGAGACCACCAGTTCGCCCAGACGGCTGGAAAACGGTACGAAGACCAGCGGGGCGCCGGCGGCATAACGGCCCTGCGCCCAGAGCAGGTCGCCGACGATGCCGTCCACGCTGCCGCTGATCAGCGCCAGGCGCGAGGCGGGCAGATCGGCCACCAGGCGCACCTCGAGCTCGAAGCCGTTAGCCTGGTCGAGCCCGCTGCGTTTGAGGTGGTCGAGTTCCCAGTGCGCCGTGCCGAACTGCAGCACGGCCAGGCGCAGTACTGGCCGCTCGGCAGCCATCGCCGGCAGCGCCAGGGCCAGCAGGAGCAGTGCTGCGAGCCGCGACAGGCGCCGGGCAAGCAGGCTGGAGAGGAGCGATCGAATAGGCTTCATGACCGCAGCCTACGAACCCGGCCAGCGGTCACGAATAGTACTTTGGTGCCTGCCGGCTGCTGCGTTGGTCGCAGCGACTCAGCTCGGCTCGGCCTCGATTCGGGCGCGCAGACGCGCCTGCAGGCGCTCGAGTTCGGCCGGCTCGGCCTTTTGCGCCGCGTGCACCGCCATGCCCTGACCGGCGTAGCGCGGCACGATATGCATGTGGATGTGAAACACCGTCTGCCCGGCCGGCGCGCCGTTGAACTGGGCGATCTGCACGCCGTCGGGCGCCAGCTCGGCGACGATCGCCCGGGTCAGCTGCTGAACCACGCGCATCACCTGGCACAGCGCTTCGCTGTCGACATCGAGGATGTTGCACGCCGCCGAACGCTTGGGGATCACCAGCGTATGGCCGAAGGACTGCGGGAACAGATCGAGAAAGGCCAGTACGTCGTCGTCTTCGTAGAGCTTGTAGCACGGTGCTTCGCCGCGAATGATCTGGGCGAAGATGTTCTGCGCGTCGTAGGTCTTGGTCAGGGACACCTGAATTCTCCGGCAAGTCAAAACGCAGACCTTAGCACTCTGCGTCCGAGGGAGCCGCCCGGAGGAACGTTGTGATGCCCGCAGTGCTCTGAGTTGCATCACCCCCGCGATCCGAGGTCTTGCCGATGTATCTGCGCGCCGTCACCCCGCTTGCCGCCGCCATCGCACTTTGCCTGTCACCTTTGACCGGCCAGGCCGCCGAACTCCAACCGGCCGAGCTGCTGGCGCAGGCCAAGGCCGAGCAACCGGCCTACCTCGAGACCGTCAAACAACTGGTCGCGGTGGATACCGGAACTGGCCAGCAAGCAGGCCTGAGCACGGTCAGCCAGATGCTGGTCGAACGCCTGAAGGCGCTCGGCGCCGAGGTCAGCAGCCGCCCGGCCACCCCCTCGGCCGGCGACAACATCGTCGGCACGCTGCAGGGCCAGGGCAGCAAGGACTTTCTGCTGATGGTCCACTACGACACCGTATTCGCCGAGGGCACCGCCGCCGAGCGCCCCTTCCGCATCGACGATTCGCGCGCCTACGGGCCGGGCGTGGCCGATGCCAAGGGCGGTGTGGCGATGATCCTGCACGCGCTCGAGCTGCTGCGCGACCAGCAGTTCGACGACTACGGCACGATCACGGTGCTGTTCAACCCGGACGAGGAAATGGGCTCCAAGGGTTCCAAGTCCATCATCGCCGAGCTGGCCCGCCAGCACGATTACGTCTTCTCCTACGAGCCGCCGGATCGCGATGCCGTGACCACCGCGACCAACGGCATCAACGCCGTGATGCTGGAGGTCAGGGGCAAGTCGTCCCACGCCGGGTCGGCGCCGGAGGACGGTCGCAACGCCGTCATGGAGCTGGCGCACCAGCTGACCCAGCTCAGGGACCTGGGCGATGCGGACAAGGGCACCACGGTCAACTGGACCCTGATCGACGGCGGCGAGAAGCGCAACATCATCCCGGACCAGGCGACCGCCGAGGCCGACATGCGCTACTCGGACCTCAGCGAGACCGAGCGGGTGCTCGCCGACGGCCGTCGCATCATCGAGAACCGGCTGATCGACGACACCCGCGTGGAGCTGCGCATCGACAAGGGGCGCCCACCGCTGGCCGACAATCCCGGCTCCCGACGCCTGGCCGAAACCGCACAGCGCCTGTATGGCGAGATCGATCAGGACATCGAGCCGATCGCCATGCGCTTCGGCACCGATGCCGGCTATGCCTATGTCCCCGACAGCGACAAGCCCGCCGTGCTGGAAACCATGGGCGTGGTCGGCGCCGGGCTGCATTCGGAGGACGAGTACCTGGAGCTGGCCAGCATCGCGCCGCGACTGTACCTGACCACCGCGATGATCCGCGCGCTGTCGACCGACGCGCCCTAGCGGGCCGGCCGGCGCGCATACGCAGGCGCGCCGAGCGAACGCGGCCGGGCAACCGGCGCGAGCCAGACGGCACCGGCTGAGGCACAATCGTCGCTTCGCCAGCGCCCGAGAGGAACGCGCATGCACCTGGCCCGAATCGACCACCTGCTCATCGGCAAGGCCGTCCCCTATACCCGCCCCGGCACCAGCAGCGCCATCGCCAAGGCGCCGGTCGCCGGGCCGCTGCGCGCCGGCGCCTATGGCCTGGCCGGCGACGAGCAGGGCGACCTGCGCGTGCATGGCGGCCTCGACAAGGCGATCCACCATTATCCGCGCGAGCACTACCGGCACTGGCAGGCGCGGCTCGGCAAGCACGCGCTGCTCGAGTCGCCCGGCGCTTTTGGCGAGAACATCAGCACCTGCGGGCTTGCCGAGGCCGACCTCTGTCTGGGCGATGTGCTGCGCTGCGGCGAGGCGCTGCTGCAGGTCACCCAGAGCCGCCAGCCGTGCTGGAAGCTCAACGAGCGCTTCGGCGTACGTGACATGGCCGCGCAGGTCCAGCAGAGCGGCATGACCGGCTGGTATTACCGGGTGCTGGTGCCCGGCCTGCTGGAACCGGGCCAGGCGCTGCGGCTGGAGGACCGAGCGCACCCCGACTGGCCGCTATCACGGATTCTCGAGCTGCTCTACCAGCGCACGCTGGACATCCCCGCCCTCGAACGCCTGAGCGAACTGCCGCTGGTGCCATCCTGGCGCAAGCTGGTCGAGCGGCGACTACGCCAGCGCCAGGTCGAAGACTGGAGCAAACGCCTCTACGGCCGTGAATCGGGCGCCGCTACGCGGTAGGCGAACGCGAGCGCCACAGGTATCTTCTGCAGCCCTCGCCTCCACTCAGGTATCAACCAGCATGCTTCGCCCCGTTCTGCTCTGCGCCCTGGCGCTGTCCTGCTCGTCGCTGCGAGCCGAGGTCCAGGTCCTGCCGGTGCAGCGCCAGAGTGGGCCGGTGCTCGTTGCCCGGGTGACCGAGCAGATCGCGGCGGGCGACTACGAAGCACTGCTCAAGGGCCTCACCGCACACCCGGGACGCTACACGCGCAAGCTGCTGGTGCTCGACAACATCGGCGGCAGCGTCAGCGAGGCCATGCGCATGGGCCGCCTGCTGCGCGAGACCGGCTTCGACGCCGTGATCCCGCCCGAGGCGCTCTGCCAGGGCAGCTGCGTTTACCTGCTGGCGGCCGGCCGCCAGCGCACGGTGCGCGGCCACGTGGCGCTGCAGCGGCCGTTCGGCGGCGACGGCGAATCGCTCCAGCCGAATCGCCAGCGCCTGCGCCAGAGCCCGCAGGCCTACCTGCGCCAGATGGGCGTCGCCCCGTCGCTGGCCGCCGATATCCAGCGCGTCGAGCCGGGCCGCCTGCGCCTGCTGAGCCGCCGGGACCTGCGCCGCTACCGGCTGGACTGAGCCGCCCCCGCCGCGCTGACCACTGGTCGGCCACCCGCGCCGAGTGCAGCCGCAGGGCTACGCTTTCCAGCCTGAACGCCGGGCAGCCGGATCGCCCGGGCATGCGCAACCCAGTCAGGAGCGGCACATGAAGATCTGCATCTACCTCACCTTCGACGGCCAGACCCGCGAGGCCTTCACCCGTTACCAGGAGGTGCTCGGCGGTACCCTGCAGCTGATGACCTTTGCCGAGGCCCCGGCCAGCGAAGGCTTCGACCCGCAGCAATTCGGCGAGCGCATCATGCATGCCTGCCTGAACGTCGGCAGCTACGCGCTGATGGCTTCGGACACCATGCCCGGCGAGCTGTGCGGCGGCGAGCCCTACCAGGGCATCAAAGGCTGCTCGATCACCCTGAACCCGGACAGCGTCGCCGAAGGCGAGCGCCTGTTCAACGCGCTGGGCGAAGGCGGACAGGTGACGATGCCGTTCGAGAAGACCTTCTGGGCCGAACGCTTCGGCATGCTGACCGATCGCTTCGGCGTGTCCTGGATGGTGAACTGCGAAACGGCCTGAGCCGGATGCCGGAAGGCCTGCCTGCGGGCAGCGCCTCGGGGCACCGGCCCCGTTGGAGGCGAGGGCCGGCCGAGCGGCCTGGCCATGAGCCGGCAACCGAACCTTGCCAGCCCCGCCCCAACCGCCAGCCCCCACGATCGCCGCGCCGCGGGCGGCGCTCGCTAGTTCAGATCAGCTTGTAGCCGATCGCCGCCAGCATGATCGCCAGGCAAGGGCGCAGCACCTCGTCCGACACGCGGCCGGACAGGTGGCTGCCGAAGTAGATGCCCGGCAGCGAGCCCATCAGCAGGTAGGCGAGAATCGTCCAGTCCATGTTGCCCATCCCGGCATGGCCAAGCCCGGCCACGAGCGTCAGCGGTACCGCATGGGCAATCTCGGTGCCGACCAGGCGGCGTGTGGTCAGCAGCGGGTAGAGGAAGAACAGCGCCACCGTGCCCAGGGCTCCGGCGCCGATGGAGGTCAGGGTGACCATCGCGCCCAGTACGGCGCCAACCAGCACCGTGAGCCCGTTCAATCGGCGCGCAGTCAGGCGCTTCTTCGAGCCGGACAGGCGCGCGGCGATGTCGAGCAGGCGTCGCTTGAACAGTACCGCCAGGGCGGTGAACACCAGCACCACGCCAAGCGACTGCTTGATCACTGCGTTGAGCGCCTCCTGGTCGGCCTGCAGCCACTGCAGGAACCACAGCGTCAGCCCGGCCGCCGGCAGGCTGCCGAGGGCGAGCCAGCCGGTGATGCCCCAGTCGATGTTGCGGTTCTTCTGGTGGACCCAGACACCGCCAGCCTTGGTGATCGCGGCATAGAGCAGGTCGGTGCCCACCGCCGCGGCCGGGTTGACGCCAAACCAGAGCAAGATCGGTGTCATCAGCGAGCCGCCACCCACCCCGGTCATGCCGACGATAAAGCCGACCACCAGACCCGCAATGACGAAACCCAGAACACCGAAATCCATCGTCTTACCCCGGAAGGCCCACCGGGGCCGTGTCGATGGCGGGCAGCATAACGGCCGGAAATAGCGATGTTTAATATAAATTCGGACTTTCTTATAAGCGAAAAGATATAAGCCACGCCGCCCGGCGCTATCACGGACTTATCGCCCGGCAATCGGCTCGGACATACTGAGACGTCTGCTTTCGGAGCCCACCCGTGGACCTGCTATTTCTCGGAACTTCCTCGGCCACCCCGACGCGTGCGCGCAACGTCAGTGCCACCGCGCTGCTCGACGACAGCGGCAAGGGCTGGTACCTGATCGACTGCGGCGAAGGCACCCAGCACCGGCTGTTGCGCACGCCGCTGAGCCTGCACGGCCTGCGCGCCCTGTTCATCACTCATGTGCATGGCGATCACTGCTACGGCCTACCCGGCCTGCTGGCCAGCGCCGGCATGGCGCGACGCGAGGAACCGCTCGATATCGTCGCACCAGCCGCCATCGAGGCCTGGTTACGCGCCACCTTCGAGATGAGCCGCACCACCCTGCCCTTCGAGCTGCGCTTCCACCCCGTGGAAACCCTCGAGCAGTGGCGCAGCCCGCAGCTGCATGTCGAACCGGCCGAGCTCTCTCACCGGGTGCCGTGCTACGGCTATCGCTTCACCGAAGCGCGTCCCGATCCAAAGCTGGCCATCGACCGGCTGGAACGCGACGGCATTCCACGCGGGCCGCTGTGGGGACAGCTGGCGCGCGGCCACGACATCGAATTAGACGGACGCACACTGCGCAGCGAACGCTATCTCGACTTCGCCCGCGCGCCTCGGCGCATCGTCATCGGCGGCGACAACGACCGTCCCGAGCTGCTCGCCAGAGCCTGCGAAGGCGCCCAGGTGCTGGTGCACGAGGCGACCTACACCGAGGCGCTGGTGCATGCCACCGGCAACCCCTTTGGTCACAGCACCGCCGCGCAGGTGGCGACCTTTGCCGAGCAGGCCAACCTGCCGAACCTGGTGCTTACCCACTTCAGCGCGCGCTATCAGCCCGGTGGGCGCGCCGGGCGCTCGGTCGAAGACATCCGCAGCGAAGCGGCCAGCCATTACCGCGGGCAGCTGTTCCTGGCACAGGACTTCCTGCACCTGAAACTGCGCAAGGATGGCGTGCTGGAGGTCGCCGAGGCCACAGCGGCCGCGACCTCGGCCGCTGCACCGGCCTGACTCAGCGCAGCAGCGCCAGCCAGGTCGAGGCCAGCAGCAGCAGCGCCAGCGAGCGGTTGAGCCAGCACAATCGCCGCGGCGAGCGCAGCAGGCGTGCGCTGCCGGCGCCGAGCATGGCCCACAGGCTCATGCACGGCAGCGCCATGAGCAGAAAGATCAATGACAGCTGCATCACCCGTGCGCTCCTGTCGGGCGCACCGACCGTGAACACCCCGACCACCGCGACGGCCATCATCCATACCTTGGGGTTCACCGCCTGCAGCAGCGCGGCGCCGCACGGCCCCAGCTTGGCGCGCCCGGCCGCCGGTGCCAGCGGCTCGGCTGCGCCGCGCCATAGCGTCCAGGCCAGCCAGCTGAGCCACAGCGCACCGAGCAGGCTCAGCGCCCGCTGAATCTGCGGATAGCGCAGCAGCACCTCGCCCAGGCCCAGGCCAACCGCCAGCACGATCAGCGCCGCGGCCAGGCAGGCGCCGAGGACCAGCGGCAAGGTGGCGCGCAGGCCGAAGCGCGCGCCGTGGCTGAGCATCAGGATATTGGTCGGTCCCGGCGTCAGGGTGGCGACCAGGGCGAACAGCACGAAGGGCAACAGGGACGGCATTGCGTCAGTCCCTCCGGCCGGTGATCGAGCGCTTGCAACAACACATGGCGGGCTCCTGCGGATACGGGAAGCCTCATGCTCGCCGGCCCTGCACCGTCAGTCTGGAAGCTTTGAGCAGCGGCGCCGATAGTCGGCCGGCGTCAGCCGATAGGCGCGGCGGAACCAGCGGCCCAGATGGCTCTGGTCGGCGAAACCCAGCGCGCAGGCGACCGCCGCCGGGCTGTCGCCGCGCGCCAGCTGCTGACGCGCCTTGGCCAGGCGCAGCTGGATGAGGTAGGCGTGCGACGCCAGGCCAAAGGCGCTCTTGAAGGCGCGGCTGAGGCGGAAACGATCCACGCCGCAGACCGCGGCGAGATCGTCGAGACCGATGTCGCGGTCGACATGGGCATGCAAGTAATCGCGCGCCCACTGCGCCACCAGCGGCAGACGCGGGTCGGGATTGACCCGACGGCGCCAGTGAAGATGGCCGGTCATGCTGGCGAGCAGATCGTCGAGGGCGCTCTGCCGGACGATGCGCAGATCGCGCTCATGCAGGGCATGAAAGGCGCGGAAGATGGTCGCGGCCAGCTGCCGATCGGTGCTCAGGGTGTCGGCGAAGCTGGGCTGGCTATCGGCCGGCGCATGCTCGAACAGTGCGTGCAGCTCGCGCTCGAGCCACTGCGGGTCGAGGTAGAGCATCGAATAGGTGAAGCCCTCGTCGGTGGGCGCATGGCCGTCGTGCAGCTCGCCAGGCTCGAGCAGGATGACCTTGCCGGGCGTGCTGAGGTGTTTCACCCGCCGGCAGTGGAATTGCTGCACGCCCTGCTCGGTCACGCCGACCAGAAAGCTCTCATGCCAGTGCGGGTCATAGGCATGGCCGCGAAAATGCGCACGAATCGACTCGATGCCGGTATCGGCATCCTGCGCGAGGTCGATCCAGTTGAGCCTGTCCACCATGCCTTCCAGCCCGTGCGTCCGAGTATTCGGCACCTTAGTCCATCCGGCTGGCCGCGCTTAGAACGTTTGTGCAGCCCGCGCACTCAGGCAGCGGTTTGCCGCCGCGGCAGCAGCGCCAGCGCGACACCGCCAAGCACCGTCGCCGAGGTCGCCAGCAGGCGCACCGACATCGGCTCGCCGAGCAGCAGCACGCCGCCAAGCGCCGCCAGGATCGGCACACTGAGCTGCAGCGTGGCCGCCTGCTGCGCGCTGATCCGCTTGACCACGCCGTACCAGACGACGTACCCGGCGCCCGAGGCGAGCGCACCGGAAGCCACGGCATAGAGCAGCCCGGCGACGCCCAGCTGCGGACCTTCGCCCCAGGCCAGCAGCAGCGCCAGGCCGGGCAGAAACACCAGGCTGCGGGCGAAGTTTCCGGTCGTGTCGGCCACCGGATCGGTCGAGCCCCTGCCGATCAGTGAATAGGCGCCCCAGGCCGCCCCGGCAACCAGCATGAGCAAGGAACTGCCGAGCGCCGGCGTATTCGCACCGGGCAGCAATAGGGCAATCAGGCCGGCAAAGGCGATCAGCATGCCGATCAGCACGTTCGCCCGGACGCGTTCGCCCTTGAGCCAGGCCCAGGCGAACATCGTCAGCTGCACGGCGCCGAACAGGATCAGCGCGCCGACGCCCGCGCCCAGTTCGACATAGGCCACCGAGAACAGGTAGGCGTACAGGAACAATGCAAGCCCGCCCTTCCAGCTGCCGCTTGCCGCCGATGGCGAGCGTCGGCGGTGCGTCAGCAGCCAGAGAAAGAGCGCACCGCTGGCCAGCCGGACAACCGTGAAGGATTGCGGGTCGATGCCGCCCTCGGTCAGCGCGAACCTGCAGAAGATCGAGTTGGCGGCGAACGCCAGCAGGCTGAACAGTGCGGGCCAGAGCCAGGCCTGGTGCCAGGACGGCGCCACGGCCTTATGGTTGTTATCGTTCATCGTGACCACATGTTTGCCGGAGCCGCGATTCTCGGCGCATTGGCCACAACGACACAACCGGCCGGCGCGCTAGCGGCCGGCCTGATCCAGCGTCTGGCGCACGCAACCGCTGAGCTGGCCGAGCGTGAAGGGCTTCTTCAGCAGCTTGGCGCCACCGGCCTGGCTGGCCTCGATCAGCGCCGACTCGTTCGGCGCGAAGCCGGTCATGAACAGCACCTTGACCGCAGGCATTCGCGTGCGGATCTCCTCGGCCAGGCGGTTGCCCGACCAGGCCCCGGGCAGGCCGATGTCGCTGATCAGCAGATCGAACTCGCCGAGCCGCTCGACTTCCTGCAGCGCCGACTGGCCGTCGAATGCGGTGCTGACCCGATAGCCGAGATCGGCCAGCTGCTCGCTGACGACCTCGCGAATCACTGCCTCGTCCTCGACCAGCAGGATGCGCTCGCCCTGCGCCTGCTGCGCGGACGGCTGCGCCTCGGCCGGGCCCGTCTTGAGCGTTTCCGCAGCGGCGAACGGCAGGAACAGCCTGACCGTCGTGCCCCGGCCTGGCGCGCTGTTGATCTGCGCCTGGCCACCGGACTGCTGGGTGAAGCCGTAGACCATCGACAGGCCGAGGCCAGTACCCTCGCCGATCGACTTGGTGGTGAAGAAGGGGTCGAAGGCACGCGCGCGCACCTCCTCGCTCATTCCGACGCCACTATCGGTGACTTCGATGCACAGATACCGGCCGGGGTCGAGCAGCAACTCGGTGGCCTGCTCGGCGGGCAGCTCGCAGACGTCGGTGGCGAGCGTCAGGCAGCCGCCGGAGGGCATCGCATCGCGCGCATTGATCGCCAGGTTCAGCAGCGCGTTCTCCAGCTGCGAGGGCTCGCAGTGCACGGCATCGGCAGCCTTCAGCCGGGTCTCCACGCGGATCTTCGGCCCGACGGTGCGACGCACCAGCTCTTCGAGTTCAGCGATGATCTGGCTGGGCTCCACCCGCTTCGGTTCGAGCGGTTGTTGCCGGGAGAAGGTCAGCAGCCGCTTGGTCAGCGCCGCGGCGCGGTTGACCGACGACAGCGCCAGCGAGCAGTAGCGGTCGGCCTCCTCGGCCTTGCCCTGGTTCAGGCGCAGCTGCATCAGCTCCAGGCTGGCATTGATACCGGCGAGCAGGTTGTTGAAGTCGTGGGCGATGCCGCCGGTCAGCTGGCCGACCGCGCGCAGCTTTTCGCTCTGCAGCAGCTGGGCCTCGGCCTGTTTGCGCTCGCGCGTCTCGCGATTGAGCCGGTCGACGGTCTGCTGCAGGGCGTGGGTGCGCGTCTCGACCAGCGCCTCCAGTTCGGCGTGGCTCTGCGCCAGCGCCTGGCGGGCGCGGCACTGCTCCTCGACATCAGTGAAGGTGCCGACCCACTCGACCCTGCCCGCCTCCTCGTCGGCCATCGGCACGGCCTTGGCCTGCATCCAGCGGTATTCCTGCGCGCGCGCGTCGCGGACCCGGCACTCGAACTGCAGCACCTCGTTGCGCCCGGCCTGCTGCCAGGCGGCGAGCACGGCACGGCGGTCCTCGTCGCGCAGCGAGTCCAGCCAGCCGAGCCCGACGCAGTCCTCGCAGGTCTGCCCGGTCAGCTCGGTCCACTGGCAGCTGGCCCAGCGCCAGTGGCCAGCGGCACTCGCCCGCCACACCGGCGAGGGCAGCGCGTCGATCAGCGAGCGCAAGCGCTGCTCGCTCTGCGCGAGCGCCTCTTCGGCCCGCTTGCGCGCGGTGATATCGATGATGAACTCGAAGGCCAGGTGTTCCGACAGGCGCTTGGCGGCGAACAGCGCCCACCAGCGCGTGCCGTCCTTGCGGATGTATTCCTTCTGGTAAGGGGTGGTGGCGCCCCGCCGCTTCAGCTCGGCGAAGGCCCGCTCCGACGGCTCGACCCACTCGGGCGGGGTGAGTCGCTGCCAGGACAGCTCACCGTCTTCCAGCTCGGCCCGGCTGTACTGCGATTGACGCAGGAACGCGCCGTTGGCATCGACGAAGCGACCGCTCATGTCGAAATAGATGACCGGCACTTCCTCGATTTCCAGTGCCTGTCGCAACGCCCTGCTTTCTTCCACTACCGCCCTCCGCGGCCGCCACCTGAGTCAGGTGTTCTGACCACCGCCGGTGCGTGTCTGCTTCAACGCAACGGCAATTGCCGCCGCGCGGTCCGGCAAAGGCCTGTGCGGCCGCGCACCGGGTGCTCAGACCGGCGGCTCGATCCCCAGCACCCGCATGCGCCGGTACACCGTCGGCCGCGACACGCCGAGCGCGCGCGCCACCGCGCTGACGTTCCAGCGCTGCCGGCGCAGCAGGCTACGCAGCGCCTCGTCGGGACCCTGCTCCAGCGCCGGCGGCTCCTGGCGGGCCAGGGTGCGCGGCAGGCATTCCTCGGGCAGGTCGTGCACGGTGATCTCGGCACCTTCGCAGGTCGCCAGGGCGTACTGCAGGACGTTGCGCAGCTCGCGGATATTGCCCGGCCAGGGATAGGCCAGCAGCGCACTCATGGCATCGCCACGCAGGTGCGGGGCATTGCTGCGGCCCTGCGCCAGCTCGGCGTAGACGCGCTCGATCAGGTAACCCTTGTCGGCCCGTTCGCGCAGCGGCGGCAGCTTCAGCAGTGCACCATTGAGCCGGTAGAACAGGTCCTCGCGGAACGCGCCGGCCTCGACCATCTGCCGCAGGTCGCGGTGGCTGGCGGCGATCACGCGGATATCCACCTTGACCGGCTGCTCGGCGCCCAGCGGCGTCACCTCCTGCTCGGCGAGCACGCGCAGCAGGCGGGTCTGCAGGTGCAGCGGCATGTCGCCGATCTCGTCGAGGAACAGCGTGCCCTTGTCCGCCTGCTGGATCAGCCCGCGCATGCCCTTGCTGCGTGCGCCAGTGAAGGTGCCGGGCGCGTAGCCGAACAGCTCGCTCTCGATCAGCGACTCGGGCACCGCGCCGCAGTTGATCGCCACGAACGGCGCCTGGCGGCGGCTGCCGCTCTCGTGCAGGGCGCGCGCCAGGCGCTCCTTGCCGGTACCGGTCTCGCCGCTGAGCAGCACGTTGAGCGGCTCGCTGCACAGCCGCTGGGCGCGGGCGAGCATCTTGCGCATCGCCGGATCGTCGTCGGCCAGGGCATCGAGCGCGCAGCGCGGCGCGTCCGCCGTGCGCTCGGCCGGCAGCGGCGCGGCGCGGCGCGGTTCCATCAGCGCGGCGAAGAACAGCCAGTTGTGCCGCCCGGTGCGGAAGGCGCGCACCTGGTCATGGCTGGCGTAGGGAATGCTGAGGATGTCCGCCAGCTCGCAGTCGAAGAACTCGTCGATGCGCGCCCGCGTCAGGCTGCCGAACGGCCCCGGCGTCATCAGCCCGTGCTCGGCGAGCAGGCCACGGGCGGCGGTGTTGCCGGCCAGCAGCTCGCCATCGTCGCCAAGCGCCAGCAGGTAGTGCCGGTTGATCAGCACGAACTCGCGCGAGGCATCGAAGCAGAGGATCGGCCGGTCGCGATACAGGCGCAGGAAGTAGGCGTCCTCGATCATCCGCGCGTACTGCTTGACCAGCTGCAGGGCAAAGGTCTGCGAGTCCTTCGACGGCGGCGAATACAGCGCCGAGATGTCGAGCACCGCCAGCAGCTGACCCTGCGGGTTGAACATCGGCACCGCGGTGCAGGTGAGGTTGGTATGCCAGGCGCTGAAATGGTCGTGCTGGTGGCAGGTCAGCGCCTGCTGTTCCTTGATGCAGGTGCCGACCGCACAGGTGCCGGCATGGTCCTCGCCCCAGTCCGAGCCGAGGTAGAGGCCGGTCTTGCGGTGGGCCTTCTCGTCGGCCGGGTCACCGAGAAACTGCACGGCTATGCCGCGGCTGTCGGTCAGCAGGATGACGTAGCCGAGCTCGGCGACATGCCGGTACAGCTGTTCGACCCCGGCGCGGGCGACGGCGATCAGCTCGTCGGCCTGATCCTGGTGCTCGCGCAGCACACGCCGCGGCACGAAGCGCGCCTCGGCCGGGCGCGCCGGGTCCAGTCCGTAGTCATGCACGCAGCGCCGCCAGGAACGGGCGATGATCGGGTCTCGGTCACCGCTTTGCTGCGGTGCGTTGGCCAGCGACAGCACCGCCTCGATATGACTGGCAGGCGTGGCGAGCAGCGTCATGCTTCCTCCTCGATCCCCGGCACGCAGGCGCCCGGAGACCTGGGTGATTCTTCTTATTGACGGTCTGTTTGTATTCGACCCGTTACAACTGCCAGCCAGCATAAACCAATGCACCCGGCTGGGAAGTTCAACTTTGGAACATGCCACCGCTTAAAAGAGGCATCCAAGTTGTAAAGCGCTTTACAGCGACGTTACAGGTGTAAAGCTCGGGGCGTTTTACACTCCGATTACAGCTCCGCACTCTTCAACGCATATATTCTTTTATATCAATGGCTTAGCTAACCAATAAGGCCATCTTGAAAGTTGGCACGCGCCCTGCTCCTGCACTCTTGCGGAACAAGCCCCCGCATAACAAGAACGCCAGGCGCCTGCACTTTTTCTCAGGCTCCGGCAATAAATCAGGAGCTGAGCCATGCAAGATCCAGCCTGCCATAAAGGCGCCCTCAGTCGCCGACGCTTTCTATCCCTGACCGGCCAGTCCGCACTGGCCTTCAGCCTGGCGCAACTGATTCCCGTGCGCCTGCTGGCCGACGAGGCCCTGCCAGAGCTGCCCGCCGGGCTGCTGCGCATGGGCCGCGACGTATTTCCCCACGACTTCATCGACGACGCGCATTACGCCCGCCCGCTGGCCGAGCTGGTCAAGGAACAGCCGAAGCTGGTCGCCGACGGCCTCGAGGACCTCGACCGGCGCGCGCTCAAGGCCCATGACCGCCCATTCGAGACGCTCGACGAAGCGCAGCGCGTCGCCCTGCTGACCGAGGTCGAGCGCACGCCGTTCTTCAAGGCCGTGCGCAGCAACCTGATGTTCGGCCTGTACGACAACAAGGCGCTGTTCCCGCTGTTCGGCTACGAGGG